>Ga0123357_10010561_pt1 | contig 11760 bp, 9 predicted proteins | sample TergutEmb28metaG_FD_89873 | JGI IMG/M metagenome (GOLD analysis project Ga0123357, IMG submission 89873) | Embiratermes neotenicus P4 segment gut microbial communities from Petit-Saut dam, French Guiana - Emb289 P4 | ecosystem: Host-associated > Arthropoda: Insects > Digestive system > Gut ...
ACACACACAGTGCCTCTCCAGACTGTACAGTACACACACAGTGCCTCTCCAGACTGTACAGTACACACACAGTGCCTCTCCAGACTGTACAGTACACACACAGTGCCTCTCTAGACTGTGCAGTACACACACAGTGCCTCTCCAGACTGTACAGTACACACAGTGCCTCTCCAGACTGTGCAGTACACACACGCACTACGGGCAAATATGCTGCCATAACACCGACTACGTCCATGTCAACGGACACGATAGAACCATTACTATAATTTTAGCCAAGCACTGTATAGAGCTCCCTGATGATGGATCCCTTGTGATCCGAAACATATTGGAACAATTTTAAATATTTTAAATATTTTATAATAATTCTAATTCCATCTACGAATTATACATTTGTGCACCTGTTGGATAATAAATTGTTTCAAGCACCTTCATCTTGTTTGGAAAAGTTGTCGATGTGACCATAGGGAAGGGCAAGGGTACAGTTTGGGACACAAATTTTGTATTCATTACATAACCTAAAGAAGGAATTTATCTCTTACCAAAGAAAACGGTTAAGAATTTAACCAGTTTAAGGACACCAGCTCAGCAACAGATGTGAACCAAGGAGTGTAGGCTCCACTATACAGTCACAACGTCTTGACTTGTTTGAGGTTAGAAATAAATGTCGCCTGTCCTAGGCTTAACCTTTATCCTGCTAACGTGGAGAATATGGTGAGCTCCTAATAAGGCCATCAGATGGCAGATGGGATTTAACTCGGCGTTTAAAGGGTTATTTATGCACCACGTAATGAAGACGTATGGTAGAGTGATGTCATACAGGTGGCCATGAACACGGCAGTTGTAAAGTGATATCCCGGTGACCGCAGGTTTTCTATGCGATAAACCTGTCGTGCTCAGTGCCATGATAAAAGGGACAAGTGCAATACTTAGATAATCACAGGTAGAAGTCAATTTTACCTCAGACAATGTAAAGCTTTTTGCCTTGTAACAGGCGAAGGAAGTTATAAATACTGTGAATTCTTAAACCCGAAGCGACACGCAAAGAAGGCCAACGACTTGGACAGAATTAGGCAGGAGTAATCAGATTCCAAGGGCCAGGTCACCCTGAGGACTAAATTTTGCATGGCAGGGGCCTAATGTTTGTGAGGCCCACAGTATGGAATTGCGGGCGTATCTTGTTAGTAGCGTGGAGAGAATTAATTTTCTACACAGCGAGTTCTGAGCCCACATTACAGTGACTTCAAACGTTTATGCATGCAGTGTTTGGTGTGACCGCTTCTGCGTGTGATGACGTGTTGGTGTGACCTCTTAGCCCTTGTGTTGATGTTATTGATGTTTATATCTGAAACTCAACATCCCATTAATTGGTTTACTATACATGTCCAGTGGTTCAATGAGAGTGATCAAGTAGCGCCGGTAGTGGACATCTAAATTCAGATGTGGATCTAGTGGCAGTTCACAACTTCTACAGGGTGTTCATTTCAAAAACTCTTCAGAGATTTCGAGTCGAGTCACATGTGGCAGTGACGTAGCGTCATGGGAAAATTTATAATTACGTCGATTCTTGTGGTAAACTACAAACGTCCTTGATTTGAAGTTCAGGTGGTCGCAGTTGTAAAGGGTAAGTACGATTTTAGTGATACTGTACAGTTAAGTATGTACATGTAAATATACATAAACCAATATAAATATATAAATAATAGGACTGACTTAAGTAACTGATTAACTTATTTCATTAATAAAGTAACACTTTAATTTGGGGACCGCGGTAGCACAGTGGTTAAGGTGCCGTGCTACAAATCGGTAGGTCGCTGGTTCGATCCCAGCTGGTGTCAGTGGATTTTTCGCACTATGGCCCTGGGGTCGACTCAGCCTCTAACAGAAATGAGTACCAGGTGTATTTCCTGGGGGTAAAGGCGGCCGGTGCATAAGGCTGACAACCTACCACCATCCTGTGCCGTTGTCACGAAATCTGGGAACCTTAAATTCCTGGAACCCTCTGGGCCTGTCCAGGCATGTAACGGGACTGCTTTGTTTTAACACTTTAAGCTTGAACCATCATCATTGGCACAACAGCCCCTTTTGAGTCAAGGCCTTCTTCAGAAGCTTCTGCCAGCTGTCCCTCTGACAGCCCGGCCATTGCTTCTTTGGATTTCCTAACAATATTTTTTCCGGAGTAAGTTGTCAGCCTTACGTCCAACCCCCAGCAATCCTGGAGGACCGATTGGAATGCTTCTTAGTCTGGGTCTTCGTCATGGATCAATCTGGCACGGGAGGCCCTACCAGTAGTTTCGCTACCGCCAGCATAGCTCCGTGACTCATTAGACCACACAAGCCCCACCACTATCATCAAGGTCTTGCAATCCCTAGGTGGGGAAGCTTGAACCATATTACCGAATAACTGAAGAATATGTAGGGTTTAAATAATTTGTTTTAGAGGCGTTAGTAAAACAGTGAGAAAAGCAACTATAAGGTCCTTCATGTCCGTCCGACCATCTGCCCGCAGGCAACAGTATGGCACCCACTGGACAGATTTTCATGAAATTTAGTATTGGGAAAGTCCGACTGCAATCCGTCAATGAAATTCATGTTGGTTAAATTTGACAAATATGACAGGCAGATTACGTGAAATTCTGCTTGAATTTACGTGAAGATCTCGCAGTTTACGAGGAAAATACGAGAAATATAACAGGGTGGGAAACACCGAAGAAACAGCTCTAAATGTAATGTAGCGCCATGCAGGTGTCGGCAAACAGGGAAAACATCCGAACACGCCTTAATGTGATCTACAGTCACTTATCTTAACGTGCTTAAATTCACATGCGGGCATCAGCTCAGAATAAGTAAACTTACTCTTTCTCTATTAATAATTGTCCAACGAGATGCAACACAAAGCAGTCTGCAAGTTCACTCTACATGTTTCGGGTGTCAACCACACCCATTATCAGGAGTACACAAAACTGTAACTACAGCCTCCGGTACTGATCATATTTTTGTGCAGCTACCTCTCTCCAGCGTGACCAAGGTAGCTTGGCCACGCTGGAAGGAAGTAGCTGCACAATACCGGAGGCTGTAGTTACAGTTTTGTGTACTCCTGATGATGGGTGTGGTTGACACCCGAAACATGTAGAGTGAACTTGCAGACTGATATGTGTTGCATCTTGTTGGACAAATATTAATATAGATCAGCGATGCACGGAACCATAAACATAAACATAAACATAAATGTACTATTGCTGTATATTATTATTATTATTATTATTATTATTATTATTATTATTAAGAGCATTTCAAATACGCGAAGTGAAATTACTGTCCACGTTCCCCTTCTTCTGGTACGTATTTTGCTATGACATTCTCTTTCCAGTTTTCATTTCAGCGTGTATCTTACCGTAATTAGGGATGATTATGAAGAAGATAATCAATTCCAACAGGACACACTACGTCAATTAGGACACGAACACTTATTTTCACATATTTCAGGTGCTTTGTTCATCAATCAACACATCATTCGAAGCTGTACTGTGATTCGTCCATAAAATTATTTGAAAATGATGTCATTATGGTGATGTCATTACGGTGATGATAGTGTTAATACTGAACACTAATAAAACAACAACTTCATAAAGAAGAATAGCAAGAAAATGAAATAAAGCCACCCTTAGCAGCTAAAGAAAAATATGGAGACGCAAAAAAAAATCGTGAAGAGAGTACATATTGAATTTCACTGGTCTCAATTTCAACTACGAATTGCAATGGTATCAAATTTTTTGCCGTTTTTAAACAGGAGAAAATTATCTGGAAGACAGTCAACTGTTTTTACCTTCAAAAGATATTAATTCTAAGTGTTTACATCGCTCGATAGTGTCCTTGAGTGAGCTGAAAATATTAGATTTTATGTTAAACTGTAAAAATTTTTCTTTAATAATTATCCTTACCCTTTGAAGATTAGGTCTCTACCACCATGGTATGGAGCGTCCTCAAGTTGCGGACGGATGAACAGCCTCCAATATGGAGGGTAGGTGCGAATTTATTGAATAAGCAGTTGCGGACATCTGACAAAGGGTGCTCCCCCATCGTAAAACGTATCGTGTTACGAAACGTTTATACAGTAAGCCTCGGACTTGGATTGGTATGTTGGTACAACCTAAGCAACGAAAAATGGACATCAGATTTGGTACGTGGAATGTTAGGAGCCTGTATAGGGCAGGTTCACTTACAGCAGCAGTCAGGGAATTAGAAAGATATAAATTAAATTTAGTGGGTGTGCAAGAGGTTAGGTGTAACAAAGGGGCCATGGTAAGAGCAGGGGATTATATTTTTTCTGTGGAAAAGGAAACGAAAATCATCAATTGGGAACGGGATTTTTTTGTACACCACAGAATATTATCAGAAATTAAGAGAGGAGAGTTTGTTAGCGATACGGTGTCATATATAGTTCTGAGAGGTCGCAGGTGTAATATCATTGTTTTGAATGTGCGTGCACCAAGTGAGGAGAAAATCTGTCTTTTCAAGACAGATTTTATGAGAAATTAGAACAGGTTTTTAAATCATTTTTCTAAGTAACATATGAAAATTATACTAGGAGATTTTAATGCAAAAGTGGGGAGAGGGAATATTTTCAAACCGACAATTGGGAATGAGAGTCTATATCAGGATAGTAAAGGCACTGGTGTTAGAATAGTTAATTTTGGCACATGAAAAATCTAGGTGTTAAGAGCGCAATGTTCCTGCACCGAAACATTCATAAGTACACCTGGACCTCTACTGATGGGAAGACTCAAAACCAGATTGATCACTTATTGATAGACAGGAGATGGCACTCGAGTATACTAGATGTACGATCTTTCAGGAGAGCTGACTGTGATACTGTTCACTATCTGGTGGTTGCAAAAGTCAGGGAAAGATTGGCAGTAAGTAAACAAGCAGCACAGAAATTTGATGTGGAAAGATTTAATTCAGGAAGCTAAATGAGCCGGAGGTTAGGAAACAGTATCAGATTAGGATCTCAAAGGCTTCCAGCTTTTGAGAACTCAAATGATAGCGAGGACATTAATAGGTCTCGGGAAAAATTAAAGAGAATATGAAAATCTCTGCTAAAGAGAGTTTAGGTCTGTACAAATTGAAGCAGCATAAAACATGGTTTGATGAAGAATGTTTAGGTTTTTCTTAGATCAAAGGAAGCTATCTAAGTTGCAGTGGTTAAAGGATCCAAACCAAAGCACCATAGATAATCTAAACAATGTAGGACGTGTAGCTAGTAGGTATTTCAGGAAAAAAGAAGGAATATCTGCAAGCAAAATTTGACGAACTTTAAAGTAACAGTAAGATAAAAAATATCAGATATTTGTACAGAGGCATCGATGACTTTAAGAAGGGTTATCGGCCTATAACTAATATAATAAATGATGAGAAGGGTGATTTGGTTACAGACTCCGAAAGTGTTTTGTTTAGGTGAAGGAACTATTTCACCCAGCTATTGATTGAACTTGGGGTTGGTGATGTTAGACAGAAACACAGACAGCAGGACTACTAGTGCCTGAGCCGTGTGCTTTTGAGGTTGAGATGGCTACTGAAAAGCTAAAAAGACACAAATCACCAGGTACTGACCAAATCCCAATAGAACTAATTAAAGCAGACGGCAGAATAAACCGCTCTGAGATCCGTAAACTTACTAATTCGATGTTGAGTACGGAGAAATTGCCCGAGGAACGGACGGAGTCGATCATTTTACTTATTGATAAGAAGGACGATAAAACTGATTTTAGTGATTATACAGGCATATCACTTTTGTATACTACGTAAAAAATGTTATCGATCATTCTGGCGTCAAGGATCACTCCAAATTCAGAGGAAATTTTGGGGATCATTAATGTGCATTTCGACGCAACAGGTCATCTACCGATATTAATACATTCTGCATTCGTCAAATACTTCAGAAAAAATGGAAATACAATGAAGCAGTTCATCAACTATTTAGATACTTTAAGAAAATTTAAGAAGGCTTATGGATCAATTAGGAGGGAAGTTTTGTATAATATTCTCAATAAGTTTGGTATCCTCATGAAACTGGGAAGGCTAATATAAATGTGTCTGAATGAAACGTATTGCAGATTCCGGTTAGACCAGCATCTGTCTGACTGTTTCCTATTACGAATGGCTTGAAACAAGGAGATGCTTTAACGCCATTGCTTTTCACCTTTTATAGAGTATGCCATTAGGAGGGTTCAGGTTAGCCAGGATGGCTTGAAATTAGATGGTACACATCAGCTTTTCATTTATGCTAATGATGGTAATATAATGGGGTGGAAGGTGCATACTATGAAGAAACACAAGGAAACTTTATAGTTGTTAGTAAGGAGAAAGGACTAGAAGTAAACGCTGATAAAACTAAGTACATGGTCATGTCTGGAGATCACAATATAGGAAGAAGTCACAATATAAAGACTGATAATACCTTCTTTGAAAGTTTGGAAGAGTTCCAATATTTGGGAACAACCTTAACAAATCAAAATTCTTTTCAGGAAGAAATTAAGAACAGACTGAAGTCAGCGAGTGCTTTCTTTCATTTTTTGTGGAATCTTTTGTCTTCCAGTTCGCTACCCAAAAATAAAAAGATTAAGTTATACAAAACCATAATACTGTCTGTTGTTTTGTATGGGTGTGAAACTTGATCGCTGACAATGAAGGAGGAACGTAGGCTGATGGTGTTAGAGAACAGAGTGTTGAGGAGAATATTTGTGTCTAAGAGGGACGAGGTAATAAAGGAGTAGTGAAACCTACATTATGAGGAGCTTAATGATATGTTCTCTACACCCAGTATTTTTCGGGGGATAAAATCAAAAGAATGAGGTGGTCGGGGCATGTAGCGCTTATGGGGAATAGAACAGGCGTATGCAGGGTTTTGGAGGGAAAAACTGATGGAAAGAACCACTTGGGATACCCAGGCGTAGATGGGAGGATAATATTAAGATGGGTCTTCAGGAAGTGGGATGTGGGATATGGACTGCATCGAGCTGACTCAGGATAGGGACAAGTGGCGAGCACTTGTGAATGCGATAAAGAATATTCGGGTTCCATAAATTGAGGGGAATTTCTTGACTAGCTAAAAACTGGTTAGGTTCTCAAGACGGACTCTGCTCCATACAGTAAGTAAGTAATTAATAAAGTAATTATCAGTACCTCACAAAACAAGAACATACATCTGCCTAGTGTAATCTGTTTGTATATTTCGTTGGATTTTAATCAAGGAATTTAAATGTCGCTTGTTTTAATAAAGATCTGTCACTTAATTCTAAAGACAGATGCAAAATTACAACACTTTATACCCTTCGGTAAAACCGGTCTAGCAAATGTTATATAATTAATTCCGTGTATTGTGATATGTTGAAACTCTGATAGCAAGAACAAATACACATTCTAAAATAATGTATTTTTTTATTTCTTAGCACCTACTTGTTTCGGCATTATGAAAGCCTGGCGACAACGCCGAAACATGTAGGTGTTAAGTAACAGAAAGGAAATATGTATTGTAGAATTGTACATTTTTAGGTGTTAGCAGAGTTTTAACAGCCTATTCAATGAATGATTGCACAAAACAAACGCAAGCGTACGTACTGATTTGCTTTGCAATTTTATTCTCGACATCTGTAGCTTAGGAGTAAGAAATCAGTGAGTCTACGCTTCTGTTCCACGAAATTGAAAATCTGACACAATATGCACCATAACCTGTGACGTCTGATGTACCCCCACCCCAAAACCCTGATTCTACTGCGGAAAAAATCCTACAATGTTGAGCTTTCAGATTCATCCCTCAAGTTTGACGTCATAACACTATTGCTGTTTCTTCCTCCCCTCCCCGCAGCCATATCTCTCCTTCCAGGAATTTGGTTCCATTTTCACAATATCCACTCAATAACAGACAGAATTTATCCGAAGTTGAAAATCTGCCAGTCTATTTTGTAATATTATGGTAATCTGCTTAACAGTATGTTTGTTAGTATCAGAAATCTTCAATAGGTCCTAAGTAAACCCCGTTTTGAAATTTTTTACCCAATCTCTTTCGTCTGATAAATTAGAAAGATATTAACCTCACATCAAACGGATCATATAGCCTTCTAAACGTTCAGGCAACAGCCGGTTTAAGGTTAATCTTTAATCTTTCAAAGAGCGAACGAAAGAGCTTTGGTGTTATTCCTGACGCGAGTTTCTAAACATACACGCATGCACGCACGACCGCGCACGCACACACACATACAAAATGCAGTTCAAAGACGGATGAAGAGTTTTCAGTAGCTCTCTCTGTATTTCAACCCATATAACCAAGCCGTGTTTTTCTTTAGGTGTAAGAGAGATGAAAGTTTTGGTACAAATACGGATCAATATATACACAGGCTCATATGATATCGTGTGAATTTTAGAGGAAGAGTACGACTGTATTTGCGAATTCAAGATCCGTCTTCAAAGACAGTGAATCTAAATTTTGCTCAACCGACATTGTTAATTTGCAGTTACATCGTAACCAGCAAACAAATGAAGGAAATTTGTCAACGCTGCCAGGGGCATAATATCGAAGCTAAATGAAAGTTTTCACAGAAAAGTAAAAATAATCATTCATATAGTGCGTCATGACAGGCTTCTGTAACGAGAATGGAGTCATGTGTGCACCAGAACGTTGGTATTTACGTAAAAATGTCAGTAGTATAAGAAGACCACTTAAAATCGAAATTCCTAAAGAAAAACACCAAAATGAAAATACACAAAACGATGATAAGACCAGTCGATACGGACTCATCAGAGACTTGGACATTAACAGCAACAGATGAAAATAACCTACACATTTTTGAAAGGCAAATACTAAGGAAGATATTTGGTCCTGTCAATATTGACAGTGTATGGAGAACACGAAACAACACGGAGATTGATAAATTAATAGATGGTGCAGATATAGTGAGATTCATCAAGACACAAAGAATCAAATGGCTGGGGCAAATTCAAAGAATGGACGAAGCAAGACCAAATAGGAAACTAATAGATTGGAAACCTATTGGAAATATACCAGCAGGAAGACCAAGACAACGATGGCAACACGATGTTATGGAAGATCTAAAAAAGATGAAAGTTAAAAGCTGGAAGGAAATAGCTAAGGAGAGAAGAACTTGGAGAGACTTGGCGGAGAGGGCGAAAACCCACAAAGGGTTGTAGTGCCAAATGATGATGATGATGATGATGATGATGCTTATAAGAAGACCACAGTGGCGTCTTCACACTCGTGAAAACTTCGGATGATAAGCACAAAAATTTTAGCTAATTTTTAAATTTCCCATGTCACATGGAGACCCGATATGTGGCCAGGACTGTGAGGGTGGTTTTCCCTAAGACGCAGTGAATTTTCAGGCACTCTGGTACTCTGACCTTAATTTGAAATATTATATAAGATAGGCTTTCACAAATTTCAAATTTTCTCTCCCTTGACATGCAGACCCATTGAAAACATCTTTTTACCAAACTTATCTGTTTGACCCACAAAATAAATAACTATTTACCGCACCAAGTAAATCCATATTTACCGCACAAGCTATTTATACATTTATCGCTCAAACTAAATAGATATTTACCGCACAAATTCAACATCTTTTCCACGCACACAATCAGTTTCTATGTACCGCACAACTTCAACGTTCTTTTCCCGCACAAACTCAACATCTATTTACCGCATAAATTCAATGTCTTTTCCACGCACACAATCAGTTTCTGTTTAACGCACAAACTCAACGTCCTTTTCCCGCACAAACGCCATATTTATTTACCGCACAAATTCAATGTCTTTTCCAAACACACCATCAATGTCTATTTACCACACAAACTCAACGTCCTTTTCCCGCACAAATTCAATGTCTATTTACCGCACAAATTCAATGTCTATTCCACGCACACAATCAATGTCTATTTACCGCACAAATTCAATGTCTTTTCCACGCACACAATCAATATCTATTTACCGCACAAATTCAATGTCTTTTCCACGCACACAATCAATGTCTAATTACCGCACAAAGTCAATGTCTAGTTACCGCACAAAGTCAATGTCTTTTACCCCACAAACTTAGTGTTTATTTACTGCGCAAACTGAATATCTATTTGCCTCACAACTTAGAATTCCCTTGTCACTGACTGCCACTTTCGACTGCTAAAGGAGTAAAAAGTTTGTAAGAAAAATTTTAAACTATACCGAGAAAAGTAATTATGAGAAATTTTTAAGCGTTCCTTACGGAGGTTGAATAAACTTCAGATGTAAAAGTCGCTTTACGTCTGATGACGACAGTCTTCAGTTTGAGCCTGTAAAGTCACCAAACAGCGACAAAAATTTAGAAACTTAAAGCTTTTACAAAAGTATTGGGCTTGCCCAGGAGACAGATGGCGGACGCTTGTGAGTGCGGTAATGAACCTTCGGGTTCCGTGAAATGCGGGGAGTTTCTTGACTGGCTGCAGACCAGTTAGCTTCTCAAGAAGGACTCTGCACCATGGAGTAAGTAAGTAAGTATGGCTTTAGTAGGGTGAAGGTCACAGACAGTAAAAAAGTCTACTTATGTACAGTTGTTTGAGCGTTTGACCGTGCATCTTCATCATGAAATAATGTGAAATGCCAACTTGATGCAACAAGGTAATTTTATTGATGTATCCTTAGCTCGACATGTTTCGGGTACATAGGTCCATCATCAGGAGCATTAGACGTTGAGTTGCAGCATATGGTTTTCCGCACCGATTTTGTAGATGGGTGGTGGTCTTGACAGCCGCTGCGTAGGTCGTGTCTACGGTGCGGATGGTGCCGTGCGACTCGCACGGCACCATCCGCATCGTACACATTTCCTTCATGAAGATGTGTGGGCCGGGTAGTTCAGTTGGTATAGCGACTGAGCTACGGGCTGGACGGTCCGGGATCGAATCCCGGTGTGGACGAGATTTTCTGCCCGTCCAGACCGGCCCTGGGGTCCACCCAGCCTCCTGTAAAATGGATACCGGTTCTTTCCCGGGGGTAAAGTGCGGCCGGGGCGTGCTGCTGACCACTCATCCTCTGGGCTACACCGGGCCTGTAACGGGATCACTTTACATATCTAGTGAGATAATATCTGCCGGTACCCTTCGGGAGTTACATAATAGTAGATAAATGGCAAGCTTAATCTGTGTAAACCGAAGTTGGAAATGGGAATTGAGTTTTAAGACGTTCTACTAGCATAACTACATTGTATTATGCAAAGCAGTGAATGCTTTAATTACAATCTCTGTCACACATATTTTCCAAAAGCTTTCCGTACGATCTTGCATAAAGTAGTGCTATTTATTAATATTTATTGCAGTTTAATTTGTATTGTTGCAAAACTCTCACATTATATAGAACACACTGCATGAACTGCAGGTAACTAATCATATGATAGCATAACACCAAGTTTTATTACTTCTTAACACAAAACCCGCCACTCAACGAGACTTTCAGCTACTAATACCCAACTACAGACTACTATTCCATCTTCTTCTATGCCTAACAAGTGACCTCATTAACCCTTTGACGTCTAACGACCACTATAGTGGTCGTACCGCACCGCTAACCTCTGAACGTTGCATTTTATATATTTATTGAACAAATAAAGATACTGAATATTTTAAACACCGTATATACTCTCCGTCTTTTCCTCTTCAAAATGCAATTTGTTTCATAAGTCTAATATATTTGGTTCCTGTATAATTCACATCTTATATACA
>Ga0123357_10010562_pt1 | contig 11759 bp, 10 predicted proteins | sample TergutEmb28metaG_FD_89873 | JGI IMG/M metagenome (GOLD analysis project Ga0123357, IMG submission 89873) | Embiratermes neotenicus P4 segment gut microbial communities from Petit-Saut dam, French Guiana - Emb289 P4 | ecosystem: Host-associated > Arthropoda: Insects > Digestive system > Gut ...
CCGCGGGAAACGCGGAAAGGCCCGGTTCCCCCGCGCCCCCCCCGTGCCCGGAAAAGAAAGGGCCCCCCAAACCCCCCCCCTCAAGGTCACCCCCCCCCCAACAAAAAATTGCCCCCCCCCCCCTCCCTGCATCGCCATCTGCCACAGCGTCGGCAGCGCCAGCACCCCAAAAGCCATCCCACCCAGCAAAACGCTCCTGCCCCATCGCCACCAGCTCTTGCGATCTTTCCACGCCACATCCGCAAGCGTCGCCATCGTCACCATGAGCATCGCGTAAGCCGCCGTGAGCGCGTGAATATTAAACAGCACTCCCGCCAGGGCCATCGCCCAGAACGTCTTGCCGCGATACATGAGTGTCAGCACCAGCAGCGCCACCGGCAGTGCCGCCAGCGTGTGCGTGAAAAACGGCGTGTACAATCCTTCGAGCGCCAAACCGCGATGATGTCCCGCCACCATCAAACAGACCGCCGCGGTCGCCGCCGCTCTCCCCACGCGACCCCGAAAAATGCTCCGCCCCAGCAGATAGACCGCCACAAGCGTCAGAAATCCCGTCATCAGTTGCAACAATAAATAGAGCGGTTCCAACCCGGACACATGCAGCAACGGCGCAAGCATCCGAAAAAACAGCGTCGGATACCACGGCAGCGTTTGCCGCACCATTTCATCCGCCGTAAAAAGCGTCGGATCCGCCCAGTGCCTCAAAAACGTAATCTGGATCGGCTGATTCCCAAACCCCAACTGATACCCCCCCAACGAAAACTGCACCAACGCCAACAAAAAACAAATCGCCAGCCCCCCCGCCCCACCACCATCACCCGCCCTCTCATCCTTCCGAACTTCTTCCATCAACCGACCCATCACATTCCTTCTGGCTTCTGGCTTCTAAATGTAGTACAACGTACAAACATGACGCGCCATGCACGCAAACCCGCGATTCTCACTTTGATTCTCGCCATCGGCGGCAGCGCGGCGCTCCTCGCCGCCACCGGTCAATTCCGCTTCCACGAAACCACCCCGCGTTCGCTCCAGGAATTCGAAACGATCATTGCCTCCGGCGAAACTGACGCCGCCACGTGGCAGGCCTACGGCGACGCCCTCTGCTCCAACAAGCGCTACGCCCACGCCGCCGCCGCCTACCAACGCTCCCTCGATCTCGAACCTGACCGTGCCCAGGCCCGTTTCAACGCGGCCCTGGCTCTCGCCCAGGCCAACCAAGCCGACAAATTCTTCGACTTTTTCAATCGCATCATTGCGTACAATCCCAAGCAGGCCGTCGATCTGCTCGAACGTCCCGAGCTTGCCTCCATGCACAGCGACCCCCGCTGGACCCCCACCGCGACGCTCGCCCAAGGCCAAGCCGCGGATTAATCATGTACAGTGGCATCCGTTGGCGAACCGAAATAGAATGCCCGGTGACTAAAAGGAGACGGTCACATGAAAAGAATCACAAGCGTAGCGCTGGGCCTTGTGCTGGCGGCAAACGCAGGCATGCTCGCCAACTGTGAAGGCGATCCCTCCGCACCGCGGCGTCCACGCACGCAGCTCAATCCGATGGCCCCCGACGAGAAGGCCAGGGACAACGCCGAAAAACGCGAATTGGAAACGCCTGCTCGCGAGTTCCCCACCAGCGGCAAAGAATTCCCCGGCGCTTCGCAAGCAGCGCCATCCGAAGGAGATGGGACGGTCCTCACCGCCAACGCCGTCGCAGCTTCCAGGAGAGGTGGTGGCAACCTCTCCACCCCGACCTCAACCAACGGCAGCAGCGGGCGCTTCCCGGAAAACCGCTACAACCGCGACTGGTACAACAACGGCCCGATTCCGCATCTGCCGGAAAACCCCGGCAGCGAGCCAATGGCCGGCTCGACTCAGGTGCCGCTATCAGACCTGCAGATCGATCATTCCTGGGGCCAGGTGATGGTGCTTAAGGACACGCCACACCGCAACTGGCCGACGACTCAGACGGTCTACATGGCCGCCAACACAAAGTACAACCCGGTTTACTTCACGACCTGGCTGAATCGTCCCGCGACACCCAGAGACGACGCACATAAATATGTCAACGACGTAGAAGATGTCTTAAAAAACATTCAGCATGGTTTAGCGGGTCCGCAAAGCGACGGCACTTATCGCGGGGACATGGTCAACCTGCTTTACGATGTGCCGTGGTTCTACGTGCAGATTCCGGTGACGTTCGGGCGGATGTTCTATGAGGGGCCGCTGAGCCAGGTGACTGGTCAGCGACTGGGATGGGACCCGAATTATTTCAGTTCCCTGCCGACGAACGGAATCATTGTGCCGCAGCCGGTGACCGGAGTGATCAAATGGGATTATTCATTCCTGTACATGACCGCGGAGCAGCTCACAAAGCTGCCGGCAACTGGCGTCATCGTCCCGACCCCCGGCATCATCCCCGCCCCCCTGGGCTTGCCTCCAGCGGGAACCACCACCATGCCCCGATCCGAGCCTCCCTCCGCAACGCCCGGATTGAAATAGCCTTGCGGGAATCGCAAGGCTATTCCACACTATCACACCGCAGCCCTGTGCAAACAGGTGCGGCGAACGGTAGCAATGACGCTGGCGGGGGAATGTAGCGATGAGGTGCTGCAAGGGCTGGTGGTCGATGAAGTGCTGCCGGCGCCCAATACGGGTGCGATTGCTGGTGCGCGCTGACGCAGCGGCCAGTCCGCCGAAAATCGGGGTGATCGATGTGCTGGAGCGATTGGATCGTGTGCATGGGTTGCTGCGTGCAAGAGTGGGCGAGGCGATCGTTCGCAAGCGGACGCCGGAGTTGATATTCGACGTGATCCCGGTCGGAACGGGGCAGGGGGGAGGGGGAGAGGAGGGGGACAATGAATGAATCGCCAGTGTCGATGTGGGTGCATGGGGCGTTGCCGGAGGGAGTGGCGGGTGTGCTGGGGCGATTGAGCCAAACGCCGGGCGTGGTGCGTGTGGCGGTGATGCCGGACGTGCATCTGGCCGGGGAATTCTGCGTCGGGACCGTGGTCGCTTCGCGCGGCGTTTTGTTTCCAAACGCGGTGGGCGGAGATATCGGCTGCGGCATGCTGGCGGTACGTTTTGACATCGCGGCTGAGGCGCTGCAGAACGAGCAGACGGCAGCACGGATGCTCGGAGCGCTGTGCGAACTCTGTCCCGGGCGGCGTCATCATCGCAAAACAACTCACGAGCCGTCGCCGGAACTGCGAGCGATGGAGATGGCGTCGCCGCAGCTTGAGGCGATGAAGAACGGCAGCGAGTGCCGCTCGCAGCTCGGAACGCTGGGCGCTGGAAATCATTTCCTCGAGTGGCAGTCGGACGAAAACGGACAACTGTGGCTGATGCTTCACACCGGATCGCGCCACCTGGGCCAGGAAGTGCTGCACCATTATCTGCCCAAAGCGCAACGATTGGAGAGCGGCGTGATGGCCCTTGACGTGGCAAGAAAAGATGGACATGAATACACGCATGATATGGAGATATCTCGCGCCTGGGCCAAAGAGAATCGGCGGCTCCTGGCCGAAGGGGCAAAGCTCGCGACAGAACGAGTGCTTGGCGCCCGCATGGAGAGCGAAACGTTCGTGGACTGCGATCACAATCACGTAATGGCCGAGATGCACGACGGCTGAGAGGTGCTGGTGCATCGCAAAGGGGCGACGGCCGCCGGCAAAGGCGTTCGCGGCATCGTCCCCGGCTCCATGGGAACCTGCTCCTTCCACACCGTCGGACGCGGATGTGAAGCAAGTGTCTGCTCGAGTTCGCACGGCGCGGGACGCGCACTGTCGCGGTCACAAGCTCGCGGCAAAATCACCATCAGAGCACTGCGCCAGCAATTGCGCGGCGTATGGTACGACGCGAGACTGGAACGAACACTGCTCGAAGAAGCGCCCGCCGCTTACAAAGACGTCGAAAATGTGATGCGAGCACAAGCAGAATTGACGCAGATCGTGCGGCGGCTCAGCCCGATACTGGTGCACAAAGGAACGTAAGCGTCATCGCATGTTCGCATCGAGAAACGCGAATGCATCTTGCTGCATATCCAGGTTGAACTGATGCGGAGCGTCGTAGAACAAACCGCGGTAGTTCTTCGGCGACTTGGTGCTGTGATAGACCGATGCGATGTGCCGATGTGCCGCTCGCTGCGCCGCCAGCGTATACAAACCGTCCTTTTCGCAATATTGCACCATCAGCGGCGTAGGCGCCCGGCAGGCGACCACATCGGGCCAATCGCCAAGCGCGGCGAAGGCCGGCGGATAGAGCATCCACGTGTGATTCACAATATGAGCATCGAGCAGGCCGGGATAAGTGGTCATCGCTCCGACAACCACCGCCGCCTTGATGGATGGCAACGTCGCATTGAGCAGCACCGATCGCATGCCGCCGCCGGAAAGGCCCATGCACGCGATGCCCCCCCCTACGGTTTGCACATCGCTGCGTGAGGCAAGCACATTCGCGGCAATGCGATCTTCAAAATTAACGATCCCCGCAAAGGTGGCGCCCAGCACGTGTGCGTATTTTTCAAGAATGTTTTCATATTGCATTGCGACGCTGTTGTAGCGTTTGATCGTCATGTCGTCCCCTCCTCCCGGATCGCCCACAGTATGTTCGGCCATGATACGCATCATCGGATTGCTGCCGCACATCATCGTTTCATAGGGGAATTTTCGGCTTCCCCAGGCGAAGGTGTCGTGAACGAGCACGATGTAACCGCGTTTGGCGAGCGTGTTGGCGATGGCGAGCTTGCCGTAGTATTCCTCGCGATAGGGGGTCATGACGGGCGGCGCGGGGTCAGGGCCATCGGCGATTTTTTCTTTGCCGTAGAACTTGTACGCGCCATGGTCGTGGAGGACCAGCACACCGGGGAGTTTGCCCTTGGCACCGGCCGGTTTGAGGAGCCACGCCTCGGTTCGCGGGCCGTAGCCGACCGACCAGGAGAGCGCTTCGCCGCAGATGCCATCGCGTTGCCAGCGTTTGTCGACGCGTAGTTTCAGCGGCGTAGCCTGCCGTGGCTGAAAATGCAACGCCTTCAGAAACCGCCGAGAGGCCGCTATTCCCGGTACTACCCGCGGCCAAAGCTTGTTGGCGCGAATCGCACAAGCGGGAAGATCGGAATAAGGGCCGAGATGAGCGAGTTGTTTGGGCATGGCGAACACCTTGTTAAAAAGTTATCACTTTTAACTTTCCGTATCACACGCCGGGATTGTAGTTGACGAAGCGGGTTTGTCCGCTGAGGAACGTGAGCTTGATCGTATCGCAGGGGCCGTTACGTTGCTTGGCGATGATAATCTGAGCTTCGTTGATTTTGTCCGGGTTGGCGTCCATCCATTCCTGATCGCCGCGATGCATGACGGCTTCGCGGTGTAGAAGCATCACGACGTCGGCGTCCTGCTCAATCGAGCCGGATTCCCGCAGATCGCTGGTGCGAGGGAGGCGCTGCTCCGATTCCGAGGCGCGATTAAGCTGGGAGAGGCACAGGACCGGGACGTTGAGTTCACGCGCCAGGGCCTTGATGCCGCGGGAAAGCGTGGCGATTTCCTGCTGGCGGTTCTCCGACCTGCCGGGCGCTTCCATCAGTTGCAAATAGTCGACACATACCAATTCGATATTATGTTGCAGTTTAAGGCGGCGGGCCTTGGTGCGGAGGTCCATCAGCGTCAGGCCGGCGGTGTCGTCGATGAAGACCTGCCCCTTGGCCAATTCGCCCACCGCGTAGGAAAGCCGGTCGCGGTCTTGCCGGGAGAGCATACCTCGGCGGAGCTTGTGCGAATCGACGCCGGAACGCGAACAGAGCATACGCTGAGCGAGCTGCTGCTTGGACATTTCCAGCGAGAAGACGGCACAGGGCTTTTCACGGTCGATGCCGACGTGCTCGACGATGTTCATGGCGAAGCTTGTTTTTCCGACAGAGGGTCTTGCGGCGATGATAATCATTTCGCCGCGTTGGAGGCCGCTGGTGAGGTTATCGAGTTCCAGGTATCCGGTCTGGAGGCCGGAGAAATGCTCGCCGGTTTGACGATCGAGCATCTCGAAGGTTTCGTGGAGGACGTCGGTCAGCGGCACAGGGCGATCGGATATCTTCTGCTGGGCAATTTCAAAGATGCGATTCTCGCCGCGATCCAGCACCGTCGCCGCCGGATCGCCGGACTCGTAGCAGTCACGAAGCGTATGGGTGCAGGCCGAAATCAGCGAGCGGAGCATCGCTTTTTCCTTCACGATGGCCGCGTAGTACTCCGCATGGGCCGAAGTAGGAACCGCGCCGGCAAGTTCCTTGATGTAATCAATCCCACCAATCTGCTCCAGCAGATTCTTCGTTTTGAGCGTCGAGTGTAGAATCATCGCATCGATCGGAACGTTCTTCTCGAAAAGTTCCGTCACGACGCGAAAGATGATCTGATTCTCTTCCCGAAAAAACAGCTCCGGCTTCTGCAGAAACATGCAGACCGGCCCAATCACCTGCGGATCGATAATCATCGACCCCAGCACGCCCGCCTCCGCGGAAAGATCATGCGGCGGCATGCGATCAAGCTGTAAAACATCTCCCTCCCCCCCGGCAATGCCGAAGGACCTGGGACGGGCAGTGGTCGGAAGCGTACTCATGCCCCATAGTGTACCGGCGTCGAGTCCGATTGTGATGTCCCCCCATTAATAATGTTTTCATGACAGGTTATCCACGACTTAACGATTTAACGACTTGACGACTTAACGATCATTCGCCCCTTCCGCTTTCAGCTTCCTCTGCATATCTCGCAGGGTGGCCAGATACGCCTTTTCCACATCGGTCAATTCATCGGAAAGCTGTGCCCGGTAAGTGTCATATTCACGGTGTGCTTTTTCCACCACATCGGTGTGGCTGACGCTTCCCTCGCCCTCCAACACACCAAAGCCGAAATCATTCGTGAATTTATCCGGCGTTTCGAGCCAGTCACGCATATGCATCGGTTCGTGGCGTTGGGCTTTCAACTCCGCCATCAGACGCACATTGATTTTCGTGCGACCGTCCTCGGTCTGATAGATCATGATTTCGAAATGGTTTGATGTCATACCCAATCACTCCCATTTTTGACGCCACCGTCATAGCCAGAATTACACTTTCATTACCTGCAACTTGCAACTTGAAACTTGAACCTCGATACTTGCGGCATGCCAATAATCGCTTCACCGGACCAACTTTCTCACATCGGCGGAATCGCCGCGGACCTTGTACGTGACGGCGACCGTGTCGGGCTTGGGTCCGGCCGGGCCGCACTCGCCTTCGTCCGCGCCCTGGGCGCTCGCATCACCGCCGGCAAAGTCAAAGCTCTCGGCGTCCCCACCAGCCTCCTCACCGAACAAGTGGCCCGCGAAGTCGGCATCCCCCTGGCCACTCTCGATCAAGTTGACTCGCTCGACATCGCCATCGACGGCGCCGACGAAGTCGATCCCGCACTCAACCTCACCAAGGGCGGCGGCGGAAACCTCACCCGCGAAAAAATCATCGCTTCCATCACCAAACGCTTCGTCATCGTCATCGGCGAAGAAAAACTCGTCCCGCGTCTCGGCACAAACTTCCCCGTCTTCGTCGAAGTCATCGAATTCGCTCGCCCACTCGCCACGCGAAAAATCACCGACATGGGCGCTCGTGTCGAGCAGCGTCACACGCCCGACGGCCGCCCTTTCCGCACCGACGACAACAACCCCTACCTGCAATGCTGGTTCCCCTCCCCCCCCCTAGCCGACGCCAACTCCCCGCTGCACCGTCCCGCCGAGCTCCACCGCGAAATCCGTCAAATTCCCGGCGTCGTCGAGACCGGCCTCTTCGTCAACATGGCCAGCGAAATCATCATCGCCAACCTCGACGGCACAGTCATGCGAAAGAGTAAAAGATAAAAGGTAAAAGGTAAAAGGAAATCCTCCTTTTAACTTTTAGCTTTTATCTTTTAACTTATTCTTTCCCCTTCTCCCACAGCCGCACTCGCTTGTCGATGCCCGATTCAAAAGACCACGGCTCTGCCACCAGCGTGACCGCATCCACCTCCGTGGCAACCTGCTCATCCACGCGATAGCCCCACGCCTCCAGCACTTCGGGCTTCGGAAGCCCTTCCTTGTACCACAGCGAATCCGTGATCAGCAGCGTGCCCGCCGGTGCCTCCGCGATTCCCTTCCACCCATCCCCCGGCCCACCCGTGCCCCGCGTCCCACTCAAATCAAGCTGATACAACACATAGGGATGAATGGTGATCAAGCGACTGGTTATGTCATCCGCAGGCAGGCGATTCCGAATCGCCGCCGATACCACCGCCAACCGCTTGTAATCCGCATCTTCCGGCATCGGCAGAAGATGGCCGCAATGAAGCACCACCAACGTCCCAATCGCCAGCACGATCGCCCCTCCTCGTATCACAAGAACCAGCCCGCCCTTGCACGCCCGTTCCATCCGTATAAACCCCATCACGCCCAGCACCGCCCCCATCGGCGCCACCGAAATAAAATACCGCGGCAGCGACATCGATCCGAACAACCCAAAACTCCCCAACAACCCATGCATCAGAAACAACCCCAAAAACGGCGTCACAAGCAACAACAATCCCTCATGCCGAGCAAGTTGTTCATCATGTAACCAAGCCCAGGGACTGCAGTCCCTGGGCTTTATCGTTGCGATGGCAAAGATTCCGATCGCAACAGATATCCACAACCATCCGGCCATGGCGCTTCCCGCCGCGACTAAAAATGTTAATCCTGTTTTTCCATACTGGCTCTGCACCGCCCACGGCCATCCGTGCTTCACCCAAAACCAATCATGCAAGCCATAAACCCCCAGCAGATACCACAGCAACGTCGGCAACCCAGTCATCAACACTGACAATACCAACCTCCATCCCCACTGTTTGTCTGTTTCTGTCTGTTTCTGTCTGTAGCTAATTCCCCGTCTTAGCCAAAGCATCGCGAACATCGGCCAAACCGCCACGGCGATCCACCCTTCCGGCCGCATCCAGCCCCCCAATCCCAACACAACCCCCGCCAATACAATCCCGCCCCCCTTTTTACCCCGGCCCAACACCAAAATCGCCACCGCCCACGCCCACGTACACGCCAGGAGCATCTCCGTCATCACCATGAAACTGTAAAGCGCAAAACAGGGCTGGGCAAAGAGCATCAGCCATGCGAACGCCACACCATGTCGTCCGATCCACGAGCCGCTTTTGTCGTTTTGGACGAGGAAATGTTTCGCGATGATTCCCGTGGCGATGCCGGTCAGCGTTGTGACGCCGACGGCCACCAGCCGTGCCGCCGTGATGCCAAACGGTGCCGCCAATCCGAAGAGCCCATTGGCGCCAAAACGTCCCCAGATATCCAGGATGCTCCGCCACTCCCGCCAGATCGCCTTTGCCCTGAGGAAATGATTGACCTCATCGGCCTCCAGAAATCCCTTCGAAAGGACCGCCATTGCCGCCATGAACACAACAAATACCCCCGGCACCACCCACCGCGACCACGGCTCACATTTCCCCGCACCTCGCCCCAACTCCTCCTCCATCCCTTCCACCGCCTGCCGGCACGGTTCAGCTAACCCGGCCATGCAATTTCTCCATCACCGCTGCGGCAAAGGCTGCACCCGGTTCGCCAGCCATCGGCCATGGAACGTCAACAATCCCACGTACAGGTAGCCGAACGAAAAGATGATCAGGAAGGGTGCGGTTCCCCAAGCCATGCGTGTGAAAATCGCCGCGATCGCGCACGCGGCAAGATACACACCGAAGAGAATCTCGATAAAGGGCAGCATGCTGAGTTTCTTTTTGTTGTAAGTCCCCGCCTTCTTCTTCCAATCCGACGGCCCATTCGCGCCATACTTCGGCGTACGCACGAACTCCGTATCCTTCCGCCCGAAGAGCCCCTCCAGCACCGCCAACCCGTTCATCACGCTGATGCCCATGCCAATGGCCATCAGGAACGGCACCAGCAGCACCGTCCGCCACTGACTCCGTCCGACCGCTTTTTGCGAGAGCATGTAGAACGTTCCCGCAGAGGCCGTGAGCAGCCCACAGAAACTTGCGATCACCATCGCCACCAGGGCGCTCCTGGAGACCGTAAAGAGTTCCGGATCCACGAACCAGACCGGGAAGAGGATCAGCGAGAGCACGATGGCCGGCAGATAGACCGCCGGGCTCGTCAGGTGGAAAAAGGCCTCGGTCTTGACCCGCAACGGCAAAGGCGCCCGCAGAATCGACGGCAGCAACTTCACCGCCGTCTGAACCTGCCCCTTCGTCCAGCGATGCTGCTGCTGCTTGAAACCGACGATTTCCGGCGGCAGTTCCGCCGGCGCCAAAAGCTCCGGCAAAAACACAAACCGCCATCCACGCAGCTGCGCCCGATACGAAAGGTCCACATCTTCGGTAAGCGTATCGTGCTGCCATCCGCCGGAATCTTCGATCGCTTTTCGCCGCCAGATGCCCGCCGTGCCGTTGAAATTGATGAATCGTCCCGAGCGATTGCGAGCGGTGTGCTCGATCATGAAATGCCCATCGAGGAAAATCGCCTGACAGCGTGTCAGCAGCGAATCCCTGCGATTCATGTGATCCCACCGCGTCTGAACGCAACCGACGTTCGGATCCGTGAAGAAATGAATCGATTGTCGGATCATCTCCTTCGCCGGCACGAAATCCGCGTCGAAAATCACGACAAACTCCCCCGTCGCCTGGGTCAACCCATGCGCCAAAGCCCCCGCCTTGTACCCCTGGCGATTGGTGCGATGAATATAATGCACATTGTGGCCGAGCCGGCGCATTTCCTCGCAGCATTTCGCGGCAATCTGTGCGGAATCGTCCGTGGAATCGTCCAAAACCTGGATTTCCAGTTTTTCTCGCGGATAGTCCAGCGCACAGGCCCCTTCAATGATCCGCCGGGCCACGTACATTTCGTTGTACATGGGCAACTGCACCGTCACCTTGGGTAACTCAGGGAAGGTCCCGGCCGGCGTGGGCGCTTTGTGATGATGCCGACAGTAAAGGTAAACCTGCACGTACCGGTGCATGCCGTAAACCGTGAGGATTCCCAGAGTCAGCAGGTAGAGGCCGACGAGAGTAATATGTACCGCCGTTAACGCCATAAAAGGCAAGGCTCCAACGGACATTCCGGTTGTTCGTCAACTCCAAAGACGCAATTCCCCTGCGCCAATGAAACTGAAAATCGGAGATTATCAAGATAGTGTAACACGACAGAGTGCCTTTGCAATACGTTTACGAGAAGCTGAATCGCGATTGCGTATCTGCCGATAATACCAGTTCTTCCAGCATCAGGCACCCAGTTGAGCTTTGATGTTTTCCGCGAGCGTAGAGGCCGTACTTTTGTCCAGCGTCCCGGCATTCCACGGAATCCGGAACGCATCGCCCGCTTTCCGCGGCAGAATATGGTAATGCAGATGAGCCACCGACTGCATTGCCTCCGATCCGTTATTCACCAGCACATGGCAGGCCTTGGCTCCCGTCGCCGCGAGCACCGCCCGGCTCAACGCCGGTATTCGCGCGCTGATCGTCGCAAGCACCTCAGCTGGCGTTTCCATCACCGTCGCATGATGAGCCTTGGGAATCACCAGCGTATGGCCCGGCACCAGCGGCCCGATGTCCAGAAACGCCAACACCACATCATCCTCAAACACCTTGAACGACGGAATCGTTCCGGCAGCAATTTTGCAGAAAATGCAATCGCCCCCCCCCCCCCCCGTCCAAAAATTTCCATAAGAGGCCCCCCGTCCCCTTTCCCCTTCATTTCCCCCCTCGGTGGGGACACCA
>Ga0123357_10010563_pt1 | contig 11759 bp, 7 predicted proteins | sample TergutEmb28metaG_FD_89873 | JGI IMG/M metagenome (GOLD analysis project Ga0123357, IMG submission 89873) | Embiratermes neotenicus P4 segment gut microbial communities from Petit-Saut dam, French Guiana - Emb289 P4 | ecosystem: Host-associated > Arthropoda: Insects > Digestive system > Gut ...
AAGGAAAGAGCTGAGAGTAACAATGGGTGGGCCCCAGGGACAGTTACAACATGGTGATGACAGGAAGTCCCCTTTTGGCAATCAGACCCACATACAGTCATTATAAACCTATGCCCATCTAAAGTACTGCCAGTAAACCCATTAAGAGTTTCGCTTACATCCAACATGTCTCCCATCTATATACAACTAGGGGCTGCAACAATACACAGCATAATGTACAACCATTTTCATCATGCACACTTGCTGGTAACTATTAAAAATAATTTTCTCTATATCAGTTTTACACTAATATTGTATGATGTATCTTATGTATCCCTGTACCCTGTATCAGGACATTTCTCTTTCAGGTATTGTGCCTCATTTTGATCCTACCATCCATGTGTGTTTGTCTGTGAGAGAGATACATGGGTACTAACAATTTACTGGAGACCACACAATATCAAATCACATACCTATGCCCCCAGCAGTGTACTATCCTGGACAGATTGAAGAAAGTCATAAAAATTCAGTCAGGACAGGTGTATCCTGGCAAAGTCAAAATGACCAAAGGTGAACTGAATGTTCACAGCAAGTGTCACGGAAATGAAAATTCATCACCCAATTTAAGTCTTCTGTAGGAGAGATAAAATACCCAGTTATGACAAAATTCCAATTGCCTTGTACAATAATTTGAGAGCTAACAAAGCATTGCAATTCTGTGTGCTAAATTGTGAGATGGGAAGTGACGTTTGCAGGATGCCAGAGGAGTCACAGTAAGAAAATGGATGGACTTGGTGGCCTTTAATTAAAAGAAATATGTTGTTACATGATATATGGTAGGAGATGACAAAATATCACTTTAAGATTTGTGTCTTCTCAGACACAATGCTGTGTTGCCCAGAAAGATTTACTGTTCTTGCAGAGGCAGCAAGCTCCTCCAAAATGTCAGAAACTTAAATCTTGAAATATCACTTGTTCGTGAGTTGCCTTGAAATCACAAATATTAATACAGGAAAAATCAATAGAAAACTGGATACAAATTAGTCTTTCCATTGCCATACGTATTACAGAAGTGATTTAAGTGAAGTGTATGTAGTGTACAGTGTGTGTCAGTGTAACAATATAGCTGGGGACTTGGGGAAAAATACACAGACACACCAAGTAAGTTATCTGCATAAATACGAAATAATAATAATAATGTTGATTAGATTGATGGAACCACAATATAGCTCAGTCACTAGAGGTATGGCTGAGGCTCTGAATGCTGCTGATCATCTCACCAGGGACTACCCCACCTCTTGTCTAATGCCCACCCAAACTGGGTTTCAGAAAATCGTGATGACTAACTTGACGTATGAACATGTCACGGACAGTTTCTTCTTCATATACTGCTAGAATAACTCCAAATATTATTACTCTTATTTTAGTATAGCAGCATACAAAAAACTTCTGCACAAGGACAACAGATGGTCAACTCAAAGTAGTAGCCACAGAAGAGGGCATTTTGTGATCATTCTAGGTAACCTAGCAAGACTACACCTCAGCTACCTCTTTAATCACGACCCCTACCCTACTCCCTTTCACTGTGTTCTAGTCTGAACAGTAACCTAACCCCTCCAACAGGGTCTATTTCTATTAATGCACAGCCCTACCCAATACCTTATGCCTAAGATCCGTGTGTTCAAATTAATCCTGATCTATCTCAGGAAACTGTAAGCAGTGTCTAAAGTAACACACCTTCCAATCAAGCACTCCTGGTGGACAGTCCAGAGTTTAAGACCCACAATGCATGGTTGGTGACTGTGATGCTTGACATCCTTCACACCCCTGGACAGACAGTTTCCCTTTCACTAAAGCCACTGCAGAACTGCAAACAGAAGAAAAATTACGTGACATAAAACTGTAAACTTTAATACATTATATATTTCTTTATTAGTGTTAGTTATTTCTTTGTTTCTGTGATATGCATTAATGTACAAAACACAAATCAAAATATGACACTGTGAAATTAAATTCTGCACTGAAAAATATAGACACTCACCTGTAGATTGGTATACAGACACATCAGACTCCATGAACAATAACTGGGATACTTGCTGGTTGCCCTCAATCTGCAGTCAGATGTCTCTGCATCAATGTAGAACTAGAAGAATGTCATGGATCCATGGCTGGCACCATATCAAAACAGTAACAGTTACTGACGTTTTACTTACGACCAGAAAAGATCTGGCAGGATCTTCCTTCAAACATCAGTAATCTTTACTGTTTCAACACAGTGCTACATGAAGGGACCTTACAAGGAAGGCAAACTACAGGCAAATCTGACATGCTGCTTCCAATGTCCAGCAATGCAATGTCCTTTGTTAGGTGGAGAATCAATCTCTTTAATGATGCCTCCTAACACCTATGAACAGACAGTAACAAACCCCTCATTACTACACATCATAATACATTTCACCAAGAAGGGGTTCACACTCTGTCATTCCCCTCTCTACAGCACCAAGGCAAATTCTATATAGCTGCATAAAACAACACTGAACAGTCCAACACAATTTTCAGATTAGATGTGGAGTTAAATTTCCCCCAAATGTCTTATCAACTTCCTTACGTTTCAAACAGACAAAAATACCTCACACTACGCGATGTGTGCCAAGTAATACTGCCAGTTTGTGGTGGGGCGGTGGTCCTCTCTGCCTCATTCAGGTATCTCATTGCTGTGACTAAAACTTCAACTGCTGTGACTATGGCTACAACTGCATGGTGCACAGTCAAGGAGCACAGCCATGCTGACCTACATGTTTGTCTCCAGTCCTCTACCTAGATGCCCTGCTCAGACCCATATACTTGAATTTAACTGCCTTCCTTATTTGTGAGGTAGGTTTCAACATACTAGTGTCTATGCACTATCATGTAAGTATATATATGATACACGGGTACAAATAAGGATAAATGTGACAATTCAAAGGAAGGTTTCTGTGTGGAATCAGAGTAGGTATTTTATCAATTTCTGAGATACCATATGAATATTCTGTTACGAGATTTTAATGCAAAATGAACAACAGAAGATATTTTCAAGCCAACTGGGAATGACAGTTTAAATGCAAATATTAATGGCAATGCTGGTGGAGCAGCAAACTTAAGCACAATGTTCCCAAATCAAAACTTGCACAAAACACTTGCACCTCTCAAGGGGAAGACTCACAAAAAATGTGAAAGTCACAGATGACCATGAGTTTGACACTTTCAACACTGCTGAAGTTCTGGAAAACTTTGGCCGACAACAGCTATGTCAATAAAGCTTGGGAAAATACTGCAGATAATATAGAAATCTCAGTTAAAGAAATAACAGGAGCAGCATAAACCATGTTTTATGAAGCACTAGTTGGTTGGTCTAGAAGTAAACACAAAGAAACTCAAGTGTTCTTGTCTTGTGGCCCAAATGCAGAACAAAATCTTATGATCAAAATAGCTAATAAATTTTTTGAAAATTGGATAAAATCAAAATATTTGGAGATAATGGCAACAAGTCAAAATTGTATTCACGCAGAAATTAAGAGCAGATTAAAATGAGACATGTCTTCTACTACTGAGATCAGAATCCTATTTGTCTTTGATCTTGTTGACTAGCTGAAGGAGCTTCCAGATAGACTCTGTTCCATGCAGTTAATGTAAAACAAAGTGAGGTGTTCCATGAAATTTAAATTTTCTATGTTTTCTTGGACCTTCCAAATAGCATACACAACAGAAAAGTTAAAAATTAAAGGCAATAAAGGCTCTCCCTCTGTCACACACCTTTCATTCATTACAGCAACTCTGAAATATCCCAGTAGTTTTTGTAGCACGGATAGCCCCACTCAATAAGACTGTACTATGGGACATATGGCAAGGAAATGGGGAGCAATTCCTGGCAGAAGCAGCAATTTTCTCTTTTCCACAGCAGCGACACCAGCTTCGGAACCCCCCACCCCCAAGATTATGAACGTGTGGGACTACACCTTCACCTGTGATAACTAGGTGCATGGCCATAACTTTATGACACCCAATCTTAACATTAGGTCACACAAACAGTGGTATTTACTTGACTTCAGACATATCACTCAAAAAAGACAAAACACACTTCTAATTAAACATTTTGTGTATGTGCATTTGCAAAACACATTTTTCATTGAAACTGGTGTGCACATGTGTGTACACACATGCACATGTATGCACTCGATGCATGTCTACAACCTACTGCCCAAACTAACTGTCTGCATTATATTTGCCAGTATACTGATAGATGTACTTCGCATACTGCATAGCTTATCAATTCAAACCACAGCCCAGTACCAATGGTAAAAGAAATATGATTTACTGTGTACACATACCTTTAGCACAGAGGCTCCATGCAAATAAGAGGACAGGGAGAGGTGGGCAGAGACAGAATTCCCTTGTACTCTTCTCCTTGGGCCAAAATCAATGACAATTCTATTGTAGCTCAATGGTTCCCCACCTCTGGGACATGGCCACAATTTGAATGAAGAAAGCATAAAAAGACTTCTTTTTTGACCAAAATAATTTTTCCCTACATCAATTTCTTTATACATAGACAACTAACCATTAGTTATAAAATGTGTATCACAACCAAAATCAAACAGATTATGAACTGGACAGCTGAATTCAGTTCATATGCTCCAGTAAGCAAATATAGCCTATCCTGTGTCAAAAGTATTTATCATCATCTTCAAAGAGTAAGGTAACTTAAAAGATTTTTATTACTTTTAACATCATTTGTTGATGTTCCTGCAGCTGTTTTTGATGCCCTCTAGCTTGCCCATTTTCTTATTCTACAATTGTCTAGTATTAGTGTGAATATTTTATACTCTGTGTAATTTATGTATAACACAATTTAAAGAAGTTCCTTTTTTATGTACTTTGAGAATGTAATGTAAAATTGTGCAACAGGATCATTTAAGAAATAAGCCATTACTAATTCCTTGATGAAAAGAAACTTCAAAATGATAAATGAATATCCTCTGGGGAATGACTAGGGACAGGGATATTAGAAGATCAGGAGTGAGGAGACTTTGTAATATGATACAGGTTAAGTGCTGCAGATGATGTGACACATGGACCTTCTACGACGTTGCTTGCTGCCACTGAATTTGATGACATCATTTGTGACTAGCACCTCTACTTTCTTCACCAACGTCTCCAACACTGTCAAGAAACAACAGCAAATCATCATTGTATGCATAATTGCATTCCAGTGAGCTACCAGTAAAATGTGCAACCACTGTGATGAAATATGAATATTTTCCCGAATCAATTGCTTTTTGGATATTTTCTGGATCACGAATACAGCACTCTGTCACACACAAAACTTGGTAGTGTAGCATTAACTGGTCATAGCAATGCCTGCCTAGTTTTGTGTGCGTACATATGCATGTGATTTTGTGAGCAAAAAGATTTCAAGAAGCCATGGAGCCAAAGGTAAAAGCACATGGCTTTCAATTTCGCTATGAAGTCTGAGATTACATGAACTGGTGAAGAGACAAATTGGTGGGCATTCTCAGGACATTCTGGGAGGGAATGAATATTTCATACAAAATTCATGTGCTGCTTTCCAAATATTCCTTGACATCAAGCAGTGTTTTTCAATCAGCCATGCAGATGTTAAGTGTAAGACAAGCAACCAGGCAGTTACTAGCAGTCGTAAGTTCTACATATAGTGTGAGCCATAGTTCATGAATCACTGGGGAAATGACTACATCAAAGTATTCACTCAATGGTAGTTATGCAAAATTACATGCAAAAAATGCTGACCTTCTTACAAGGCTGACTGCACAGAAGTTTGGTTGAAATACATGAATACTGACGGCTGTTCTGACCAAAATCACATGAAAATGATTTCTGGCACAGAGGAAATATGAATACTGTCCATTGTTTTGAACACAACTGCAGTGAACCAACAGACAAGCTCTGGAAGGCCAACAATTTCTTATACCAAAACGAAATTTACTAAATATGTGACAGGAATACATTATTTAATCTTGTCAGAATACCCTAACCATCTACTGCATCGTGTTCACTGAGACCATATCTGTATGTCCACACATCACATATGCATTGTTCCCAGCTGAGAACAGAATTTTCTCGTAGTAAGGACTTCAACCAATAGGGTACCTTGGAGGCCACACGTACCATAAACAGGGCATTAACTACACACTTAAAAAAAGATTAAAAAGATGTTATGTGAAAACACCACCTCTTGTCACAGTTTAACATTTCATATTGTCTTACACATCTCTTTTTAAAACTGCATATTACGAAGGCATACATACAATTTATTTTCCCATAACCTGCAAAACGTTTTTTACTCCAAATCATCCAGACCGGCCTGGTCGCTACTCAGCCTCTAAACCAATGCGTACACAGCTCTCTGTCCTCGGGTTAGAGGCCGAGACGTGAAGCCAACCACTCACCTCCACCTAATTCCAAAGTTAAAAATGAGCGAACCTATACCTCCACTGCCTCATATACCTTAATGCTGTGCACAGGGGCAAATTCGCCTTTACTTACCAAACTTTACCCTAACCTTTGTAATTACAGTTGGGTCCCCTGTCCTACTTTCCACATACTTTCTTCCTTCCTTAACTACACTACGCATCAATCCCGACCTTCAATCCATCTATATAACTCAATCGCAACGCATCTCATATTGCCAAATCTACAGATAGCAACGGCCCCACGGCATCTTGGATGGCACAGTGAACGACAGCAATCTTCATGACAACTACGTCACGTACAGTGCGTTACTTTAATATGTAACATGATTACATGCGTGAAGTGACAAGTACACACACATCACACAGGATTATGGTAATGAAATGACATACACGACACATCATCCATCACTATGACCCAGCCACTTGTTCGACTTTTCCACGAGGTTCCACAACACGCTTGCACACCACAGATAACAGACACAGACAGATAGGATCACAGATTACGCATATTTGGATACCAATTCCCGATAGAAATCGATTATTCAGGAAATCATCTAGAATTACTTGCTCTCATCCATGCTGCACTACCGTGTAATCGGCGGCGGGGAATTTTAAAAGGGCTGCGCCCAAGCTCTCACGAATACCAAGCAATTTTCGTAAAGATAAAACAGAATGATACTGACGGGTACACAATAAGTGAGAGCCCTACACTTGCACACACACATAAAGTCATGTGTACAAGTGTATGGCTGTGCTTTTACTCCTCTTGCACACACATACACATTTACTTAATTATTCCTTGGAGCAGAGTCCTTCTTGAGAAGCTAAACCTGTTCTTAGCCAGTCAAGAAATTCCCCGCATTTTATGGAACCCAAAGCTTCATTACCGCATTCACAAGTGCCCACCACCTACCCCAATCTTGAGAAAGATTCGGTCCAGTCCATGCCCCCACATATCACTTCCTGAAGATCCATCTTAATATTATCCTCCCATCTATGCCTGGGTCTTCTTAGTGGACTCTTTCTCTCAGGTTTCCCTACCACAACCCACTAACACCTCTCCTTTCCTTACACGTGCTACATGTCCAGCGCATCTCATTCTTCTCAATTTTGCCACTTGAACAATATTGGGTGAGGAGTACAGATCATTAAGCTCCTCATTATATAGTTTCCTCCACTCCCCTGTTACTTTATCCCTCTTAGGCCCAAATCTTCTCAACACCCTATTCTCGGACACCCTTAGCCTATGTTCCACTCTCAATGTGACATAGTTTCACACCCCTACAAAACAACAGGCAAAATTATAGTTCTGTATATCTTAATCCTTGTATTTTTCGATGGCAAACTGGAAGACAGAAGATTCTGCACTGAACAGTAAACATTCCCCGACTTCAATCTGCTCTTAATTTCTTCCTGAATAGAATTTTGATGTGTTAATGTTTGTCCCAAACATTTGAACTCTTCCACCCTTTCCACGGAACTATCATCAATCTTTATATTCCGACTTCATCTTGCTTTCTGATCTCAAGACATGACCATGTACTTAGTTTTATGAGCATTTACTTCTAGTCCAAACTCCTTACTAGCAGCTACTAAAGATTCTGTTTTCCTTTATAGTATGTACTCTTCTGCCTAATATATTACTATTATCAGCATAAACCAAAAACTGGTGTACAATCTATTTTCAAGGTCATTTGTGGCATATTTAAGATACATGAATTGCTATGATGTGCTCCTACTCATGTTTATTACATGCAGCAACCCCATTAAATAATGGGATATAAGATCAACCTTAAATTTCATGACATACAAGATCCAAACATAACCTATAACCGTATGGCACTTCTTTGCTTGGAACACTTTTTTCTGATTTGGAATGATGTGTTACAGTTGCATGGTAAAATAAACATATTTTCGCACTTGAAGTTATTTAACTCAGCTAAATTCAACTTATTTGTAATAAGTGACAAAACATATATAGTGAGGCATCAAAATTTGTAGGGCTTTATGTTTGGACCATATGTTAGGTCTTGATGTCCATTAACTCTTATACCATTCATAAAGCACATAGAAACAATCACAGGGCAGCAGGTTCCTCCTAGTCCTTGTTACTTGACTGCTAGAGTACCAGTAAAGTACAAGACATTTGTCTTACCTGGTTACCACCAAGAGAGTTCAAATCCCACTTAAGTATACTGATTCGTGTCACTTCAGAATAACTGGGGTGAATGTGTAGGTCCTGTGAGACTGGAGGAATGTGGAAGTATGGATGATGACTAGCAGAGAAAAAAGTACTGTTCATTCACTGACAGTATTATAGTTTAGTTCCATAACAGTGACATTATGAATATATGTGATCTATTGAAACTCTCTGATAATGCATTAATTTTTATCAAGAATTTCAAAAGTACCATTTCTTTTACTGTACACTGGAACGGAAGCAATCATTGAGTTATGACTGGCATCCTGAATGTCTAAGATGTGAAGAATGTAGGAAACATGTGAACACTGGCCAGCATGCTGGGGCAGGGCAGTAGTAATCAGTATGTGTCTTGATATGAGGAAGTGGGCACTTCCTTAATAATGTGCACAGCCGAGTTATGCTGATGGTCATCATCTCCATCTTCATGAATGATGTCTATGTAAGTGCACAGCATCACTTTTTGTCTTCCTCCATAATTAAGTGGTACTTGTATAATTTCATGTGTAAATGCCTTCTAAAATATGCCAAAGATTTGTAGCTTCTCATGATCTTATGAAACTTCAGAGCCTGAAATCTCATAGATGATGTACTTGTACATATGGTAGAAGTGCTAAGCGGTCCTATAAGCCAGAGTTTGACACATGCTGGGTGCCACGCCATCAGTGCCCAGAAATTTTTGTTGTGACACAATATTTTTTGAGAGTCAATTATTTGTAATGAACAAATCATAGGATGTTTGCAACATTATTATTGTCTATAATCGACACTACTGTGGTTTTTCAACAACCATCCCAATTTAACACTTACTCCAGAATTTTAAAGTAATAATGTCCTCAACTTCTTAGTCATTACATTAACTGGCCATCCTAAACATCTATATCCACTGATGGCACTATACATAAAAATTCTTAATTAAAGATTCTTACTCAATGAAGTTTGGTTTTGGGTCAAATTTTGGACTGAGATGAACCACAAGTGGACTAACTCCATTAATTTCTAGTGTATACTACACTAGAGATGACTATGAATGGTATAAGTCACTGTTGATATTTGAATATAACACAAGACTCTGCAGCTGGGTAATATTCAATAATGCAAGTGGCAAGACATAACAACTGCACAGCCTTCAGTACCACTTAGGGCTCTACACAACTCTGCAATGGTTGGCAATGAAGGACTGCATTATTTGTTTTTAATTGCCATAATGCAAGATATCAAATGTGTATAGCTTTAAGATATGTTGTGCCATTTTCAACAATAGCCACATTCCAGAAGGCAGAAAACTGGTGTAACAAACGCAATTTATTTGTCTGTATTTTTAACATGATAGTACACTTTTCACAAGTTTTTCTCAAATTCTTCTTACTGTAGTATACACAAATGCCTGCAATTTTGCATTCTTAGTAAACAAATCAAACTCAAGCAAATTAACAATAGGTAGAAATTATACATTCTAATGTGAAAAATGTTAAGGTTACTTCATTTATATTTGTGAGGAATATAAATTTTAATCTTCCAGCTGAATTCACAATATGCATTGACAATTGAAGCAAGCTGTAATCCTAGATTTGCTAAGAACACCAAATGCATATGATGGAGTTCATGTCACTTACTTGTAATTGGTTATTCTAACAGAGGAAGTGATAAAATTTCATGTCATCACTCAGTAGTCAACAAGAGGTCTGAAACATAAGAAATAGTAGTGATACGTTAATGTGTTCCTCACAGTGGTCTTAAAATAAAAATGAACAACATGCTTGACACTCTCTATTTTTTGCATGTCTGTTTCAAATAATGCAATAACATCGGATCAAGAAAATACCCGTAAACCCCCCCCCCATTGATGGCTAATAACCCAATAACAGCATCTCCACTCCCAATCCACGATTTGTGGGTCCCTTATGTCCACCACATGGTACATGGCTGCGAGAGGTCTTTCGAGGTACAGTGTACGTGTAAATATTTACAATGAATAGGCAGATGTCAAAGGTTCATATGCATTAATTCTCTCAGTTTATTATGGATAATAATTTTATATGACAGGGTATATTTCCCTTCAAGATATATATCCACATATGCATGATTAAAACTAAGTTACACAAATGCTCTGAATAATCTCATCTTTATTCATCCCACTGTCATCATAAACAATGACGGAGCAGAAGACTACTAAAAATGTTTATTATACACACAATTTGGTTACAATATATCTGCTGGAATAGGCCATCATCAGGTGATATAAAATACCAAAAATACATAGAAGGATTAATGAAACTTGAAGAGCTTTGAATTGAAATGAGATCTCATCTACCATGAAGGTATGGTTTTAAAGAGGATGTCTAGTGATTTAATCATGAAGTTATGGCAACGTACACAGCAGTAATATCTAGGAAGATATTAACCTTTACAGCCCTATCGTCCTATCCACTAGGACGGCATTTAAATATCTCCGCGCTGCTTGAGGTACAACCGTCCCATTCACTAAAACAGCCACAGCCTCAGCCATTTAAACATTTCGCTCTCAATATATTTAGGGAGATTTCACTCATTCTTAGCACCATACTAGAAGATTTTCCAGCTTCATGCTCCTACTGATCTACCTGTTGAGAGAAAACCACATGTATCCATTTTTTATGAGGGTGTTTGTACACAGCCAGTAAGGTTGTTGTGTGTGACTATATATAGCTTATTTTTTTTTGCTCCATTCGGTTGGCCAGTGAATGACTTACTTTATCGACTGAGTATGTGACTACACACCATTTGGGTTATAGCGATATGGTGACAGTCTACAATAAGCAGAACTGTATGGTGTGGCCCCATGCGTTTTTTTTTTTTCACACTTCTGGCTGAGTTGTAGACTCAGACTCTCTCAGATTGTTTCACTACCATTAGCCACTTGATCGTGCGTGAATGTGTGTGTTGTAAAATGAGCCAGCCAAGCAAAAGGCGAAGATTCCTACAGTCCATCGAAATAGCTGAACTGTTTGTTGACACTGATAGTGGTGACGCAAGTGACGCCAGTTCAGTTGAGGGAGGTCCTGAAGGTGTGCCAGGGGTGTCACATACTCAACCTTACCGCCAAACAGCCA
>Ga0123357_10010564_pt1 | contig 11759 bp, 8 predicted proteins | sample TergutEmb28metaG_FD_89873 | JGI IMG/M metagenome (GOLD analysis project Ga0123357, IMG submission 89873) | Embiratermes neotenicus P4 segment gut microbial communities from Petit-Saut dam, French Guiana - Emb289 P4 | ecosystem: Host-associated > Arthropoda: Insects > Digestive system > Gut ...
AATATTATTGGAAGGATGCTTTTTTTTGTTGTTTTTCCAAAATTTTTTTTTTTTTTTTTTGGGGAAGGTGGGGGGGACGCATCTGTAAGTGTATCCTGCGATAACAGCTTAAACATTGGGGATTTACTTTCGTCTGCTCCAAAAATATGCAGTTTGTATTGTACAGAATTTGATTCATATAACTTTGGCTTTCACAGTGCATTTCAAAAATATTTCAGACGGATTGTTCGGAGCCAGTTACTATTCTTAACTCTTGATAGACCAACAAATTAAGTCATTTCCCATCTCCCTCCATCCAGTGGGCCAGGGTCTCCTCATTATCGAGGCTTCACGATCATACTCAGACACACCACGTTCAATAGGACTGTTTGGAGGAATGATCAGTCCAACGCAGAGACCTCTACCTGACAACACACAACACTTACATTAGTGAAACACAAATATCCCAGCTGGATTCGAAGCCGCAATCCCAGCTATCCTCACCTAACAGAGGATGATACAGTAAGAATCTAAGGGGCCCCTTTTTTTTCAGTCACCGCTTTTATAACGTTAAAACTTAAAACATACAATATAAAAGTGTAAGATCTAATTAATTTTAAATTTTATATATATATATATATATATATATGGAGGGAGAGAGAGAGAGAGAGTTTTATTCGGTTATGTCCTCGTTGCATGTACTAAGAGGTCGTATTAAAATTTTTCTACTATTTTGTGTATTTTAACTGACACGGCACGGTCTGTGTAGCTCATAGTTTCATAAAATCCTTCTTTGAATTCCGTTTCTGAATTGTGGGCCAGGATAGAATTGAAAGTGGTGATGGAGCGATATTTAACTGCGGAGGTTCAGCCGTCTCGAACTCTGTTCCTTCATTATTGACCGTCTCTTTCCTTTTGCTTTTCCGAGTGCAAGTTACTGCCTATTGATCGTAGTTCACGTGCGTTCTACATTCCCCTGCTCATATCATCGGCCTTTATTTCATCAGTGTAATTTTTGTTTTGAGAAAGAAAGCGAATTACGATGCTCTGCCGTATTTTCCCCATCCTTCTATTACTTTGTGTCTTTAGGACCTAATTTTGTAGTCTTCGCTATGTCCTTCTGTTAGGACTCGACATCAGCTTAGTCACTCACTTCAGACGACACCTAAAGCTATAAACTTTTCTTTAAATATGAAGTTTATTTACATAAGAACGAGGGGACTAAGGAGAGAAGAATTCTAATGTGCTAAACCGCACAATTCGTTTATTATTTGTGGTGGCTGTGTGCACAGCCTGTTCTGCTCTACTGTCTGCTATAGTTGTTGCTATTGGTGTTTAACTTAACATTCCACATCTTCATGTTTAGTGAGTGACACTGGATGATTTTCCACGTTTATTGATTGAACCATTTCTTATATCGATTGCATTTTTTCGGTTTTTGGCTATTTCACGAAGATTTTCAACAGGGCAGGTTTTGTTGAGTAAAATTAGAGACGGAGATGGAAAATGGCGTGTGCTTCAGGAATTGGAAAGAGTCGTTCGTGCCTTATTTTATGGCACTGTACAGGATTGTCATGGAGATTCTGAGGAAAGGCATTCAGTCACGTTGCTCCATTATCTGACCGACACGGATATTGCTAAAGTACTAGCTTCGAATCTCACCACCACGACAGTCTGAAATTTCTGGTATTGTTTGAGAGTTTCTGAAATGTGCCATCCCCGTTGTGTGTATAAATAAATAGGTGCAGGTATTTAGTCAATAACACAACAAGTATTTCTAACGATGCTTACTAGAGGATGATAACAACTACACGATAAGATTTATGCGGTTATGTAACGATGGTGAGATCTCATCATCACAAGATTTATGCGATTATGTAAGGATGGTGAGATCTCATCATCACAAGATTTATGCGGTTATGTAACGATGGTGAGATCTCATCATCACAAGATTTATGCGGTTATGTAACGATGGTGAGATCTTATCATCACAAGATTTATGCGGTTATGTAACGATGGTGAGATCTCATCATCACAAGATTTATGCGATTATGTAACGATGGTGAGATCTCATCATCACAAGATTTATGCGGTTATGTAACGATGGTGAGATCTCATCATCGTTACGTAACCCTATAAATCTTATAAACACTAATACTCTTTCGGATGAAAACCTGATGATGGCCGGAATAGGCCGAAACATGTAGTTGTTATCCTCTAATAAACATCATTAGATATATTTGTTGTGTTATTGACTAAATACCTGTACCTATTTATTGTTTAAGAGTGTTTGCCATGCAGGCGAGCTGTGCTTCTTGGTGCTTAACTTTGATGGCGCTCCACTGGTCATACAGTAATAAGTGGGGACAAGTTATGGAAACCACTTCGCTGTCACAAAGTAAGGCTAAATAATTTGAGTGCCCATAATTTTAAGGGGTCTGTTTTTCCTCTTTTTCGGGGTCATAATGCGATATGTTATATGACAGATGAAATGTTGTCACGAAGTATCACGTGCCGAGGTTCCATGTTCAATATATTACCCCTTCCTCCCTTCCTCTCCCGGCCGCCACGTTGAATGTCACGCCTTCAACCCGCCGTTTTGTGAATACTTTCCTCGCGTTACGGGATGAAAGAACTAAGAGCTTTATGAGGAGTTCCTTCACATAATAATAAACATCCCCACATTCCTTCATTATTAAATGAATAGTCATTTAGCTGGGTAAGAAATTTTCTGCCATTAAGTAGCCGTGGTAACGTAATTGTGCCCTTAATATTCCGTGTGGCTTCATATCAGCTCTGAGATATTCTGTATATCTGTGTTTGTGAAACTCGAGAACATAGTCCGTGTAATAGACTTACACTGCGGGCTGGACGCTCGAGGTTTCGTTTTTCGATTCCTAGCAGTGTCAAGAAATCTCTTCTCCAAAGCGTCCATACGTCCTGTGGGACCCACTGGGTAGTGGGCGTTGCTTTCCCCGCGCGTAAGGTAGCCAAAGTCTGAGCTGACGACTCATGCCAGCTAATGAGTGGGTCTGTACCTCCACTTCCCCATATTCCTCCTGGCTTCCACAAGGACAGCTGTTATTTCACGCAAGTTCGTTACTGATTTCTCAAGACTGTATCCTGTGGCAGCTGAATTCATTCCACTCCCTCACTTCCTCTTTGTTTAATATCCAATTTAATAATGTGCTGTCATTTGGGTTTACATTTCCAAAGTTATCTCTTCCTGTAATGATTTATATCTAAAACGTTGTGTTAATTTCTCACCTCTCCTGTGCTTGCTGCATGCCACTCAAATCACAATATTTGCTCAAGAATACAGTTATGAAAGTCGTTATGAGATTTGCTTCATCTTCCTCTCTTCTTGGTTCAAATATACTTACCAGTACTTCGCTTTCAAACGCCCCAGCCGTTCCGGAGGGCGACAAAGTTTCTTATCCCTATAGATTATAATTTTGTTTATTCAAGTCTTTAGGTTTTTAGCTAGGAGACTTGACGATAGAAGATTATGAAGAGGATTTTGTAGATGAATTTAACCAGAGATTTGTTTGTGGTTGTAATCTTAATATGTTGCCGGCTTTCCCAAATAATGTATTTTAGTTTTATGACGACGATTAACGTGTTCTCTGTTTATTTTGATTTAGTCCTTATTTTGGTGGCGATACATGTACAGCACTGCAGTAACCCACCAAAAGTCTTTTGGGACGTTTATGGAATTAAAGGTGGCACGCGGTGGTGCAGTTGGTTGGGGCGCTGCGCTACAAACCGGTTCAATTCCCGATGATGTCCCTGAAATTTTTCAGTGACATATCCTTCCGGCCGCACTATGGCCCTAAAGTCGACTCAGCGTCTAACAGAAATGAGTACCAGGAATATTTTCTGGAGGTTAAAGGCGGCCTGGGCCTAGGGCTGACAACCATACCACCTTCATCAGCCGATTGTCTTTAAATCTGGGAGCCTCACCCTCCTGGAACCCTGAGGGCCTGTACAGGGATTGCTGTACCTGTACCTTGTTTTTGAATCGTATAGTGATGGACTAACTATGAGATTACAGACAGACATAGAGCGTCGTGTTGACAGTTTTTAGGCGCGTTCCAAAATTTGCGATTAGCGATCGTCATGTCTGTCCGTCTGTCCTTTTGTCCACATGGAACAACTCTGCTCCCACTGTACGGATGTTCATGAAATTTGATATTGGAATATTTTTGGAAAATCTGCCCAGAAAATTCGAGTCTCGTTAAAATATGACAAGAATAACCGATACTTTACATGAAGACCAATATCCATTTTTGATCATAACTCGCTCAGTACTTCTTGGAATGAGAAATGTTTGAGACGAAAGTTGTAGCGAAAATGAAAACACACTTTATTTTCAATAACTTTTTTTTTTTCCCCCCCCCGAAAACCGTGTCGCAGTGCTTCCCTTGGCGATTTTGTCCTGTACCAGCGAAGGGTAGGACGGTCCTGTTTAAAAAAAAATACATTATCTTTGAATTTGAATCTGTAAGGTACTGGTACAGTTCATCTTATAGCAGGCTATGAAAGCCCAGTGGAGGACTAGAGGCATAGCCGTACTATTTCTTTAACCTCGAACTATGCGGCGGTGAGTGTTCATCCCCACCTCTCAAACGCTTCACCCCCGGGAAAGACACCCTGTACGTATTTTTTAGGAAGGTAGATGACTTCCAGGGCCGGTGTGGACGGATGTGGAAATACCTATCCCGCTGGGATTCGATCCCCTGTCCGTCCAACCCTTAGCGAGCCGCTATACCGAATGCGCTATCCTGGCCTACCAATTTGCATCTGTGCTTCAATTCCTGGTTTTATTAAATTCCGGAACTCTTTCTGAATGTTTCATTTTCAGGTGACTTTCTAGGACATGTAGCAGGATTGTGAGATTACCATGCCATGCGTGCGTGACTGCGTGTGTCTCATTTCAATTTTTGAACTAGACATTAACATGCTGTTTATGCCACTGCAGGGCACTGCAGCTCTTTGTTCCTGAATTTAGTGCAATCCATCAGGCAACATGGCTTATGCGGTGACTTGCGAGACTGAAGCGCCTATAGCAGCACCAGCGCCATTTGACGTTTAAACTATGTAAAGCGAATAAATCTCAGAATAACTTGCATCTGTCTTTGGTGCAATATTTTTATAGAATTAAAAATATGAATTTGGGGATTGTGTGAAGAATGTTGTTGTTGTTCGGTTTGACCGTATTTCTACACATTATGTATAAAATATAATTTGTAAGTCAACTGTAACAAATATGGCGCCGATGCGAAATTTTCAGATTATATCCGACAAACGTAATGTAGCCTGTGCAGAACCTGCATTTCATTAATGATTAATTCACACAAACAAAATACACGGTAGCTACATAATGCTTCCGAAATCACTATATTTCTGAGAAAAGCAAAATAGTACCATCATTTCAGCTACATTTCCTTCAAAATAGTCCCCATGTGCAACTATACACTTCTGCCAGCGACTGTAAAGATGTTGAAAACATTCCTGGAAGCCACTTTGTGAAAGCCTTTTGAGTCCCTCCGTCACATTTTTAATGTCAGTAGCATCACAAAAGCACCGTTCCTTTAACGCTCATTTCAGTCGAGGGAACAGGTAGAAATCAGCTGGAGCCAAGTCAAGAAAGAATAAGGGGTGCTGCAGTGTTGTCACAGTTTTCGTTGCTAAGAAATCCTTGACCAAACCGACCGGTGTGCTGGAGCATTGTCGTGAAGAACAAACCAACTGTTGGTTCTCCATTGGTGGGGACGTTTCTTTCTGACCTCCTCCTTAAGGCGACGGAGGATGTCAATGTACATTCTTTATTCACATTAAAAATTTCTGCAGATCATACCAGCACACTCTGTAAATTATACCACTGAATACCGGGAATGTTTTCGAAACTACTACGCAAAACAAAAGTGATAATTATGTTTGGTGTATAGGGCTGGAATTCTTTGCGGTATGGAGTCACGCTTAATGAATTTGGCTTCGAACTCCTAATTTTTTTACGTTCCACGTTGGCTAGGGGTCCGTTGCATCTACAGGGCGATTCACGAGGAAAGATCAATATTTTGGGAGGAGAGGGTATTGGTCGTAGTGAAAAAAATTTCGTATGAACGTGTGCCTATTTCTGAATAGTTACCAAATAGAACTGATTGAATCTACAAATGCAATAGAATTGTGAATTGTAGAAAGAATAAACGGAATAAAGGAGAACTTATTGCTGTTTTAATTACTTGTAATTTTAATTTTGATTTAAAAGGTAAAGCAGTCGCATTACAGGCCTCAACAGGCCCTTAGGTTTCCAGAAGGTTGAGGTTCCCATATTTAAAGACATTCGGCACATGAAGGTGGTAAGGTTGTCATCCCTACGCACCGACCGCCTTTACCCCCAGAAAATATTCCTGGTACTCATTTTTGTTAGAGGCTGAGCCAACCCCAGGGCCATAGTGCGGCCGGAAGGATTACGTCAATAAAAAATTTCAACCCGCGACCTTACGGCTTGTAGCGCAGTGCCTCGACCAACTGTGCCACCGCGTGCCCTACTGTTCACAATAAATGTTTTAAAATTCCACAGTCTATCTCAATGCACTTCGCAGCTCGTGTGCGAAAATCGCGCATTGATCGTCTGAATTGATCTTTACTCTTCTGCATGCGAGCAGCAGTATCTAAAATGGGTCCGAGCATTTCGTCTCGTGTATCCACCTTTCTTTTGAAGAATTTGGACATCATCAAACCCCACAAACAAAAATACATAGGAGGTTCAAACAGCTGTTGGTAACCATTCGGAATTAAACACGTGTTTACAATTTCTTTCCCACAATTACCAAAACCATCTCCTCCCTAAATACTGACCTTTCCTCCTGAATCGCCCTGTGTAGGTATTGGATTGATTTCTTGCTTTGATTCTTACTTCGTTAGACACTTGACACTTGACCTGCATGTCGGCCAGCCATCTGCTTCGCATAAAGTTAGACACGAAATTATTAGTAATGCCAACAATAAGATTACAGCCATTATCGGAAGGTTGTTTCTGAGATATGCTGACAAACATTTAGTTTTCTTTGTCGTTCAAGAATTTTGGTTCCCGATCCCTGGACGTACAGGGGCAGCAAACAGGCGTTCTTCGACTGTTTCAATTAAAAGAGTGACACTAGATTATGCGTATGGGGATTTTAATTATTGCACTTCAAATGGTTTCTTATTTCTTCTTGTGTCTCCATTAGCGTGATGGATGTGTATGTCTCAAGTTCCTTGATATCTTAATACTGACATTGATTGTATAGACTGTAATTAACCGAGTTCCTTTATGCCAATACGATGCGGATGATTATCTCCCCACTGTGTTATTATTAACCTCGTACCTTTCATATTTGTCTGTAGAAACGATATCAGTGTCATTAAACTACGACCTGATGTTGTGTATGACGCTAGAACTTTCAACACCAAGCAATTTTCAAGAGAAAAATGAATATGTAAACTTGACGGCAATTTGGATGTGCCGATAGTGAGTGATGAACAAATGTAACTCGGCCGCTGAATTTATATGGTTATTACTTGCATGCTACAAATACGTCATCTTGTACCCGCAATATGAGTGGTTTTAAAATCCGCAGTACATAATCCTTGGTAGCTGCAAAATGAACTGTGTAAATTGCGCCCGCCTTTAGTATTTGTTGTTAAAGGCTGTCATAACTCGTTGTGTAGTTATACATAAATTTGGCCTTGCCTTTTATCAGTATACAAACACAGACGTTCAGTATTCATACTTGTATATGTTATTCCAGAATGGCTGAAAGTCAATGTAATTTGTGCAATATTCCTATTGGTCACATATTACGTAGGAACTGCCTTTTAAAACATGTTATTGAAGATAAAAGATAGCGGGAAGAATAGAAGTGACGGGAAGACGAGGAAGAAGACGCGAGCAGCTGCTGGATGACTTTAAGGAAATGAGAGGATGCTGTACTGAAAAGGGAACACTAGCTCGCTCGCTGTGGAGAACTCGCTTTGGAAGAGACAGTGGACTTGTCGTAAGACAGACTACAGGATGAATGAGTAAGTGAATGAAGGCATAAAAGGTTCATATACGCTGCTAAACTTGCTAGAGTAAATATCATTGTATGATTTTGAAAGTGTGCGTAAGTAAGGAATATATGGTGATAGGAAGTTTTTAATTCCCTAAGCCAAACTTCTCTTTAATGACTGTAATTAAATGTAGATAAACTTTTGATTTAGTCATATCTATAATGTAAACCTTATATGCAATTTAGACAGTGACAGGGCATTGTTAACACCGCATCTGACACTTGGAAATTAGTGCACAGCAAGAAACTAGCGTTAGATTTTTTCTGTTGTAATTAAATCGTGTTTTTCAAAATATCAGATCCCATCCGATTTATGTTATTTGTCACCACTGTTGGCGTTATGATGTGTTATGTCAATACCAGATCGATCGTTATATGCATTAAAATGCAAACGACTGCTTAGTGACGGAACATGTGGAGATCGGCACGGATTACTTCGTGCATAAGGAATTTCAGTCCCTTGGAAACAGCCAGGTAGACAGTGAGAAAAAGTACATCGTGGCGGGGGGGGGGGGGTTCTTGTGGGGAAAAAAATTGGAGTAGGAAAGTGGTTTAATGTCTATGAAAAATTTTTAATGGAAAAAAAGTGTGGGAAGTTTTTACTTTGATGGCCTAAATGTACCGTCCATTGGGCACTGACGGGGCTAAACTAATGTTAGTTTCAATTTCTTGGACACTGTCCATTGTCATAATTGAAATGCACATATGTAAATTCAGTGGCTTTACGATTTTCTGAGACGACTGGCAAGGTAGTATTGACGTCATGAATGTCCTTTGAGAATGTTGCACGGTCTGTATGGGTATTTTATTGTACACTTTGTGTGTACTTAAGTATTATTGAGTTCTGGAGGAAACAAATTGGAAATAGTAACATGATCGACAGGTACCTCTAATGCAGCATAGTTTAGTGGCAAATAAATCCTCCCGTAGAGGCCATCAATAACCGTACTTCATGTAGCTTTTGCAGTCCCTGAAGTATAGATACATTGAACGGCTCTGGAACCTTCAGTTTATAGGAATTCACGTTGATTGATTGCTCCAGCTCTGGGTTTAATATCTATTTCTGCTTCCCCAGAGTTAATCCGATGACATGAGTGCAAGTTAAAAAACAATACATGTAACATAAATGTCTTCTGAGAGGGGAAGAATAATATGCCTAAGGTCTATATGTGCTATAATCTTGGTTCGATTCCTGTCGCTATATTATTACTCTTTATTTTTCAAACTTTCATGGCTAAAACGGGAGCTTAAGTTTGAGTTCCGTTACCTTCAACGCGAATTAAAGTGCTCCAGGGTGTTCCAAGCGTTTACGGAATCAGCGACAAAGGTCCCATTTTCTGAAGGGAAATGGTAATACACATATTATTATTATTATTATTATTATTATTATTATTATTATTTATAAGGCGTCCCTGTGATTGAATTGTAGCAGTGGACGCTGGAAAGAAGCCGTAGATAATTCAAGACCAAACTGTTTCCCTATGAAGTAATCTCTGCGGTCATTAGGGTCGTTTATTGGCTAGAGGGAATACAATCATAAGGGATGGATTTACTACCGCTATTTAGTGAGAACATGCCTTTGTATGTTTTCTGGTCAGTTGAACAACGAGGCTAAATGCTGTTACGTAAGAAGCGCAGTGCCATATCTTAAGAAATTTTCATCCAAGGCATTTATAGAAACGCGGAAAGGGAGGAATAGTAAATACAGGCCATTTCTGCTCCAGAGATATAAAAATGTTTCTTGCATTGATTCGGTAGTTTGGTTGTATTTAATTTAAATGCACTCAAGTTCTGTCAGTTCAATAAATTACCGGATACCGTCACGTAACCCAGCTATTGTCGAAGATTGCGACCAGTACGTGTATGTAACATGCGTATATATCGGTAACATACGGAGCTTGAATGATTTGCTGCGAACGCTGTTTTTGAGTAATTTAAATGGTAAATGTGAAAACCAACAAATGAGATTCTTAAGACCACTTTTAGACCTAACCATGCTGGATAAACAAAGGAACACAAGCATGTGTACACGACATCGCCCAATACTAACAGAAATGGAAGAAACGTTTGGCAAGGATGGCCAAAGATCGGCTTTCTAGGAACAACCGAGCAGACGCCGTGATCTAGGAAGACCACAACAACGTCGTAAATACTAGGAGCGTGTTCAAGATCAAGAGGAACAGATCTTAATGGACTCAACGGCTCTTTATGCCGATGACGATGATGTAAAGGCTTATATTAGCCTGCAGACTTGCCACCACGTCATAAAGTCGTGTTGGGAGGCAGAAAATATTGCTGTAAATCCTGCTTTAATTGACATGGACGCTTAGCTTTTAATTTATGCCGCTTTATTTGTATGTTCCATCGGATAAGAGCTGTCTTGGCTTCAGAGTTGGTCTTGTCCTTGATGTCGTGCCGTTGTCTCAGACGCCCGGCCCTCGTGTTTCTTTTGTGGCTGATGTGTCTGTCCCTGCTGACGGTATAATATTATACGTGTAGGCTATGTCAGATTGTTCTCGTACTTCCTTCCACCTGTTCGGAGCAGTGAGAGACCGGTATGTGGCGCACATATGCCGCCCTGCGTGTAGGTGGCACACAGGGAGGAAGAGTCGCTTTGTGTTAAATCAATTAAAGGATTGGGAAGAAAGATGTCGTGATGGAAGATATGTGACCTGTGCCACTGTGAATGTTTTTGGGAGGCACGTGTGATTTAACCTCCACGTTGGAAGCTGTTTGGTCTGCAATAAAGCTTTGGATTTTTATTGTAACTTTGTCCAGTTTTACAGGAAGAATGTAGGAGAGCGAGGGGTTATTACTTCAGGAGGAAGAGAACATTTAACATACACCGTGCCTTCGACATCCGTCGTAGGATATTTAATTTTTTTACAGGAATTTTTTTCTTAATTTCGGTATATGCCTAAAGATTTGTTTCGGAAATAGGCGTTTTGGAAGACACATAAAAAGATAGTCTAACCGGATTTAGGAGTTAGAACGGACTACTAGTGTAGTAGTAGTAGTAGTAGTAGTAGTATTAGTATTAGTAGTAGTAGTAGTAGTAGTAGTAACAATAGTAGTAGTAGTAGTAGTAGCAGTGGTGGTAGTAGTAGTTATTGTTGTGGTGTGTTGGTTGGTTGGTTGGTTAGTTGTTTGGTTCGTTCATTTATTCGTTGTGATGTGTTGGCTGTGCCAGTGGCTGCGGCAGTAGATCTTGCTTTCGGATATGGGAGGGCGGAAATCGTCATTGAGTTCTTTGGCGATTTTTTTTAAATTGTTACGTTGGAATTAATTTTCATTTCTACAGTACAGGCTGCAGTCACTTGATTATATTTCATTCTATGACATCCGAGTAACACTTATTAACCTTTCGAGGGAACCTCCTCATATTAGGATGTTCTGAGGGTTGGGATTCTTTTCCGAGGGTGATCGTCAACCTTGTGAGCAGGGAGGCATTGTTTCGTCGTGGTAATACCGGTGTGCACTGTTCTCAATCTGTGTCTGTAACTAGCGTAGAGGTGTTACTTCTCTGATTTGCACCGAATGATGTGTATCAATTCTAAACACCACGGAAGCTGCGGGTGTGAGGTAGGAACGTCATGGATCAAATTTAAAAGAAAGGGGGGGGGGGGAGGGGGCCGAGCAGTGTGCCACCCTCTGAACAGTAAAATGTCCCTATCTCCACCTCGC
>Ga0123357_10010565_pt1 | contig 11759 bp, 12 predicted proteins | sample TergutEmb28metaG_FD_89873 | JGI IMG/M metagenome (GOLD analysis project Ga0123357, IMG submission 89873) | Embiratermes neotenicus P4 segment gut microbial communities from Petit-Saut dam, French Guiana - Emb289 P4 | ecosystem: Host-associated > Arthropoda: Insects > Digestive system > Gut ...
CTTGATGCACAACATTTTGTTTTACAATAAGTTTATTTCATGCCTCTACATGTTTCGAGCACCATGTGCTCATCATCAGGAGGTCAAAATTGTATTATACAGCCTCTGGTATCATCACACTCATTTGTTTCAGTGTGATGATATCAGAGGCTGTATAATAAAATTTTGACCTCCTGATGATGAGCACATGGTGCTCGAACCATGTAGAGACATGAAATAAATTTACTGCAAAACAAAATTTTGTGCATCAAGTTGATTAATTACTAAGATGAATGACAGTAGCTTCGTTTGCTTAAATTAGTTGTAAATGGGCATATCCTGATCAGCTGCCCTTACCCAATTTATACTGCATACAAAATATGCAAACGGTTCGCCTCCTTTTTAATTAAATAAGGAAAGTAAAAGGTCCGTACGACTATAAGCACCAGCACGTGGATACACAAACATCCGTTTAAAAATGTCAACAAATATCTGTTAACTCACGACATCTGCATATTACCTGTGATAACAGTATAACTAGAATTACAAAATTCCTCTTCATGAAAGACGTAAATTAAAATTACAAAACCACGTGATAAAATAAAACATTGTCAGACATCACTGAGCCTGAGAAGTTTTTCATTTAGTCATTTTGATAATCACGAAAGGAGGGTTATATGTATGAACAATTTTTGGTGAATTGTCTTCAAAGTCAGCTCCGTCGCTCCGTAGGAGCTATCTGTCAGTTTGAATGGTTTTCTCATGGAACACCCTAGACGCAACAATAGATCAAATTTTAAGTACTACAATTTACAGTTAAATTTGTACAATTATGTGAAGAATATCAAAGCACTGGCACGAACTTACATTGATACAAATGTTTATGTAAATATACAAATATTATAACGAGAGGTAAATTGACTATAAAGGAAACGGAAGCAGGCAGAGTAGGTCAGATTCATCATCAGTCAGTCACTGTCACTCCAAAAAAGTCACAGTCAGTCAGTCAATCAGTCGCAGAAACAGTCATTCAGAGCCATAGACACAGTCAAACCATCACAACCATAGACAAACAGGGTCACAGTCAGTCAGTAACCGTCACAGGCACATTTAGACATGGTCTGTCCGTCACAGTCACAGTTAGTTACAGTCATAATCACTATCAGTCAGGCACTGTTACATTTAGTCACTCCATCACAGACACATTCAGCCACAGTGAAGAACATAGTCATAGTCAAAGTCACAGTCGCGGTTGCAGTTATGATTAAAAAGACATTCACTGATTAGCAACCAATGTCACACAGGAATGACGTCAACACTGTCACAGTCAAGTGGTGTAAAGGAAATACAAGACGTGTGTGTTACTGATAGAGCGATTCAGAAATAAAGGTAAAGCAATCCCATTACAGGCTTGGAGAGGTCCTGAGGGTTCCAGTAGGTTAAGGCTGCCAGATTTCACAACAATCGGCACATGATGGTGGTAAGGTTGTCAGCCTTACGCACCGGCAGCCTTTACCTCCAAGGAAATACTTCTGGTACTCATTTCTGTTATAGGCTGAGTCAACCCTAGAGCCATAGTGCGGCCGGAAGGATTATGTCAATGAAACATTCCAGTGACACCATCGGGAATCGGCTTGAGCACAGTGCCTCAACCAACAGCACCACCGCGTGCCTCCGATACAGCAGTAAGCGTAACATGAAAAACGAAAATACAACCCTGTATAGAGAAGAATGCTCGCTGGATCCTTTCGAGAAAGCGAAGAATATGTGGTGTATTTTCTTCAAGAAATCAGTAAATTAATACCAGACTACACGGCGTTACATGCCACAGAAAGTAATCTGGCACTTTTTATCTCATATCTTCCGACAAGCGTTAGAAAAAGACGTAGAAGGGTATAAAAGCTAAATTCGCGTCAAACAAAATAAGAAGTGTAACAGCAAAAGAAGCAATAATAATAATAATAATAATAATATAAAGGATACGAAACAAGGACACTAGAAAAGGAAGACAGTACGATTAAAACTGAATTTTCCTCTATATATAATTCCGCCCATTCACTATCAGAAAACAAGGAATCTACATTCTGATGGTCTGAAAAATGTCGTACATCCTTGCCAAAAACTAAACGGAAAATAAAAAAGTTCGCACAAGTTTTTATTACAGGATATAATCTTATATGGCGATACTGATTGCCCTGACTTTTGAATTTATATTTGGTGTGAATAAAAAATCCAACAGATGCAACAGTATGCAGATATTTATTCACTGCAAAACTACTCTACATGTTATGGGTGTCACAGCACCCATCATCAGGAGTATCAAAAACTGTACCCGCAGCCTCCGGTACAGGTCATACTACTTGTACCGCTACTCCCCTCCTACGTGGTCTGGTCTGGACTAGTTGTACGAGTGCTGTGACACCCGAAACATGTAGAGTAGCTTTGCAGTGAATAAATATCTGCATACTGTTGCATCTGTTGGATTTTTATTCACATTGAATTACGATGCACGGAACCACGAGCTTAAAGTTTATATTTGGTGTTGTAATCTGCAACGCCGAGCTGCTCAGGAAGCTTTTGGACACTGCACCTCTGCAAAAGTCCATTTAGTCTTCATCAATACACCAGGGTATTACGCCGGCTCAAACTTCGGGTATTTATTCGCACGGGTCCCGGTTTCGAATCGCGGTGCACAGACCGACCGCTTTTGCTGGGGTCGGAAATATTTTCCTCATTAGTCAAATACTGAAAAGTAGGTGGACGTGCGTCAAGATATGTTCCTACCAAATCATTTCCTACTCGAATTTCACATTCCACAGTTTCACGTATTTCACAAATCGTCGCTAAGGAAATAATTTGCACAGTTTCAATGCAACATTTCTCAGCTAAGTTATCCAGAATTGTCCAGTGCGATAAACTACGAATATTCAGAATATGAGAAATCACTGTTCTTGTGTCGTAACAGCCCAAATAGGGCCTAGGTCGCTTTGTAGTTGAGGTTTCTAGATCACACACACGCACCCACACCCGCATGCACACACACACACCCACACGCGCGCGCGCGCGCACACACACAAACACGCACACCCACACACGCACACCCACACACGCACACCCACACACGCACGCACGCACACACCCACACACATGCACACACACGCACGCACACACATATATACACACGCACGCCACGCACACCCCCACACACACGCGCACACACCCACACACACAAGTGCGCACGCACGCAACACCCACCCACACACACGCACACATACACCCAGTAAGGCTCCTCTGAACGAGTGATCAGCCCGTCGCACAGGCCGTTTTCTACACAATACAAAACAAACACAACGGACGAACATCCGCGCTGTGAGCGGGATTAGAAACCTCGATGTCAGAAATCGAGCGGTCGCAGACCTACGCCCTAGACCGCACGGTCACCGGGATCGGCGGTGAGGAATCGCTGAACTTTAATAAACCATTCAGCAACTGAACTTCCGTCGAAGAACGTTTTCTCTTGAATAAATCCAAGTATTATCTTATAATCGGGGGACCGCGATAGCATAGTGGTTAAGATGCTGTGCTACAAACACGAAGGTCGCTGGTTCGATTCCAGATGGTGGCATTGGAATTTTTCGTTGACATAATTCTTCCGATCGCAATATGGGTGATTCAGCCTCTAACGGAAATGAGTACCAGGAATATTTCCTGGGGGTAAAAGCGGCCGGTGCGTAAGGCTGACAACCTTACCACCATCCGGGGCCATTGTCACATAATCTGGGAACCTTAACTTCTTGGGACCCTCTGGGCACTTCGGGCCTCTAATGGGACTGATTTACCTTGATTATCTCATAATCGAGCGCGATGGTATATTATACCTTTCAAAGCCGATAATTAACGCTATTTCAAAACATTCTTTTGGACTGTGTGACCCTAAAGATGAAGGCACAATGATCCTTCGAAACGGTCAGTGTCCATTTACCAGTACACATGACGTCACATCTTCAGCAAAGTAGCTGTGTGAACCTCATACATCGCCATATTACAAAGAAATCAAATGTTTGCTTCTTGCTATTTATACAGAGTTCACACGCGAACCCTCAGTATTGCGCCTGCTACGATCGATTTAGACTACACGCCACGCTGCGCTGACAGAGAAGACATCGCCCTAACACGGCGAAGTTGTATTACCATATTATGATTCGGGTCTTGCGGGGATTTGCGGCCCCGTACACCGGTAAGTAGACACCAAAGTAGCAGACCAACCTGCTGCCTTCTCTACCGCCCTGAAGATGAAAGGGACCGCGGAAACATTCGTACTTATATACCAGACTATACTTATATGCCAAACTATACTCGGCACTGTTTAAAATATCATGTCTTTAATATTGTATTCAGCGCCCCGACACTCTCAAATCTCATTTTTTACAAGCAGAATTGAAAAACAGACGTAGAGATGAAGTTGCTCCGTGCCTTAAAACCACACCTAGAATACGTACTAGCACACGGAGCTTATCCCATAGATTGCAACGTCAGGAAAAGAATAGTGTGGGATGAACAGATAGAGGCCCAGCTGCTTTGATCTACGAAAGTTCTTCCCAGTCACTGTTTTACAGAACATCGTTAGGAGCTTCGCAAGATATTATAGACTAAATGAACTGAAATGCTGAACTCCAGCGAAATGCCGATCCCGGTGCCCGCGCGGTCTAAAGCGTGGATCGTAGGCCGCTCGCTTGCTAGGATTGCGGGATTCGAATCCCGCCGGGGGCATGTATGTCTTTCTCTTGTGGGTGTTGCCTTTGTCAGGTAGACGTTGTTGAGGCGGGCCGATCCCTCGTCGCGAGAAGTCGTACCGAATGTAGTGTGTCTGCGTGTGGTCTCGAAACCTCAATAATTTGGCGTCCTGGCCCCGAGTAGAGAGTTGCGCCACACAAAAAAAAAATCCCGCGAAATATTGTGACAATTTTTGTCCGGTAGGTGGTAGTACTGGAACAATCTCCATGCGCCAAGAGATACACCATTGTTTTGTTCTGGCCAGTTCGTGTTTAAGTACTATTGTGTCTGTGTTCTTTTAATACTGTCAGAGAGCCGACTCGCCTGTGGCGACAGAACGGCTCCCCGTTATCAACTTCTGTTGTCGTGTAAAAGGTTTCATACGTAGGGGTTCCTCGGGATATGAACAATTATTTTAGGGGTTCCTCCATGGAGTAATGTTGGAGAAAATTGCCCTGGGAGATAAAGTTTCGATATTCCATTTGACAGGCTACTAATTGGATACTGTAGTCGGTTTGGAAGTCATAACTAATTACCGAAATGGGCATTTAATTTATTTATACACATTTTATGGTAGCTGTAATTATATTCCGTATCTTTTAACCCTTTATAGACGAATGGCAGACCGCTTTATTTAAAGACTCAGTCCGTACCGCGCAGTAAACACTTTTCATCATGGTTATAAAAACCAATCAGTTTATGCTGTAAGTGGCACAAGTCGCTGTTTGTTCTCAGATAAATACAAAACACATAAATACAGTGTGGGCAGAGCATAAAATTGTTGAATGTTAAACTTGCTGGCGCATCACGTAACCAGTAGGCTTTAAAAGAATAAAGGTAGTAGTAAAATAGGCATCCCAGGATGAGGGCGGAATAAATTTTGTCCACGCATAACATGTTTATGGCAGCCTGAAACTTATGTTTGCCCTGTTCTCGAGTTTCTGGCAGATAAATTTATGCGGTACTGCACAAATTTTCGGGCATGCATTTGAGTTACGTTGAACCGCTGGATTCCGCGCGTTTATTTGTATAAATATTTAAATGCGCTTTAGCTTACGATTACAGTAAATTATCTCTTCATAGACTATTTAGTTCCGAAATTATTTTTCATCAGCACCATCCGATAGAGGGACACGCGGTGGCGCAGTTCGTTGAATCGCTGCGCTACAAGCCTGAATATCGCGGGTTCGATTTCCGACGGTATCACTGGAATTTTTCATTGACATAATCCTTCCGGCCGCACTATGGTCCTGGGGTTGACTCAGGCTATAACAGAAATGAGTACCAAAGGCGTCCGGTGCCTAGGGCTGACAACCTTACCGCTTTCGTGTGCCGAATGTAATAAAATCTGGGAGCCTCAACCTCCTGGAACCCTCAGGGCTTGTCCAGGCCTGTACAGGGATTGTTTTGCCTTTTATTTTTACCATCGGACAGAGGGAATGATCGGTTCTTCCCGTCACAACGCTGTGTTACATTCTGTGCTCCAACTGTTGGACACAGCCATTTCACATAACCATAATATCAAAACAGAAAGCAATAAGCCTATTTCATACAGCAGCAACACGCATTTTTCAGAATTGCTTCGTTACAAAACAAAAATTCCACACTAAATTATTCATACTTACGGAAAAACTGAAACAGCACAATAGTTATCGTGACTAAGCTACGGGCTAGAACAAGGAATCATGGTTCGATTCCCGGTAAAGGGAAACATTTTTCTCTACTCTAAAGCGTCTAGACCGGCTCTGGAGCTCACCTTATCCAATGGACAGCGGGTAATCTATGGGGCCCCTCCAGGCTCATATCCTATAGGCACCGGGTACAATTTTCAAGGAGGTGAACAGGCAGCAGCGCAAAGCTGATCACACCTCCATCTAAAGCCGAGGTTAAGAATGTGTGGAGCTATGCCTCCTCTCCCTCATAGGCATATTTTGGCTTGCACAATCATAACTTAATTTTTACTAATATTTACAGTTCCCAAGTAATTAACACAGACTTATGAATAATTTACATTTAAGATTTTTCCGTTTTTACCACAAGTTATTTCGAAATTCAACAACATGTGTCCTGTCCTGACTATCAAACACACAATGAAAATTCAGTTATACAGAATACCAATTAACACTCGTAACAGCAAATCAGCTAATCAGAAAGACACTCAACTACGTACAAACAATGTGAAGTTCATTGTGGTTCCCACCAGATACCTTTCTGTACTTTTCATTGACATAATCCTTCCGGCCACACCACGGCCATGGAGCGCATCAGCCTCCAAACAGAAATGAGTATCAGAGATATCTTCTTGGGGGTAAAGGCGGCCGGTGTGTAGGGTTGATAACCTTACCACATTCATGTGATATTTGTCTAGTAATTCTGAGAATCTTAACCTCTGGGAGCCCCAAGGGCCTTTCCAAGCCTGTAATGGGATAACTGTACCTTTACCTTTACCTTTACCTTCTACCGTTCCCTACTTATATAAAGACTGACTAAGAAGTCGGTTGTGTCCAGAGAATGCTGCATTAATGTTTAACAGCGCTGTGATTCTTGAAATTATTTCTGGTGCCATACATTAACAGCACGTATCGTCGCTGTCAGTGCCAACCGTCGGAATGAAAAACACAGTTGTGACATTTGTAACGGTACAATTTAGAGTAAAAACATTTCGCAAGTAGAAGAAATAAATCCTATAACATTTAAAATTCGGAAGGATTGATACGTAGTTAAATAATAGTCCGTAATTCCGACTGAGTTTATGAAATTTATGTACAAGGCTATACTGAAAATCGTGCAAATATGTCACTGTTACTAATGCTATAAAACAGTTAGTAGAAGTTTTATTTGAAACTCAGAATCCCCTACTAGATGGAAAACTTGGAAACTATCTTCCATTAACTGTAGCAATTATTCATGTTACACGTTACCACATTCAGCGGTAAGATGGTTCCCTTCTAAGATTCATTTCTCAAATATTTGCCTCAAAATTTGGTAGCGTTACCAGCCCTAATAAGAACAGGCACAGTATTTGAACGTCCTTGGGCATTAAAGTGATTCCATAGACGTCTACGATACGGCACACAGGTCGATAGATGGATCGATAGATAGATAAATGGACAGTTAAATAAATCAAATAATATCACGTTATTTCACAGAATAAACGTAAGACGCGTTTATATTTTTCTTTGCCTGTAGCTCCCGTCATAGACTATTAAATCTCTCCGAAAGGCAGCGTAGGACGCAAAGCTGGCGCAGCGCCAGTTGAAACGTTACGTCGGTGGTTATCGGTCAAACAGGGGAGGGAAAAAACACCCTGTACCAAAGTAAATCGGTAAGTATTACTGTACTAAAGACATTATAAGTATTTCAATTTATTAATCAACATTTAGTGTTAATTAAGGCAGGATTTTGTCTGGCAGCCGAAATTTCGTCTCCCTAAGTTTAAAGTATTAACACAGACTACAGGACACAGTTCGTAGACACACTGAAAGCAAAATTACTCTATCGTCCACACAGAGTTTTCAACCCAGAAAACTTCTTTTAAACAAAGGGTGCTGTACGACAGTATTTATGCGCATTTAAAATTAAAGACAAACTTCGAAATAAAGCTCGACTTAACGTTTGCCGTCACGCATATGATTCCTGTTTAAGTAATTTGTATCTTGTACTTCTAAAATAAGAAATTATATTTTCTTAGAACCATGAACTAAACTGTTTCGTTTACGATAGCTTTGCGGCCCACGTAGAAAGTTTTATTTATCAGATAAAGCTCAGATAAACATAAACTTTCCTCTCGATACAGCAGGTCTTCTGTCGCGAGTTACGTTCTTGTCTCATCACTGTTGAAACTCCAGCCATCGCAGAAGAGATTTTATGAGATGTAATTCCGAGAAATTCTGGAATAAGTTCTGCTGCCTTGATTTATGTTAACGACTGTCTTAGCAAGTGCTGTAAGCTCGGGCTTTTACACAACCAATTTGGAATCAACGATACATTAATTTTAGCGATCCTCACGGAGGAGGTCGTTGGCACTAATCTTTAGAATTCTGGGATTTTCCAATTTCAGATGTCGTCTCTGAAGATCATCTCTCCTGGCTGCAGGTTTTTTTTGAGGCTTTCCTCAGTAAGTATAAGTAAATTCTTGGATAATATCTCAAACCGCGTTAACACAGCTTCTTTTCACACTATTTTCAATTTAAAATCCATCTGACCAAATAAATATTATTTTCATTTTAAGAAACGTCGCGTATACAGTAAAAAAGAGGCATGATTTGCAATGAGTTTGCCATCACATATTGCAGTATTTATTTATAATCTTTGCTTCTGTACCTTGTGTGGTAAAATCTTACACTATATCTCTGCATATTACGGTGCATTCTGCTATTCTGCTACACAAATTTAAAACAATTAAGATGTTTCAGGGAGACGCCTCATATCGTTTTTAATCAGCGTCCTACATGTTTCGGCCCAGGTTAACCATTATTAGAAGTGTATAAAAGTTAACAATTCACATATAAATAAAAATTACTCATACAAAATGTAAAATAACTTGTGATTTGATTACAGTATAATTTACCTATTTCATCATAATGTTCATCCCCGTTTCGTTTATAAATAAACTAGAATAGAGTGTATGTATTTGTCTAATACATGCATTCTATTCTAGTTCACCTATTTCATATTTAACTATTTCCCTTTTAATAGTCTAATATAGATAAAAGTGTTTATTTTCTTTAGATGACTTTTTGCACATTTCTGATGCCCAACAATTTTTATGTCGTTATTTGCGACAAGTATGGCGCCACGTACCTTTATCGTCTTGTTCTGTAATCTGAGGCCGTTCAGCGTGTTGATGGCTTTCTCTGCATCCTCTGGTCGATGGTAATTCACGAAACCATACCCCAAGCTCTGGCCTGAAATCACGAAATACATATCCATTATTATCTTGCCACTACACCAAGTAGACACTCTTAGTGTCCTTACTGAAATAAGGAGGTACACAAAAAAAAATTCCACGGGGGACAAAATCGGAAGCATTTGTAGCCAAAAAGCGAAATTACACCACACAGTGTAGCCTACTTAGTGTCAAACAAGAAAGGGACTCACGATGACAGAAATTACAGGTGGAACGGTGTTTGTTCTGAGAAGACAGAGCAAGTGGTGATCTAGTTAAGAAATTCCCTGCACTTCACGGAAAACAAAGGTTCATCACCGTGTTCACACCTGTTCGCAACTGGTCTCTATCACAAACGGGATGAGTCCATCCCATATACTCATACCCTGTTTAAGACTCATTTTAATATTATCCTCCCGCGTAAGCATGTCTTCCAAATAGTCTCTTTCCTTCAGATTTTCCCGCCAAACTCCGCACGCATATTTATGTTTACCATGTGCGCTACATGACCCGCCCATTGATTCAATCGTATTACAAATATTTAGCAAGCGGTAACAATCATGAAAATCTTCACGACGCTAATTTCTCCAGCCTCCTCTCATTTCCTTTCTCTGCGGTCCACATATCCGTCCCATCACCACAGGTTATGATCTTTCCCGCATTTTCTGTAACACGAAATTTTATTACCGTTTTCAAAATCTGCAGATGATTCCATCTCAACTCAACTGATGCTAACCAATTTCTTTAAGAATAAAAAAAAATTAATTTGCACAAGTGAAGGAAAACGTAGTGGGATGTTTAAGGAAAGGAAGCATTCAGGACCTCAAAATGAAAACATGTTTAATATGAAACTGATAGCAGTTATTCACGACAATAAACCACTCGGTAAATGTGGAAGGAAAGGGGGTGTAAACAAGCCTGAAACATTTTCAAAAACCTGTGTTTAAATAACGCAACAAGAAGGAAATGGCCCTTGTTGTTGTCAGTTCAGAGTAGCTAAGACTGCTTCAGCGGGACACGTGTTATGTTGGGAGACTATGAGTACACGTGAAGACGAACGTTATATACATATACAAACGTGTGTTCACACGTGAGTTTGTGTACACGCTGATGTACTGAGGACAACCGCCAGCCTCGAGTTCGGCCGGAACTATGTACATTAGATATCACACGTTTACATGAATAAAGCATACGTAAGACTGCTATTGATCACAGTGGTGGAAATGAAGACTACCATCTTTCGAGATGCTACGCTGTGTGGTCCGGTAAAAATTTACAAAGCTTTCGGAGAAGTCTACTGGTTCCACGTAATCTAAAGACTGAGGGACGAGGTACTCCGAAACGTCAGTAAATTTATACCAGACTACATGGCAGCACAATCCAATAAACAACTACACTACGATCAAAATATTGTCAGGACCGGTAATTGGAATCCGAATGTGTATGTAGAATCTTGATTACTTCTACGAGGAAATTTGCTTTGTGCCATTTAACTACCGGATTTTTGTACACTTCAAACACTACTGCAGACCTTTCGTATTAAATAGCTCTTAATTTAATACATTACTTCTCTACGTACTGACAGACCGACCGACCGACCAACCAACCAACCAACCAGCCAACCGACCGATCAACCGACCGACCAACCGACCGACCAACCGACCAACACACCAAACGACCAACCGACCAACCCACCAAACGACCAACCGACCAACCGACCAACCGACCAACCCACCAATCAACCAACCGACCAACCGACAAACCGACCAACCGACAAACCGACCAACCGACCAACCGACCAACCGACCAATCGACCAACTGACCAACAAACCAACCAACCAACCATTCCCATGTACACTGCCTTCCTTTAGCAGCTGACAGTTTCTCAGCTTGTCAAAAAAGTCGTATGTAACGTTACGTCGTGTATTTAGGCAGATAGGTATCAAGGTTTCGGGAAACCAGTTACGTCATCTTTATGTTCTTTCCGGCAACACAGAAAAGCTGTTAGCTTTCACATTAACGGGAGGGGGGGGGGGGGATTTTTCCCCCCCTCCAATTGTCCCGTCCCGGGGGGAATTTTAAAACAATCTCTCCCCTAAAACCCCCCCGCCTAACCCCA
>Ga0123357_10010566_pt1 | contig 11758 bp, 9 predicted proteins | sample TergutEmb28metaG_FD_89873 | JGI IMG/M metagenome (GOLD analysis project Ga0123357, IMG submission 89873) | Embiratermes neotenicus P4 segment gut microbial communities from Petit-Saut dam, French Guiana - Emb289 P4 | ecosystem: Host-associated > Arthropoda: Insects > Digestive system > Gut ...
CGCCGGACTGGCCTTGGCGTTCTGGAGAATCAGGGTCAATTGCGAGTCGTTGGTATCGATCAGGCGGTAGACCTGCGCGAAGTTGCGGCGTTCCTTTACTTGCAGGCTGGCGCTCGTGCCGGGCTGGACGGCGACGCGGAAGCGGTAGAGGCCGCTGGTGGTCTCGGCGGGCTGGGTCTCGGAGTCGAGCTTCCATCCCTCGTGGATGGGGTGCTCGACGATGACCGTGCGCGGGTCGGCGGAGGAGTTGCGCACCGTGTACTCGACCTCGGCGAGCTGGCTGGTCTGCTCGCGCAGGACACCTTTGTTGACGGTGATGCTCAGGATGCGCTGCGAATCGTTGGACTTATCGGCGATGACGCGGACGGCCTGGTCGGCGGCGTAGGAGAGCAGCCGCTTCTCGTCGGGGTGGATCGGGTCGAGCAGGCCCTGGCCGCTGAAGTTGCCGTTCTCGACGATGGAGAAGCTGCCGCGATCGATGGTAAGGCTGCTGGAGTTGGTGAGCCACAGCGCGCGCAACGGAGCGTCATCTTCGTTGGAAGCTGACCAGATGGTGACCTGCTCGATGGGAATCTTGGTCTGGAAGATGGGAACCAGAGCTGACTCGTTCTTGCGAATAGTGACCGGGTCGGTCAGCTTGTACTCGAAGTAGTTGTCGTAGGCGGATGTGCTGGTGTTGGGAGCGATGGAGTTATTGGCCGCGTCCTCGTACTCGATCGCTGGAGCAGAAGGGGAAACCATCACTTGTGCATGGAGAGAACGTGCTTTCATCGCGGGAGCAGGAGCCATTTCTGCCATCATTCCGGCTCCACTCCCATTGCCCATTGACATTCCGGCGACGCCAGCAACCTCCTGTTTGGCGTCCTCTCCGGATTCATGGGTCTGCGGAGTAAGCTGAGCCTCTTGTGCAATCGGGACCTCGGGACGGCGGGAGTAGATAGGCTGCGAGAGCGGCTGGATAAAGCTCTGCGGCGAGCCGGCGATGAGGGACAGCTGAACGCTGTTCCAGTCCGTGCCTACAGTGTTATCGACCACGGCCCAGCCTTGCAGAGTCGCCGACTCAGGAGCGCCTGCCTGTTTGCTGGTCAGCAGCACTCGGTAGGTGGACTTCCAGATGGGGACTTCGGAGATGTAGCTGACGCGAAGCTGGCGCGTGCCCGTGCCGGAGTCGGTCAGCGTAAGGTGGCGCAGGCCCTGGCTGCGGTTGTTGGCGATCACCTCCAGATACCGCGTGAGGTCGGCGTGCAGAGTGGAGTCGAGCAGCCGAACCGCGACGCCAGAGGTCAGCTCGAAGGTGCGTACGGCGCCCGAGTCGGAGACTACGGTAAGGAAGCGGCGTTCGGCGGCGGGAGCATCCTTGGTGGCAGACGTGGAGCGGACCTCCATATTGAGGATGCGGCCCGTAAAGGCAGCTCCGGTGCCGGTCACCTCGACGTTGGCTCCACGAATCGCGGCGTAGAGGTCGGCGGTGCTGGCATCGTCGCCGAGAGCGATGGGAAGCGCTTGCAACTGCTGCTCCAGCGGGGTGGTGGAGTTGTAGCCCGCGCCGGTGATGCGGCCTCCGTTGAGGTCGATGGCCGTCAGCGATTGGAGCACGTCGTTGAGCTGGCCGGTGGTGAAGTCGATGGTAACGGACTGGTTGCCGGTGACCGTGCCGGAGTGCTCGAAGTAGCCCACGCCGTTCTTATAGAGAGCGACCCGGGTAACAGGGAGCGAGGCGCTCTTTTCAGGCTTCGACTCAGGACGCGGTGTCTGCGCAGTCTGCGCAACGGATGGGAAAGCCAGGGACAGGGAGAACAAGGAAGTACATGCAAGTAGCCGCACAGGAGGAGCCTTTCTTCCGGAAAATTCGGGTTACTGGAAGTGTAGACCCCCCGGAGGCTGAAATTGTTCCCGGATAGTTAAGAAAAATGACCAGCTACAACCGTCCGGGTACCCCATGTCGCCGCGGCGACCGCAGCATTATCGCGCTTTTTGCGAAGGGTGGGAAGGTATGATGCTCAATCAACTATATGTCTTGTTTGAAACAGTGGTGAATTGAGACGTATACCTTCCCACCCTTCGCAAAAAGCGCGAAGGATGGGGCACCCGGACGGTTGTGGCTGGTCAGTGTCCCGCCAGGGCACCAACAGCGTAAAATAGCGAACATGAAGGTACCTCGTCTTCGTATTGCATTCATCGCTGCCGTGGCGGTTCTGGCGGCGATTCCTCTGAGCGTTTCCGCACAGGATGAGCATGTGCGCCACGGCCGCAAGTACAAGCCTCTGCCGGAGACCTCACACATCCAGGTAGTGGTCACCAAGAAATCGAACGGCAAGCCCATCTTGAACGCAGGCGTCGTCTTCGTCGCCTCGACGAAGGAGGGTAAGAACCTGGGCAGTTATGAGGTGAAAAGCGGCCTCGAAGGCAAGGCCGTCATCGACATTATTCCGCGGGGCAGCATCGTCCGCGTGCAGGTGATCGCCAACGGATTTGCCACCTTTGCCCAGGACTACACGGTCGATGAGCCGAGCCGCGAGATCGCCGTCGAAATGCAGAGTCCACGGGAGCAGGTCTCCGCTTACGAGAAGAACTCCGGGGAGGAGTCGTCAAGGCAGCCTGGCGTGCAGGAGCCGGTTCGTCCTCCTACGCCTCCGCCTGCTACGCCCGCGTCGCCTGAGACAGCGCCGAAATAGCTATCCGCATGGAGAAACCTCTTCGAGGCAAGAGAGCGCTTGTTACGGGAGCGGCCAGAAGAATTGGCCGCTCCATCGCCTTAACTCTGGCCGAGAACGGAGCCAGTGTTGCAATCACCTATCTGCGCTCGCAGCAGGAGGCTGAGCAGACAGCCCGCGACATCGCCGGGTTCGGCGTTGATGCCTTTGCAGTTCGATGCGATCTGCGCGATCCGGCTGCCATCGAAAAGATGGTTGCCTCGGTTGCGGAGGAGCTTGGCGGGCTGGACGTGCTGGTCAACAACGCCGCCAACTACGAATCAGCTGCGCTCGACCAGATCACTCCCGAACAGTGGGATCAGATATTCGCTACCAACGCCCGCGCGCCGTTTCTTGTGGCTCGGGCTGCGTATCCGCACCTGCGCGCGACGTGGGGGCGGATCATCAATATCGGCTCGATGGGCGGGCTGCATCCGTGGGCAACGCACGGGCACTACTGCGCCTCGAAGGCAGCGCTGCACATGCTCTCGCAGACGATGGCCAAGGCCTGGGCTCCGGAGATCAGCGTCAACTGCATCGCTCCGGGCGTGATCGCGATGGGTGAGGACGACGAGGAATCCCGGCGCTTCGCCGCCAGGACTCCCATGAAGAGAAACGGCACGCCCGAGGACATAGCGGCGGCGGCGCTCTTCTTTGCGACCGCTCCGGAGTTCATCACCGGACAGCTGCTGGTCGTCGATGGAGGGCTGGGGCTGTAGCCTGGCTATGCGCGAGCCAGACGCCGCCACCATCGCTTGGGCGTCTGATCGCCGTCGATGCCGAGACGGTCTGGCTGCGGCGGCAGCGGCTCTCCCATGAACACTGACAATGGGTTGGTGACGAACAGCCGGCGCGCTTCATCAGGCCCATAGCTGTTTGCTATCAGATCGAACGCCTCGCGCATCTTCGGCGGACGCGAGGTGATGTTATGAGCATCGGTGGCCACGAACTGAACCCATCGCTTCCGGAGCAGCTCCTGCGCCAGCCGCTCGGCCCTCCTGCCCTGATGTCCCAGAAGAGAGCCAGCCGTGATCTGGAGAAGCACGCCGATGCGCAGCCACTCCACCATACGTGAAGGATCCGCCTGCAAGGTAGCGTTTCGTTCCGGGTGGGTCAGGATGGGCGTCAAGCCTTCGAGATGGAGCTGAAAGAAGACGTCGGTCAATCCCGGCGAAAGGCCGAAGTCGGGAATCTCTACCAACAGGAATCCTAAGCCATTAATGCTGTAACGCGAGGGCTGGCGGCGGGCCTCCAGGAAGTTGTCGTAGGAGAGATGAAAGTCCGATCCGCGTCCCAGCGTCAGGTTCAGACCTTCGCACCGGATTGCGCGCCGCAGCTCTTCGATTCTTTCGTCGATGATCTCCGGCTGGTACTCGTACTGATCGTTCGAGTGGGGCGTGCAGACAATATGAGTGATGCCATCGGCGGCAGCCATTCGCGCCATGGCCAGCGAGGTCTCGCGATTGGCGGCCCCATCGTCTACGCCCCACACGAGATGATGGTGTATGTCGATCATTCCCATTCCGTCGACCAAGGCTATCACTAAGATGCTGCGGACGAAAAAAACTATCGGGCCGTTACCATCGACTGGATCATGGACTGAAAGATCAGCAGTCCATCTGCCGACCCTAGCAGGCTTTCGCTGGAGCGGTCAGGGTGCGGCATCATGCCCAGAACGTTGCGGCCTTCGCTTAACACACCGGCGATGTTTTCAAGCGAGCCGTTGGGATTGGCCGCCTTTGTCGGTTCGCCCTCGCGCGTCACGTAGCGGAAGGCGATCCGGTCTTCGCGCTTGAGCCGGGCCAGCGTCTCCGCGTCGCAGAAGTAGTTTCCTTCCATGTGTCCGATGGGCATCTGCAGCACGCGCCCTTTGCCGATTCCGCTGGTAAAGGGCGAGTCCGCCGTTTCGGTGCGCAAGTACAGATGGCGGCAGATGTATTGCTGGCCTGCGTTGCGCATGAGCGCTCCGGGCAGCAGGCCCGACTCGCAGAGAATCTGGAAGCCGTTGCAGATTCCCATGACCAGGCCGCCGCTCCGGGCAAACTTCGTGACCGACTGCATCACCGGAGCGAACTTGGCGATGGCTCCTGTGCGCAGGTAGTCGCCGTAGGCGAAGCCTCCTGGCACGAGGATGGCGTCGCAGCCTTCGAGGTCCTCGGATGCATGCCACAGAAAGGTTACAGGCTGACGAGCGTGCGCGTCGATCACATGGTAGGTATCGTGATCGCAGTTAGACCCCGGAAAGACAAGAACGCCAAACTTCATACGTCAAGAATAAACGATACGAGATATTAGCCCAGTACCGAAGCTATTGCATGGCGGAGTCCTTCCCGATCGGCAGGAGCCAGCGCACCCAGTTTCTTAACGACGAGACGTTGCTCCGTGTAGCGAAAACGGGCTTAATCGCTGAAGGCTTCAAAAGATTGGCTGCCTGCCATTGGCTTACCGTATTTTCAACTGCCCAGTTTATAGCGCGTCTCCGCTAACCGGTAGAGCGGACGCCAGACCAGCCGGTTAATGGTCACGACCATCAGCGCCATCACGATGGTTGCCATCAGCAGAATATGGAACTGGCCGCTGTCGGTGGCGGTGCTGATAGTAGCGCCTAGCCCAACCGTTTTCAGCGTCTCGCCTTGCAGGCGGGAGTATTCCGCTACGATGCTTGCGTTCCATGCGCCTCCGCTGGCCGTGACCAGGCCGGTAATCAGGTAAGGGAAGATGCCCGGCAGAATCACCGTCTTCCAGCGCTGAACCGTGTTGAAGCGGAACAGCGCCGACACCTCGCGCAGGTCGGACGGAATGGCCATGGCTCCGGCGATCACGTTGAACAGGATGTACCACTGCGTTCCCAGCAGCATCAGAGCGATGGCTCCGATGCCCATGCCTCCGCCCACGCGCACCAGCGCCAGCAGGATAACCGGAAACAGCGCGGTCGCAGGGACCGATGCCGCAATCTGCGCCAGAGGCTGCGCGATCTTCGCCAGTCGAGGATGGAAGCCGATGGCGACACCAACGGGAATCGTCCAGGCGGAGGCCAGCAACAGCGATAGATTTACGCGCAGAAAGGTGGCCAGAGCGCCTTGCATGATGCCGCCGAACTCCGCGCCGTCCACCTGCCGCAGAAGCACGAGCACGCGGAAGGCTGCATACAACACACACACGGCGACGACGGCAAAAGTGGTTCGGCGCAGCCATGCCCTCGTCCGCGCATCACGGCTTGCGGATCGGGTGGCGGCCCTGTGCCGCTGCTCCGTCTGCCGCCGGGCCAGCCGCTGATAGATGCTTTCAGTGAGCGGCTTGATCGCGCGCCGCTCCAGCGTGCGCAGGCTGCGCGCGTAGCGCAGCAGGTGCAGCAGCGGACTGTGAAACTCCGTGCCGCTGGTGCTCTGCTCGAACTTGAACTTGTTGCTCCACGCGATGATGGGCCGCCAGATGAGCTGGTCCATCATGACGATGATCGCAATCATCGTGGCCAGTCCCCAGGCAATGGCGGCGCCGTCGCCTTCACTGGCTGCGGTTTGCAGATACGAGCCGAGGCCGGGCAGACGGAAGTCCTTCGCGCCCAGCACGAACATCTCGCAGGCCATCAGAAAGAACCATCCTCCGGCTACCGAGACCATCGAGTTCCACACCAGGCCGATGGCCGAGTAGGGAAGCTCCAGTTGCACCAGCCGTTGCCAGCGCGAGAACTTGTAGATCTCCGCCGCCTCCATCAGCTCGCGGGGAATGCTCTTCAGCGAGGAGTAGAAGCTGAAGGCCATGTTCCAGACCTGTCCGGTGAAGATGAGGACAATCGCGCCCATCTCGATGCCAAGCTGATGACGCGGGACCAGTGCGACCATCGCCAGCATGACTCCGGGAAGAAAGCTCAGCACGGGGATCGACTGCAAGATGTCGAGCGCAGCGATCATCAGAGCTTCCAGGCGGCGATTGTAGGCGGCAAGATATCCGTAACCGACGGCGAAAAGAAGACTCAATAGATAAGCCAGCACGATGCGTGCCAGAGAATAAAACGCATACAGCGGCAGGGCGCGCGGACTCAGCGAAATCTCGATCTCCGGCAGGGGACGCCCAAGCCAGTACCTCGCCAGTTGCATGAACGCGAAGAAGGCTGCCAACGCAATCGCCGCGACGCCGAGGTCAGTCACGAAGGGCCAGGTGTTTTTTGACGCCTGAGACCTGGCCAGTGTCTCTTGTGTGTAGCTCTGCTCGGCAGCGCTCATCGGCCTTCAACCTCGACCTGGCCGGATTCACTCTCCGGCGTGTTCTCGTGCTGGATGAAGCGGCGGCGCGAGGCGTCGTAGTCGAACAGCTCGGCGAAACGTCCCCAGGTGATCGCCGTCTCGATCTGGCGGTGGGTCTCCTCTTCGCTGAACTGCTCGTCGAGCATGTCGTGGAAGAACTCTTCCGGCACGGAGCGGTTGCTCTTGGCCTCGATAGCCAGCGCGATCTGCCGCAGCAGAAGAACGTTCTTCAGAACCGCCTCGCGGAACAGCTCCTTCTGGCGCAGAATCTCCGAGTTGGCGTACTCGGCGCCTTCGGCTGTGATGGCGGCGTCGCCCTCGGTCACCGACAGGAAGCCGAGCATCTGGGCCGCGTCCACGATGGGCAGCAGGTCGTCGACCTCGAAGGCCAGGTCGTCGGCCAGGCGGTAGATGTCGTCCTGGCCGTCGTGGTCGAGCAGCATCTCCAGCAGGCCGGCGATGCCTCCCGGACGCGCGTGCGGCAGCATCTGGTAGCGCGCCGGGCGCTCGTCGCGGACCGGCCCGCCCGCAACCGGCACGGGCGCCTCGGGCGGCTTGATGTCCGGCTGCGTCAGCACCTTGTAGATGTAGTCCACCAGTTGCGTGAATGCCGGGGATTTGCGGTCGCGCGGCTGCTCCAGCGTCACGCAGAAGTCGGTGCGCACATGGCCCGGATTGCGGCCCAGCACCATGATCCGGTCGGCCAGCAGCACGGCCTCCTCGATGTTGTGCGTGACCAGAAAGATGGCTTTGGTGGGGATGGTCTTCTTCTGCCAGAGCTCCAGCAGCTCGCTGCGCAGGTTCTCCGCCGTCAGCACGTCGAGGGCGCTGAAGGGCTCGTCCATGAAGAGCACCTCGGGCTCGACCACCAGAGCGCGCGCAAAGCCTACCCGCTGCCTCATGCCTCCGGAGAGCTCCTTGGGATAGGCTGTCTGAAAGCCGTCCAGACCGACCGTATCGAGAATCTTCAGCGCTCGCCGCCTGCGTTCGTGCGGCTCCATGCCGCGGGCTTTGAGCGGAGCCTCGACATTTTCAAAGACTGTGAGCCACGGAAACAGAGCAAAGCTCTGGAAGACGATGGAGACGTTGACGTCCGCCATCTCGATGGGCCGCTCGTGCCAGTACACCTGGCCCGCCGACGGCCTGGAGAGGCCGGTCAACATGCGCAGCAGCGTGGATTTGCCCGACCCCGAAGGCCCCAGCAGCGCTACAATCTCTCCGGCGGCGATGCCGAGATCGGTCGGCGCGATCACCTGGATTCTGTTCGCGCTGGGCTGCGTGTAATACTTTTCTACGCGCTCGGCGCGTATGATGACATTCGGCGTCTGAGTCTTCGTGAGAGTGCCCGTCGTCAAATGAGTGGAAAGGATGCCACTTGGATTATTTGGATTACTGGTCTGGTCAGCAGCGGCCATATGATTCTTATCGTAGGCGAAACCGCTGGCGATGACGAGGGCTTTGCAGCAGCTATAACAATATCTGTTGAATTTTAGAGGAAGTGAGAAGAGCGGAATGGCAGAGACGGCAGCAGCGAAGACACATATGAAACCCAGAGTGCTCGTCGCCGACGATGAGCAGGTGATCGCCAACACGCTGGCGATCATTCTCAACCAGGCAGGATTCGAGGCGCGCGCCGTCTACAGCGGCGAAAAGGTGATCGAGCTGCTGGAGAGCTTTCAGCCCGACATGCTCATCAGCGACGTAATCATGGCGGAGATGACCGGCATCGAAGCCGCGATTCTGACCAGGGCGAAGCTGCCCAGGTGCAAGATTCTGCTCTTCTCCGGACAGGCTGCTACAGCCGACCTGCTGGAGAAGGCTCGAAAGCAGGGGCACGAGTTTGAGATTCTGGCCAAGCCGGTGCATCCGACGGACCTGCTGGCGAAGCTGCGTGGTTGAATCATGGCGAAAGACCCGGTTTGCGGAATGCAGGTGGTTGAGAACGGGGCCAGGTGGTTGGCAGAACATAAGGGCGCGCACTGGTTCTTCTGTTGTCAGGGATGCCTGAAGAAGTTCGAGGCCGACCCGGCAAGCTATGACGGCTCGCGGCCACAGGTAGCTGGGCTGGTCTCTATCGGATCCTCTACCAGGCCGGGTGCCCCATTCATGCCGAAGGCATGGGTGGGGTCCGAACCGGTTCACACCCCACCCATGCGCGATAAGACCGCGCATGAGTGGGGCACCCAGACTTACACCTGTCCCATGCATCCGGAGGTCGTCGAGGACGGACCTGCAAGCTGTCCGCTCTGCGGCATGGCGCTCGAACCCGTTGAAGCCACCGGCGATGAGGCGAACCCTGAACTGAAGAACATGACTCGGCGGCTTTGGCTGGGCGCTTTCCTGACGGTTCCCCTGGTGGCGATGATGCTGCTCGATCTTTTTTACGGGCATCATCCAGCGTGGGCGAACAACATGGGATGGTTCGAACTGGTGCTGGCTTCACCCGTGGTGTTGTGGTGCGGATGGCCGTTCTTCGAGCGGGGATGGGCCTCGGTCCGTCATCGCAGCCCGAACATGTTCACGCTGATCGCCATGGGAGTGGCGGCTTCTTATCTGTACAGCGTTGCGGCGGTCGTGGCTCCGGGACGTTTTCCCGCGTCGTTCCGCGATAGCTCCGGCAGGCTGGGGCTGTACTTTGAAGCGGCGGCGGTCATCACCGTGTTGGTGCTGTTGGGACAGGTTCTCGAACTGAAGGCGCGAGGCCGCACCACGAGCGCTCTGCGCTCCTTGCTCGGACTGGCTCCGCGAACGGCGCGAGTCATCACGGACTCCGGCGCTGAGCGTGACGTTCCGTTGAACGAGGTTCAGGTGGGCGACCGGCTGCGAGTCCGTCCGGGCGAGAAGGTTCCTGTCGATGGAGTCGTGCTGGAAGGACAGAGTTCTGTCGATGAATCGATGGTGACCGGCGAGCCGCTTCCGGTAGTGAAAGCTGAGGGAGCAGAGGTCGTCGGTGGAACCCTGAATGGAACGGGCAGTTTCGTCATGCGCGCCGAGCGCGTCGGCTCTGAAACTTTGCTGGCCCAGATCGTAAAGATGACAGGCGAGGCGCAGCGTTCGCGCGCTCCGATTCAGCGATTAGCCGACCGCGTTGCCGCGTACTTCGTTCCGGCGGTTCTGCTGGTGGCTGCGGTTGCCTTTGCGGCATGGCTAGTCTGGGGACCGGAGCCGCGACCAGCTCATGCTCTGGTCAATGCTGTCGCCGTGCTGATGATCGCGTGTCCGTGCGCCCTGGGACTGGCGACGCCGATGTCCATCATGGTGGGGACTGGACGGGGGGCGGTTGCAGGAATACTGATCCGCAACGCCGAGTCGCTGGAGACTCTGGCCAAGGTTGACACCATAGTTCTGGACAAGACCGGAACGCTGACCGAGGGCAAACCGCGTGTGACGCTGGTGGAGCCCGCCGCAGGCATGGACGAGATATCGCTGCTGCGAGTGGCGGCCAGCCTGGAGCGAGCGAGCGAACATCCGTTGGCGGCAGCGATTGTAAAGGCAGCCGAGGAGAAGGGAATTCCACTCCATGAGGTCACCCTCTTCGTCTCGATTACGGGCAAAGGAGTTGTAGGCTCCGTAGGGAACAGGAACGTTGCCGTCTCGGGAAACGCGGCGCTGGTGTTGCGATCGGATGTCGACCAGCAAGCGATGGAAGATCGCGCCGGCCAGTTGCGCCGCGAAGGACAGACGGTAATCATGGTGGGTATTAATGGCCTTCCCGGTGGACTGATTGCCGTGGCCGATTCGATCAAGCCATCCGCCGTCGAGGCCGTCGAGGCGCTGAAGCGCGAAGGGCTGAGGCTCATCATGGTTACGGGCGACAACCGTGTCACTGCCGCAGCTGTTGCCGAAAAACTTGGTCTGGAGTTTGAGGCCGAGGTGCTGCCTGCGGGTAAGGCGGAGTTCATCAAGCGGCTTCAGAAGGAAGGCAGAGTCGTCGCCATGGCTGGCGATGGCGTCAATGATGCTGTAGCTCTGGCGCAGGCTCAGGTTGGCATTGCCATGGGAACCGGAACAGATATCGCCATGATGGCCGGCGGCATCACGCTGATGAGCGGCGATCTGGGCGGAGTCGTGAAGGCGCGCCAGTTGAGCCGTCAGACCATGCGGAACATCCGGCAGAATCTCTTCTTTGCCTTTCTCTACAACGTGCTGGGAGTTCCGCTGGCCGCCGGAGTTCTCTATCCGGTGTTCGGACTGTTGTTGAACCCGATGATCGCAGCGGCGGCGATGAGCTTCAGTTCGGTCTCGGTGATTGGAAACGCGCTCAGACTGCGCTCGGCGCGGCTGTAATCCGAATCCCTGATGTTTAGAGCATTGTCCCTTTAGCTGTACCCTTTTGAATTGTCATCCCGAACGGAGTGAGGGACCTGCTTTTTCCGGTGTCACAAACATCTATGGCGCAGAGAGAAAAAGCAGGTTCCTCGTTTCACTCGGAATGACAATTTAAAAAAAGGCCGCACCAATTTTTTTACGCAAATCTCAGCGAGACCCGGCCTGCGGTCGAGAACCTTGCCTCGGCTGCGGAACCCGGTCCGCCGCGAATGATGCCGGTCCAGCTTCCGGTGGTGATCCAGTCGCCTTTGCGAAGTCCCTCGGTACGGCTGGCTCCAACGTTCGCCAGCCACGGCAGCAGCCGCATCAGGTCTCCCGATGTGTTGGAGCCGGTCCGCTCCACGCGCACGGTTCCATTGAGAGACAAGGTAACGGACTCCTTCGCAAAGTCGATACTCTGCCAGTTGGGAACCGCATCGCCGTAGACGAAGCCTCCATGCAGAATAAGATCAGCGGTTTTCGTCAGAGCTGAAGCGTGGTCGGGATCGGCCA
>Ga0123357_10010567_pt1 | contig 11757 bp, 7 predicted proteins | sample TergutEmb28metaG_FD_89873 | JGI IMG/M metagenome (GOLD analysis project Ga0123357, IMG submission 89873) | Embiratermes neotenicus P4 segment gut microbial communities from Petit-Saut dam, French Guiana - Emb289 P4 | ecosystem: Host-associated > Arthropoda: Insects > Digestive system > Gut ...
AGAAAAGTTGACAGTGAAGAAAATGTCAACCGGCGAACAAATTCAATGTACTGCCGGCGAACTCTGCAAAATTGTCAGTCGATAACTTTGGCACAATCTTCGCATAGCGATAGTTACAAATAATAAATAATTATTAAACAAAAAAATATAAACTTTTTAGTTATGAACATTAAACCTTTAGCAGACAGAGTGCTGGTGAAACCGGCAACTGCAGAAGAAAAAACAATCGGCGGAATTATCATTCCCGATTCGGCAAAAGAAAAACCTCTCAAAGGGGAAGTGATGGCAGTAGGTAACGGAACAAAAGACGAAGAAATGGTCTTGAAACAGGGCGATAAAGTGCTTTACGGCAAATATGCGGGCACGGAAATCGAATGGAACGGTGAACAATTCCTAATTATGCGTCAATCAGATGTTTTAGCAGTAATTTAAATAATTTGAAATATTATGGCAAAAGAAATTAAATTTGAAATTGAAGCCCGTGACTTGTTAAAAAAAGGAGTCGATGAATTGGCAAATGCAGTAAAAGTAACGTTGGGACCCAAAGGTCGTAATGTGATTCTCGATAAGAAATTCGGCGCGCCCCAGATTACCAAAGACGGGGTTACGGTTGCGAAAGACATTGAGCTGGCTGACCCGTTCAAGAATATGGGCGCTCAGTTGGTGAAGGAAGTGGCATCCAAAACAAATGACGATGCCGGCGACGGTACGACAACCGCAACGGTTTTGGCGCAATCCATTATCAGCGTAGGATTGAAAAACGTAACTGCCGGAGCGAATCCGATGGATTTGAAACGCGGTATCGACAAAGCAGTGATTACAGTGGTTGGGTCATTAAAAGATCAATCTCTGGAAATCGGCGACGATTTCGGGAAAATTGAAAATGTAGCTAAGATTTCGGCTAACGGCGACGAGACTATTGGCGCTTTGATTGCCGAAGCCATGCGGAAAGTGAAAAAAGAAGGCGTTATCACGGTAGAAGAATCCAAAGGTATTGATACTTACGTGGACGTAGTAGAAGGCATGCAATTCGATCGTGGCTATATTTCGGCTTATTTCGTAACGAATACCGAAAAGATGGAAGCCGAACTTGATAATCCTTTTATCCTTATCTACGACAAGAAAATCTCCGTCTTGAAAGATATGCTTCCAATACTTGAGCAAACCGTTCAAACCGGACGTCCGTTGTTGATTATTGCGGAAGATATAGAATCGGAAGCGCTTGCTACATTAGTCGTAAACCGTTTACGCGGCTCGTTGAAAATCTGTGCAGTGAAAGCGCCCGGATTCGGCGACCGTCGCAAAGAAATGTTGGAAGACATTGCCGTTCTGACCGGAGGCGTTGTTATTTCCGAAGAAAAAGGCTTGAAATTGGAAGGCGCTACGATAGATATGCTGGGCTGTGCCGAAAAAGTGTCCGTAAACAAAGACAATACGGTGATTGTGAACGGCGCAGGCGATAAGAAAGCAATCTCTTCCCGCGTAGCTCAAATCAAAGCTCAGATTGAAACGACAACTTCCGATTATGACCGCGAAAAATTGCAGGAACGTTTGGCAAAACTGGCAGGCGGCGTAGCTGTACTTTATGTAGGCGCTCCTTCTGAAATAGAAATGAAAGAAAAGAAAGACCGTGTTTCCGACGCTTTGAGCGCTACGCGTGCAGCGATTGAAGAAGGGACGGTTCCCGGCGGCGGCGTAGCCTATGTTCGCGCAATTCCGGCTTTGGACCAATTAAAAGGAGACAATGAAGACGAAATGACAGGTATCGAAATCATCAAACGCGCAATTGAAGAACCGCTTCGTCAAATCGTTGAAAATACGGGAAAAGAAGGCGCTGTGGTCGTTCAAAAAGTTAAAGAAGGAACTGGCGATTTCGGTTACAATGCCCGTACGGATGTTTATGAAAACCTGTATGCCGCAGGCGTTATCGACCCGACAAAAGTGACGCGGATTGCTTTGGAATATGCAGCTTCCATTGCCGGCATGTTTTTGACGACCGAATGTGTCATTACCGATAAGAAAGAAGAAAATCCGACTCCTCCGATGCCTCCGATGGGCGGTGGAATGGGTGGAATGATGTAATCTTCAACTCTTTATAAAGGATAAAAACGGCTTTCCATTATCTGGAAAGCCGTTTTTTTATGATTCTGTTATTTTGCAACTAACTGCTTTGAAGTTATTACTTCTCCGGCTCACATTATTCACTTTCGTTTTAGCCGCAAACTTCTGAATAATTGCCTGAAAGTGCGTCCTTCGCGTTTGTAAACAATTCCAATTCCCTGAGTTAGTGGCGCTTTCGATCTATCGTAGTATTGATTGTTGGTGACATTATAGAATTGCAACAGCACATTTCCTCTCGGCGTCAGTTTGTATTCTAAATTAAAATCGCCGGTAAAATTATTAATCTGATCCGTATTGTTGTGATAGCCCAATGTTCCGTTTATTGTCAACCGGTCGTTAAATATCCGGGTAGAAATATTGACGTCCATATCGACATTCGAAAAATTGGCATCGTTGCTGTGCAAGTCCGTTCCGATAGTCCAGTTGTCCGACAAAACGCCCGACAATAAATGGTTCAATTGAGTGGTGATGGAAGACGACGCCAGCGACGTCCAAATGGAAGAAGCGCCCGTATTCATGGGATTTGAATTAACCGGCAGGAAAGAACCGAATGCCAGCAAATAAGCTATCTGTTTGATTTTAATTTCATCGGAATAGATTAGTCCATCCAACTTCCGTTGAATTTCGTCCGACTGATTCGGTAATACAATTTGGTATTTCAACTGCATATCATCCATTTTTCCGCTGGCGGTGAGCAGGCAATTCACCGGAATTTTTGAAGGACTTGAGATAGTTGCAAAACTCGGATCAAGGCTAGTCAGAAAAGCACGAAGACTGTATATTGCCGTCAAATTGAAGGTAGCGCTCATCGGATCGCCTTGAAAATTCAGTTTTCCGCCCGGTTGAATCTGAAAAGTTTTTTTAGTAATATTTTTTAACGACAAGGTACATTTGCCGTCATTGATAGTATAAGTACCCATTACACGGGGAACAGCGCCGGTCAGGTTATAGTTAATATCTAAAACGCCACGACCGGTAACCGTCGCTGCATCTTTGGTATCCGGATTGATTACCGCACCTATGCTTAAATTCTGGTCAACCGATAGCGTAATTTGCATTCTAAGCGGAAGTGAAAAACCGGACGGACTGCCTGCTGTCTGCTCTTTGTTGATTGCAGTCGAATCCGGTTTTTCCCTATTTACAAAAGTCAACCAGTTGTAACGTTGCGCTTCTAAAGCCGATTCAGGAAGATTCACCATGATTTTATTCGCTCTTCCATTGCTTAATTTTCCTTGTATCAGCCAGTTTTTGTTTTGTGAAACTATCGATAAGTTGCCATCCATACGGAGAAGTCCATAAAACAAACTGTCGGTTTGTTCACTGTTGTTCAGCGCCAAAAACTGGTTAAAATCGATTGTCAATTTTGGAGTAAAAGACGAAAATTGATTATGGAAGATGCTTCCGTTGATTTTAGCATATTGATTGGCTTCGTCATAGATTTTGCAATCCCGGAAAACAATTTGATCCTTTTCTAAAGCAATAGAATCCGTCATCCGGTATTTCGTGTTGAGCATAGGAATACCGACTGTTGCTCCATTCAGATACAGCATGCCTGACACATCCGGACTGTCGAATTTTCCACTGACATTGATTTTTGCTCCTAATTCTCCATCCACCCCGTCGAAAGTATCAGGCAAATATCCATCCAACCATTTCAATCGGATTCCATGAATATCGGCTGTCAGCGCAAGCGAATCTTTTTGGGGCAGCACAAAACCTGAAAGCATGGATGCCGGCGCATCCGGAGGAGTCCATGTAGCCCGCAAAGCCAAACCTTGCCGTTCAGAACTCCAGGCGCTTCTCAATTGAACATTTCCTATCGGGCTTTCGTCGAACACCAAATTGTCAATTGTAAAATTACGCGTGAGCATAAGCGGTTTTTCCAACAGATGGGAAAGCGTAATATCGCCCGACGCAGTCCCTGATAAAGGAATTTTATTTTTCAAGGCAGACATAACAGTTCCGATTTCAAACTGGTTGACATTGATTCGGAGGGAATCGTCGGCATTGTCCGATATGGCTCCATCTGCTTTGATATATTCCGAAGTAGAATGTCGTAAAGCGAAATTGCTGATTTCATAATAGTTATCTTTAATCGTAATTTCTGCCGGATTAATCCGGAAAGTTGTGCCGTTCAGCGTAAGCAAGCCGGGAGTTAAAGCAATGTTTACATCCGGTTTAAGCTCGTCGGGATTAGGAATAAATTTAACCGTAGCGCCAATATTACCCTCTATTTCATATTGATTAGATTTATTATTCACATTCAGTTGAACGAGTATATCATCTTGACTGTTGGACAGATTCATCTGTACCCGCGCCGTATCCGTTTGACTGAAGATGCAAAATGCAGTGACATTCAGGTTCAGGTCTTCGTCTTCTTTATTGTATTTGCCGATAAAAAGCGCTGAATCGGGGATATTTGTTTTCATTCCAAACAATTGTGTAATTGCGTTTGCTTGATGGATGCCAACCGCAAAATCAAAATTTTCCCGATCAAGAGTTTGTTTTTTGATTTTAGAACGATCGGGAGAAAACAAAACCGGAAATGCCTGACTGAAAGATTGCATAATTTCATCGTAAGTAAAACTCCCTTTTCCTCGAACGTTTAACATGGGAGAGCGTACGTTTATTTGTTTTTGTTTGTCAGCGCCGGCAATATACGAGATTGTAGCCGGAGAAGCGTTGAAATCTTCCGACGATGTTTTCCAATGCAAATCATCCAGTGCAACAGATGCTTCCATTAGTTCCGGATCAAATCCTATGACGTCTGCTTTGATGCTTCCTGACAATTCGGAACCCTGATATTCCGGCAAAAGATTTAAAACGTCAGGATGCACTCCATTCAATTGGGCAGAAAACCGTACAAACTGATTATTCTTGTTCAATCCTGCTTTTCCATGAATAGTTAAAGGTAAGTTTTGATCTTTGCTAATCAGGTCAATCGAAACGCTATCGTTTGCATAAACTGCACTCGCCGTAATGTCCCTGTAATTGTATCCTTTATAGTCGAATTGACGGATTTCGGCATTTACTTTCGCATTGATTTTGTTCCAACCGGCTATTGTTCCCTGTGTTGCCAATTGAAACGAAGCATTGCCGAGCGTAGTGTCCGACAACAAATTTCTCAAATTGCATCGAGACGATTCTACGTTCAAATCGAAGCGGGCGTTTTCCGGCAAAACAACATATCCTCCTGTGCCATCTAATGCAATATTTCCCTGCTTGCTTCCGGCGGTCAGCGTAGCTTTCAAATCAGGCAGCGAACCCGTTACTTTTCCCGATAAAGCGATAGCATCCGTACGCAAAGGGAGTTTAAAAAGTTTCGGGTCAATCAGACATTTTTCCAAATTCAATTCAAAAGCGGATGTTTGCCAAGCATTATAATCGGTTATGCCGGCGCTAAACGACAATTGAAGCTGTTTTCCGTAATTCAACTCAAAATGAGGCAGTGATATTTCGGGTAACTTACCTGTAATCTCTCCCGAACAGGTAATACTGTCTGTATAGTTGGCAAGCTCCGGATAAAAACAAGTGAAATCGCCGGGGTACCATTTTCCAGAAGTGAAAAGTATCGAATAAGTAGCGCCCGACAGAATCTCGTTGAGTTGTAAACCGGTATAATCAAGAGTCGCTTCTTTGATCTCGCCTTCCGAATGAGGCAGTGAAATTTGAAATTTATCAATCTGAATCTTGTTATTTTTATCTTTGCACTGAAACTTCAGTCGTTTCAATGTGAACCCGCTTTTTTCATTCATTGATAAGTTATTAATCGAGCTGCTCCAATCATCCGGCTTACTAAAATTCAGTTTCGCGTCGAATTGCAAATCACGGATGTCAATATGATTGACGTCGAACAGGTTTGGCTTTTGAGCGGACTCGGAAAGAATATCGTAACGCAACTGTCCGTCTTTTAATTGAATATGGTCGATCGCAAGTTGCAGTTTCGAACTGTCAGCCACTTGGGTGGGTTCGGAAGCAAAAGCGTCTATTAGAAATTGGAAATTGAAAGGAGCGTTGAGGCTGTCTTTGGAAATATACAAATTAAAATGTTCAAGTTCTACCGAATGAATGATGAATTGTTTACGCAGGAGTTTGAAAAAATCGAAATGAGCGTTTAATTCCTTCGCATAAAGCAGCGTGTCGTTTTTTAAGTCTGCTGCGTAGATTTCTTCTAACTGCAAATTGTTGAAAGGACGGAAGCGCAGGTTCCCAATACTTATCTTGTTTTTGGTCTTTTTCATAACTTCCTGCAAAACAAATTCTTTTATCTTTTGTTGAACGGGTGGAAGTTCTAATAAAAGATAAAGAGACAATACTAAAAAGCACAGCGTAAGTATTGACCAGCAAACGATGCGAATAAGTTTTTTAATAACGGCGCCATTTAAACTTGGCTCACAAAATTAGAATATTTTATGAAGAAAAACAAGCGCTATAAAATGAATAGTTTGCAGACTCCTTTTTATTTTGTACTTTTGCACCGGAAAATTACATATTATCAACATATAAAAATCAGAGTTAAATTTATGGAAATTGTAAAAATTACAGGTAGGGAAATTTTGGATTCAAGAGGAAATCCTACCATCGAAGTAGATGTTCTTTTGGCATCGGGTATTATGGGTCGTGCGGCTGTTCCTTCGGGAGCTTCGACGGGTGAAAATGAAGCGTTGGAATTGCGCGACGGAGACAAAAAACGTTACGGCGGTAAGGGCGTTCTGAAAGCCGTTGAAAATATCAACAACATAATTGCTCCCGCTTTGTTGGGAATGAGCGCTCTGGAACAGCGCGCCATTGATAAAAAAATGATTGCGTTGGACGGAACAAAAACCAAATCCAATTTGGGCGCTAACGCTATATTGGGCGTTTCGTTAGCCGTAGCAAAAGCTGCTACGGCTTATTTGGATATTCCTTTATACCGGTATATTGGCGGAACAAACGCTTTTACTTTACCGGTTCCAATGATGAATATTATCAACGGAGGTTCTCATTCCGATGCTCCTATTGCTTTTCAGGAATTTATGATTCGCCCGGTAGGAGCGCCAAGTTTTAAGGAAGGTTTGCGCATGGGCGCCGAAGTATTCCATTCGTTGAAAAAAGTATTGCACGACAGAGGTTTAAGTACGGCTGTCGGCGATGAAGGAGGATTTGCGCCTACCTTGAAAGGAACGGAAGACGCTTTGGAATCGGTTATTCAGGCAATCAAAAATGCAGGATATGTACCGGGAAAAGATGTAACCATCGCTTTGGATTGTGCAGCTTCCGAATTTTACGAAGACGGTATTTATAATTATACGAAATTTGAAGGCGCTACGGGAGCAGAGAGGACTTCAGCTCAACAAGCCGATTATATTGCCGAACTGATTTCAAAATATCCAATCGACTCTGTTGAAGACGGAATGAGTGAAAACGATTGGGAAGGATGGAAATTACTGACCGACAAAATCGGCGGCAAATGTCAATTGGTTGGCGACGATGTGTTTGTTACGAATGTTGATTTCCTGAAAAAAGGAATCGAAATGGGTTGCGCTAATTCAATTCTGATTAAAGTCAATCAAATCGGTTCGCTGAGCGAAACATTAGACGCTATCGAAATGGCGCATCGTGCAGGTTATACGACTGTTACTTCACACCGTTCGGGTGAAACGGAAGATGCAACGATTGCCGATATTGCAGTAGCTACCAATTCGGGACAAATCAAAACAGGTTCGTTGAGCCGCTCCGACCGTATGGCTAAGTACAATCAACTGCTTCGCATTGAGGAAGAATTGGGCGATTTAGCTATTTACGGATATACAAGGGTACAACGGAAATAATTGAGATAGAAGACTGAAGATAAAAGACAAAAGAGGATAGATCATAAATCGTCTATTTTCTTTTGTCTTTTTCATTCGGGAAGTTCAGCTAAAACAGGCAGGAGAAATGATTATAACAATATAAAACAATGCTAAGTATCTGTATTCCGGTATATAATTACGATGTTAGCCGTTTGGTGAAGGAGTTGCATCTTCAAGCCGGAAAGACGGGCTGTCCGTTTGAAATTCTTTTAATGGATGATGCTTCGGAAGAAAAGTTCCGTGCGGTGAATCAAGCGACTAATCCGGAAGGAGTCCGGTATGTTCAGCTCAATGAAAATATCGGACGGTCGAAAATCAGGAATCGCTTAGCCGAAGAAGCAAAATATCCCTGCTTGCTTTTTATGGATTGCGATTCGGCGGTTTCTTCTCCGCTCTATATAGAAAACTATACCCGTTTTTTTGATTCTCCGGCTGTTTGTTGCGGAGGACGAATCTATGAAGATAAAAAACCGGCGGATTCTACTTATTTTCGGTGGAAATACGGGGTAGCAAGAGAGTGTGCGCCGGCTGCAGAACGAAACAAAGATCCCAACGCCGGTTTCCAAACCAATAATTTTCTGATACATAAAAATCTTTTTGAGAAGGTGAAATTCAATGAAGCGTTTGCCGGCTATGGACACGAAGATACGCTGTTTGGATTGGAACTCATGGGGGAAGGCATAATGATCCGTCACATCGACAATCCGCTAATCCATTTGGGATTGGAAAGCGCTTCCGTCTTTCTGAAGAAAACGGAGAACGGCATTGCAAATCTGCACAGGGTTGAATCGGTATTACGCGAAAAATATCCCGAATGTATCAATCATTCCTCCCGTTTGATGCGAAGCAAACTATTTTTGCAAAAGTTTCACTTGTCAGGCTTTGCTTCCAAGTTATTCAGCTTGATGCGGCGACAGATGAAAAATAATTTGTTAAGTAAAAATCCTTCTTTGTTGATCTTTGACTTGTACCGGTTGGGCTTAATTTGTAGCAGCGCCCTTCATCACTCTCAGTAAAACCGGAGATTCGTTTTCCCAGCACAATTGTTCATTGGCAATTGCAAAAGCGGAGCGATTTTTCCCTTTCAATGCCATACGTTTGACAACCGACGCCAAATATTGCGGGTCAAAATTACTAACAAGCGTCCCAATATTATAGTGCGCGACGATCTTGCGTATTTCAGGGAAATCGCTTGCTAAAACGGGAACGCCTTCCCTGATGTAATCGAAAATACGGTTAGGAAGCGAATAGTAATAACTCAATCCCCAATTTTCAAGTAAATTAATTCCAATATCCGCACGGACAGTATATTCCGGAAGCTTTTCAAAAGGAATTTGTCCCAGAAAAAAAACTTTATCTTCCAACTGCATTCTCTTCACTTTTTCCTTTAAATCTTCTAATATATCACCGCTCCCGATCACATAAAAGACGAAATTGTCGAGAAGAGGCATGGCTTCAATCATCCATTCGATACCGCGTCCTACATTAATAGCTCCTTGATATAGAATCACTTTCTTTCCTTTTGCATCAAAAGGCGATGGTTGGGAATAAAGGCGCAGAGGCGTTGTTCTTTTTAAGGGGATGTTTCGCACGACCTGCATTCCGATTTTGTATTTTTCGTTATAATAAGCTGCAATAGAATCACAAACCGTATAAGCGCTTTTTAAGCGGGGGAAAATAAAATTTTCAATCGCTGTCCAAACATTTTTAACCCATTTCCGGTCGGTTATCTCAGGCGCTTCCGGAAAAATTTCATGAGCGTCGAATACCAGCGGTTTCTTACGGACGATTGATGCCAAGTAATTGGCAAGTAAAGTATCGGTGTCGTTGGAAAGAAAAATATCCGTCTTGTCGAACAAGAGATAAAAAAATAAACGGATATTGTATTCGGCGTAAAAAAACAGGGTCTTGCGGAACAGCAGCGAAAATCGCTTCGTGCGGTAAGGGCGATCGATTGGCTTACTATCAGGCAGTTCACGTCCAACCAATTTAACTTCATAACCGTTTTGCATCAAAGCGCTGCAAACTTTATGCACCCGTTGATCGGTAACGAGATCGTTGGTGACGGAAACGGTGACTTTCATTTATAAACAGATTTTTTACTATTTAGCCGTAACTGTTTGCTCGATTTCTTCAACGGCAACAGGCAAGCGTTTTTCATAAACCAACCGGCAACCATCGGGAGTAATCACAATATCATCTTCCAAACGAATTCCTCCGAAAGAATAATATTTTTCCAATTTGTCGAAGCGGATAAATTTTGCATTGATTTTTTCAGCTTTCCATTTTTCAATCAATTGCGGGATAAAGTAAATCCCCGGTTCGACCGTGATCACATGTCCCGTCTCCAAACGTTTGCCGAAACGGAGGCTACTGTAACCAAAACGGGTATCTCTTTTTATATCCTCATCGTATCCTACAAAAGTTTCACCCAGATTTTCCATGTCGTGCACGTCCAATCCCAAGGCATGACCTAAACCATGAGGCATAAACAAAGCCGGAGCTCCTGCGTTCAGCGCTTCTTCGGTATCGCCTTGCATCAATCCCAAATCACGCAAACCTTCAAAAATGATTTTGTAGGCATTCCGGTGAACGTTTTGGTAGGTAATTCCGGGAGCAGCCATCGCAATGGAATCATTCAGCGCTTTCAATACAATGTTGTGAATATTTTTTTGTTTCTGTAAATATTTTCCGCCGACAGCCGTCGTTCGTGTAAAATCGGAAGCATACAGATTGTAATTTTCCGCTCCGGCGTCGCACAGCATAAGCCGCCCCGATTCAAGCATGCCGCTGTGGTCGTGATTGTGAAGCGTTTGTCCATTCATCGACAGGATGGTTGGAAAAGAAACGCGCGGACCTTGCGAGATAGCCAATCCCTCAATCGTTCCGGCGATTTCCTGTTCCGAAACTCCCGGATGGCACATCTTCATTGCGACAATGTGCATCGCATAACCGGTTCGACCGGCTTCTTCCAATTCTTTCAGTTCTTCAGCCGATTTGATAAGCCGCATTTTGATAATCGCTTTGGTCAATTCCACTGAAAAGCCTCCGGTTGTTTCATCCGGTTTCTTATTTAACAATTCACTTAAAAATAGCAAGTTGCGATAACGATACGGTTTCAGGTAATGAATTTTACTGTTTTTAGAAAGCAAAGTTGATAATTGGGATAAAGGCTTTACGCTTTCAATTCCAACTTTTGCCGCCCTGTCTTTCAGAGAGGGAAGATTTCCCATCCAGATGATATCGTCAATAGTTAATTCATCTCCCAGCAAATATTCCTTATCTTGATCGATATCCATGACATAGACCAAATTCGGCGTATTAAGTCCCACATAATAAATAAAGGAACTGTCCTGCCGGAAGGAATAATCGTTTCCGGCATAATTAACAGGCGCTTCGCCATTCCCTAACAGCAAAACAATGCCCGATTGCAGCGATTTTTTCAGTTGCTCCCGTCTTTGGATGTAAGTATTTCTTTCAAACATGATTGTTTATTTACTATTTATTACCTAAATTTCTAAAACAAAAAATTGTATATTTCCGTTAAAAATCTTATATTTACAATGTTATCTACAAAATAAAATAATAGAAATATGCACCTCAAAAGTACAAAAAAATTAGATTCAAAGCGACAAAAGTAGAAAAAATCTTTACTTCTGAAAAATTAACCACCTATTCCGGCTCAGGGCAACCGCATCAAAAGTTTATAATTTTTTTGAGATATCCAATATCTAAAGCAGCTTTATATTGTCTCTTCTTCAAGCTTAACGAGTCCTTTTGGTTGGATAAAATTTGCAAGGCGAAT
>Ga0123357_10010568_pt1 | contig 11757 bp, 7 predicted proteins | sample TergutEmb28metaG_FD_89873 | JGI IMG/M metagenome (GOLD analysis project Ga0123357, IMG submission 89873) | Embiratermes neotenicus P4 segment gut microbial communities from Petit-Saut dam, French Guiana - Emb289 P4 | ecosystem: Host-associated > Arthropoda: Insects > Digestive system > Gut ...
AAAAAAGAAAAGAAAAAAAAGAAAAAAAGAAGGGAAAAAAAAAAAAACTAAAAATTTTCAAAAAAATGAAAAAAAAAAAAAGAAAAAAAAAAAAAAAATGAAAAAAAAAAAAAAAATAAGAATCAATATTGCTGTTCATAACAGTACAAGCTGACATGAAACAAGGGTATTACACACTTGATGGCAATCCAACTTAATTTCTACATGCAAGATGTTTAAGTAACTCAGTCACCAAAATTCCCATGCAATTAACACACACCTTGCCCCAATAGTACTTTCACACTTCCAAGGGTTTTCACACCTCAGAAGCATGAAAGTCTGTAATGCACAACAGAACTCTCCCCCATTTAATACAATGTAGTATCAAAATCTTCAACAGCTTCCTAGTCATTCAATTTGTTACCAATACATGGTAAAAAAAAATAATGCTCTCAGTTCATGAAGAGTAATCGCTGAGGTCTTTTCAACCAGGAATTAACTCCAAGTTAATCTGTTGAAATGTGAAGTGAAAAATGACGTTTCATTCTAACTGTGCTTCCACACATTTCTACACGTGCATTTAACATGATGGTACAACATACTGACACACACACACACATATGTAATCCACAGGGTGAACAAATGTGGAATTTTTAAGTCTAATTTGTTGAATTTTTCCAACCTATGTCTTAAGAGCGTTCCACTCTATAAGCTACCGCAAGTTGGACATCAAAACTACAGTATATACTTACAATTTGTTCAGTGGTCAGATCAAACAGTTTAGGTCCTAGAATGGCTGGAGCAAAGAACCTCAGAAAGATGAAGCCAGATATCACAGAGTATCTTACTTCTTTGTTGTCTGGAAAGAAAAATCAAATCCACACTTTCAGCACAATGTAACATAACACAGCTCTGACAGTCACTGAAAACAGTGAACACTTGTACCACCTGCTGTTGGCACTGTGCACCGCAGTCAGCATAGTGACTTGCCTATGGACTGTACGATCTGGAATCCAAACTGCGGTCAGGGTCAAGACATTTTTCTCTTCTCCAAATGTTCGTTGTTCCAGTGCTGGAAGTTATGACATGAAGCTCACAACACACCTTCATCTAGTGCCACGGTCAAGAATGAGTGGAGCTGTACCTGCACTCTGCCCTATACGCCCCCCAAGCGTGCACTGCGGCCAACTTTACCTTTTAATGTATAATAAAGGACCAGGATTTTCAGACAATACTCAACCTGTGAGGGTGATGGTTATGGTCATGATGATCAAGCCAGCATAACATTTCATCAGCTGGTAGAAGAGTCATTTCTAAGTGTGCTTGAACCCTGAATTGTTATATGTAATTTCCCGAATGCGAGATTTAGATGTTTCAAAATTACAGTCACCAGAATGCACAAACCTATCCTTCCTGAGAAACTGATAATTGCTTAATCAGTCAAGAAACTCCCCTCCTACCAAAAAACTAAATGTTTCATTTCACCTCCCACTGATCCCTATCGTCCACCCCATCTGTTCACACCCTCACACACTATCTTCACCCAGTTCATCTTAGGTAATATCACAGGGTGGCAGGTTCAATTCTCAACACCTTGTAACATATGACATTTAAACAACCAAGTTCTCTGGGATGTGAAGCTGTACCATTGGGTGTGTGGCTCCCGTCATTTTGAAGGACTGTAGTGCCTTCATCGTCTACTGGGGCTGCTTGACTCTGAAGATGGAGGCATTACAGTCTATCAAAATGTCAGGAGCCACTCCCCATACAACACAGTGTCACATCCCAGAAGACTCCGACCGTCAGCAACACTGCTGTGAGAATCCAAAATCTAGTACTTACTGTACTGTTCCACTGTTGCATGACATCTGGTGTCAGGTAAGTCCCACACAAAATGACTGCACATGACTTACAATAAAGATTAGCAACATTACACTAAATCTAAAGGGGCAGTACCACACAGCATGATATCACAACACAGAGCACCCTTCGTGTCCCTGCACATGACAGATGCAATATATAAAAAGTGCGCATCTACCAGAACATCCTGCAACACTTACAGTGCTCAGGGGCACACTGAGAGCAACACTCTGTATTTTGCAAGTTAAGTCACAGTCACTATGTTACTGACAGAAACAAAATGGTACACACAACACAAATATATAGGACACTCAAATTTCAATATCATAACAAGCTAAACAATCCCAGTCATGTGACAGGGTACCACAACAGTCATGGAATGTTATCTGGTGGTGCTATCAGAAGGAACTTGTATTTTCATTTGACTACTACCACCTCTTAGGTTCCATGGAAAAAAAGTGTGATGCAATTACATGGAAAGGATGGTTGCAATAGGGACAGTTTGACATTTCCACGCACTATGGAGTATATAGAGTTCTTTATACAGGATAACTGACCTGGAAAATGCGTACTGGCTAATTTCTTGAGATCATGGAACATTTGGCACATGAGCACAGGGCAGTGGAGGGCTGATGTGGTGATAGCCTGGAAGATGTTCTCCACATACTCTTTGAGATTACTGAGGTTTGTCTCAATTGCTGTGAGATCTTTCACCCTTGTGGGATCTATCTCACAGGGTTTGTGCTCCTGGAACACCAGGTCTAGTGATGGTCTGAGAGTGTTGTGCAGGTAATGCAGACCTGCCAACTTCATTGCTTCATCCATCATCTTCGAGACAAGTGTGTTACCTCTAAATATCGTGTTGGCGTCCCTATATAAGACAGAGAGGAAAATGAACAATGGGAAAGAAACACATTAACAATAAAATTCTTAATCCACCACTCACTAATATGGCCCATGCAATGTGTTCCATCTGCAAGACTTTTAACTTCACACTTCTACTGTGCTAGTACACTGTCTCACCATGAAGAGAGGCCAGTGTTACACACGTTATGCCTTTGACCAAAGAATACATCTTATTTACTGATACAGATCAAGGATCTAAAAATAAGATAACACTGCAATCACAGGGACCGTCTGCCTTTAAAATGTTTGTCATGGCCGGCAGTGTACCATTACAAGGAGCATTTAAGGGGTTAATCCAGGTGGCAAGTATAATGCACAGGTCAGACACAAATGTGCATATGATTAAGTGGTAAGGCAAAGGCAACAAACTGAAGTGAAAGGCAGACTGAATACTGTGTATTAAGGGGCAACTGTGCTTATAAGTGGGGACTGTGCGATCTAGTAAGAATGTGGCTTGATATAGTAACTCTACCCCAAAAATTAAGGCATCATATTCAAGAATATGATATTCTGCAGCTAATATATCGTTTGTAGATGTGGTACACTTCAAGTACTTCAGCAGAATAGTAAGCTGAAATAATATTCATAATTAAAGTAAGCCAAAAATCTTACGTGACTTTGGAGATTTCCCATTTAGCGAGAGAGCGGATCATTGGCACAATCTGTCCATAATGCATGAAGATACGAACAAGAGGCTGTGCAGCATCCACTTTGCTTGGTACAATCTCTCCCAAGATATATGCAGCACTTGATGTGACAGGCTGATAAAAATGCAAAGTCAATGTGCAGTACAGACTGGCATCCTGACTTCATTTCAAAATTTGATGTACAGGATTATTCATGATTCCCTAACACATTTCACAAAATTGGTATACTTGAATGGCAAAAAGGACTCTAACATGCAACCTACAGATGGAAAGAGAAACTTCCCAATTTTTTTATACCTTCTAAGTGCACTATGTGTCTGCCCACTGTGACAGGCAGATGTCAATCTGACAAGCCATTTTCACCCATACCTGCTGCAGCATGTCACAATTAATTTCTGAATTGGCTACAATGATTCATCTTCACAGCTCAGGCAGGTCCTGTGGTAGATGCAGTAGAATAACAGCATCATTAACATATCCTTAATATATCCCCATAAGAAAATGAAGACAAATCATCCCTGCAATCTCAGAAATTGATTATGACATGCTACATTGGATCTGGCTGGAATCGGATTATCGGCTTGACGTTTGCTGTGTCACAAAGGGCGGACACATAAGCACTCAGAAGGTACACAAGAAAACAAAACATGTAGAGTTTCTCTTTCCACATGTAGGGTGTATGTTACAATCCTTTCTGCCATTCAAGTGTACAGATTTTGTGTCAGGAAATTATGAATAACCCTGTACTTCTAATATATGATTAATATTTATCACTGATTGTGACATCATGTTAAATGCATTTATGTCTCTTACAGAGAACAGTTTTGATGTAATCTTACATTCTCACAGTAGTACTATCGAAGATTTATGTCTTCCGGGATGCAACACTTTCAAAACACCCAAACTACTGCACAACCAACAAAGTGCCACATTCTGGAAGACCTGAATTTTCAGCTGTTTTTGAAACCTGTTGCTTCATTATGAAATCTACTTAACCCTTTAAACGCCGAGTTAAATCCCATCTGCCATCTGCTGGCATTATTAGGAGCTCACCATATTCTCCACGTTAGCAGGGTAAGGGTTAATAACATTCCCTTTGAGGGTAAATCAGTCAGGGTGTAAAGCTAACAACTCAGCTTCATCCAATGTTTAAGAATCTGTGGAACTATACCCCCACTCACCCATATGCATTCATGGTGTTAAATTAACCACAGCAATAACGGTACCTTTCTGCATTACTTATAACAAATCACTGACTACAATCTGAAACTGATTCACTGCATCTGAATACAGTATGCCCTTGCTAAATGAGCACAACTGCTTCCAAAATTTCTCCTTGTAGCTAACACTCACACAAGCAATTCAGAATTCCCATTGAAATGCCTGCAAAACCAGTGTTCATTTAACAATGGAGCTCATTAATGGAGAGGTGGGAGGGGTTCCCTCTTCCAACAAAAATATGTATGTGTGCATATCTTTCACTTTGGCAATGACTCATAACTAAAGAGCTTGTTTAATGAGGCACAACGATTGCATTAATGATGCAGACTGTAGTGAAAATTAACAATATTCTACAGACACGCAGTTCACTTGTCAGGTACTGTGTTAGCAGAAATTGCAGAACATGTTTTTTTCAGTATTTTTAAATTTGCAAATATAGGCTCATCAATTAATCTATTGGTTGCCACTTCCTGTTGGCTTGTTTTAGGTGTTAATGAACTTCACACAGCCAATTGCCCACATGCACAACACAGCAGTGGCAGGAAGTAACATATTGTAGTTAGATAAATTAAAGATCCTCTATAAGACAATCTACTATTTCTGAATAAAATTAACGTGCAAAAGTGTTATTGGTGAAGCAAATTTTCCAAATTATCAGATGTCAGATTAAAGAAATTTTGCTGTATTATGAGACTGACTGACAGTAACAAATAATACATACACTATTCCTAAAATAAAATCCTGATATCAATGGCATCAAAGTACAGTGAAACCCTCTTAAAATGCTTTTGGAAAAATTCAACAAATCAGGCTTAGTAAGGGAAAAACTTCTTAAATGGGCAGGACTAAAAATACGTTGTAATTTTGTAATTGTGCATTAGAATGTACTAGATTAGTATTACATAAAACCCAGCAATAAATTACTTTCACTGCCATACCACACTTCATGTCCCACCTCCATCAGTCATTCCCACACATTCTTGAAAGCAATGCATTTTTGGAACACAGAACTGTGCACATCCCTATCAATATACATGTCAACATGTGCAAAAGGACAACATTCAGGAAGTTAAGTCGCTTAAAGTGTTTAGAATTTAATACAATGACAGAATGTGATGGTCTGCCTGAACCCCAAGGGCACAGACCTGTATGCATGTTGAGCCCAGCAGTACAGTATTACTTCCACCATCACTACAAAAGCTGTCACTGACATTCATAAAATAACCAGGCATATCTGATAGGCTATCAACATATAAATCCTGCAAAACATCTGCGTTTCATATGCTTTGCTGTTTGCACTGTGCCATATAGTTAATGATTGGTACAGCAAAATAATGCCATGGCACAAATATGTATAGCCTCACAATGGAGTGAAGTAAGAAGAAGAAGAAGATATACCTTACACATCACAGATCTTTCTCCCATCTTAACTACCATGTACTTCTAAAATACACCAAGTGATGGCAACAGCAAGCTACGAAAACTCATGTGGAAAAGCACAAATTAATGTACGCCTGTGAACTACACACGGCCATCGAACTACATTAACTGCACACTGCAGACAATGTGTTCAGTACTTTTTTTTTCTAAAAAAGTGGAACAATGCAGAGCCCAATGGCTTCGAGCCAAGTGCCCTGGACCATCAGAGGGGCCTTACTGCACTTCTCCAAATATTCTCAAGCCTTATGAATGTGGGAAGCAATCTGCTATCATCAGCAATGGGTTGTCCCCTTCTGAATCTCCGTCTGAATCTGTGAAGCAGCTAAGTTGACCCACATCCTGCTCTTAACATGTAGTAAGGGCATTTCTTCAAAAGTGGTGCTGATGTTTAAATACATCCACTCTCAATTCTGACCACATATCACTTCTCTGCAATGTTTTCCCTTGTATGCCGCACCACCACCATCATCACCACCACAACAACAAAACTGGCATAGTAAACTACATTAGCCAGACAGAACCAAATTAGGTGGCCTAGACCACAATGGTTACATGGTTCAGAATGTGAAATGTACTTGAACTTTACAGGGGTGATATATATATGTAGCACTTCTGCATTCATTTTGAAGCAACCTATGATGGTGTCAGGAGAACAAATCCTCAGATTCAAGGGCTGGAATACCAAAGCACTAGATACAAACCAATTGAGGAGCTTAGTTAAGACAGAAAATACCTGAGTCAGTCTGTAGTGAAGGAGAAGTACAACTGGGCATTTTTGAGTCATTCTGACGGCAAGCTTATGGTAATTCCTCTTCTATGATCTGCATGCAGACTACTCTTTAAGTACTGTGTTTCAATTTCATATAACTTTGTCAAAGGTGGCATGGAAATATCAAATTCTTCAGTGAGTTTTTTGCGAGTAACATTCAGACAAGCATCCCCCTCCTTTATAATGACCAGCTTTCCTGAAGTGAATGTTTCACATTTTATGCTCCATTTCTGATGCAGCAGCCTTGATGATCATGCGATCAATTATTAATCACTCTATAGGATGAAAACTGCACACATGCAGGAAAGTGCGCATGCACACACATACACACACACACACACAGAAGGTAATGCCCCATCCTCCCCTTCAGTAAATATTTATTCCTAAATCATGAAAATTACACAATTACACATTATGAAGTGATGATTAGACTCCATACCCGATTTTTCCACAAAGTCTCCGTCCACTTCTACGGCCTTTCAACAACAAGGAACAAGTACTGGTATGCCTTGTTGGTACCAAGTCTTTTCCTGCTCATATAGCCAAGTTCTGACTTTCCAAATCACATTGTTATAAGTCATACTACGTTCTATGGATTGCATCCCTCAGACTCCAAATAGGCAAAAATCTGAGGGTGCTTGATCTGGGCTTGGGTGGATATATTTGACCAACCAAAATTTGTGACAGCTTTTTAGGTCTTCAAACATGTGTGTATGGTCTTGCATTGTCAACATGAAAGAAGATTTACGTTGTGATGCCGAACTTGTTCAAAAAGATTCCTGACTTCTGTCAGCATCCTGATGTAGGCATCAGAGATGACAGTCTCCCCTCTTGGTATCGCATCTACAAAAATCACTGATTCACACTCCCAGAAGACAGTGGTCATAACCTTGTTCAGTAAAGGAGAAGTTTTGGATTTTCCCTTCCAGGAAGACTGAGGATGGTGGCATCCGATGGATTGCCTTTTGTCCCTGGTTCAACATGATGAACCAGGCTTCATCAGCTGTAACGACAGGGGATAAGCAGGGCTCTCCCTCAGCTTCAAAATGAGCCAATTCATAAGAAACGGCTCTCTCTCACTGTTGTGTTTGAACATGAGGCTGCAAGAAACCCATCTCCAGCATACACTGGAACATCCAAGACCTTGAATGATGTGATGAACACTTCCTGTGCTGATTGACAGAATGAGCACCAATCGTCAAGCTGTAATGCACTGATCCTCGCAAACAATGGCATCAGCACAGTGCTGCACATCAGGACTAAAAGCAGTGTCAGAATGGCCTGAGAGAGCCAAACCCAGTCTGAGTCAGGCAAATCATAGAGGTTAGAATTTTAAGGTGTGGCATCCCTGTTGTGCTCATAGAATACACAATTAAATAAATATAACCCATCAGTGCATAACTTTATGATGATTGCTACATGTTTCAGCTACATCACTGACACGCACATCAGACCACAGCGATCAAACCTGAAGAGTATACATTCCGTGCAGTGGACATGCAAGGTGTCTTTTATATTATGGTTTAAGCAAGTTGTAATTTATTTGTAAATTACTCTGTGTGTGTGTGTGTGTGTGTGTTTGTGTGTGTGCAACTGCACAGTGACCAAGTCTATATCTTATATATAATATGAATATTATATGTGATTGCACATTCAAAGAATTTACATGGGATGTTGCAAGAATAATTTGCATATACAAATGTCATTAAGTATCTGATATCATACACGAATGGCCAACATTTTCGATCCCTGGCACAAGTCACCTGCCATGCATCAGCCTAAAAAAACATGGACATTTATCAATGATTCTAGCTTTCATTTTTTAAAACTGTGTAACCTTGCTATTAATATTTTTTTACAATACATTTTATATTGTAAAACACTGCCTATGTTTAACATTCATATATACATCATGTAAAACCCACGCCTTGTCCATTATCATTTCATAACTGTATGCAAAACTACAGATACATAATTCATTTACACTTCTGGCATACACGGTCTGATGATGGCTACTTTACATAGCCGACAAGTGTTGTTGCCATCATCATCATTACAATAAAGTTGTGCAGTGACGGGTTATATTTCTGTCACTGTGAAATCATGGAACTCTGCTTCTCCTGTTTTAGAAACCATCACTATTTTCACCCAGTGACCAACGATGCTTGTCAACATATCAGTTCCGTGAACTCTGCACACACATTTATAGACATTCCTCACTGGCTCTTTCTTGTCTACAATGACTTGTACCACAATATGTTCTTTGTACCACACAGCACTGACCAACTCCATTGTGAGGCATTGCTGTAGGGTGCTGTCAGAAATCTTTAAAATGTTGTACATGAATGCAAGAAACTTCAAAAATTTTTCAGCTTTGTTACTGGCCAAGAAAAACAAAATGCGGCAATATGTTCTGGGCAACATATGTATTAAGGGGTAAAAAGTTCTTCGTATCATGAACTTCTCATGCTTTTAGGTGGGACATTCTTCCTAAAGGGCAAAATATATGTCAATCATACGGGAATATTGTGGTACTAAATTACTCTAATGTCAAAAACAGAAAAAAAGTCTTTAGTGGCATCATCTTAAAGGGGTTTTACTGTATTTTCAGGTGAGACCAAATGGAAGAAAAGCTTACACTAATTACTTTAGCATTTACACAGATTATCACACTTTAAATAACCCCAACCTCAGTCTGTGCACTCTGCAGGATGAGTTGCCGCAGAGCGGTGTACACATGACTAGGGAACACATGATCAGCTGTATAGTGGATCTTGAGCCGTAGGGTACCCAGGCTGTCCTGATGTGCACCAGGAGAAGAACTGGAGTTGCCAGGTGACTTGCTGCAGGGACGATTTTGAAGTGACCTTGGCTGGAGGAAATACCTGTAACATGATCATGAAAGTGCATGTCAAAATTCACTTCACTTCACTTTTGCCACACTTCGTCTACCAGCAGATGTGGAGGGAGCAACAGAAGTCTCAAAGTGCCAAACCCAACTTCTAATAACTCCTTGCAGTTGCTGATAAAAACTTACTACTTTCTCAAAATAGTAATACACTCGTTCAGTTCCTACGAACAATACATTTCACACAAGACCTATCTTCTGGTGTCCCCCACAAACAATAATGTGCATAGATTAATACGGTAATCTAGAAGGAGTTACTAGTATTCACCAAATATATTTTCCAGGGCAGACACTAAGAAATTGTGGGTCCACTGAATGTTTGTAAATACGTAAGATGGAGCACAAACTGTGTCACTGCTATTACTGGCTGCTGGATACAGACTACAAGAGCCTACAAAATAAAGATTCACTTTCCTAATATCTGTATAAGGCTCACTGGGGCTGATGCTGTGATTTCTCAGACATGGATCCAACAACTGAACTTATGCATTACTCATCACACTCCAGCCTCAGAGCAACATGTGGCAGATCCAGTAACTGACATAATCATCCATAATGACGTCAAAACAGACCACCCTAGCTTGAAGTAATGCGCATCCCAGCAGTACTTAGCTAGCTGGTGTACAGCAAACAGTACGATATAGGCAACAGCATTCACATAAAAAGTATACGTTTAAAATTAAAGAACACAGATGTCTGAAATAAACTTTTACATCTAGAATTATTACATTTGGAATATTTATTGCATTACAGGATATTCTAAAGAAAAGACTAATTAGACAAATTAGACACAGTAAACACACAACACACAATAATAACAGCACCAACACAAACAACTGATATTTTGAAATGAATAACAAATCGTAAGTAAATACATAAATATATTTTTAATTATTTTCTTCTTTAAAATTAAAGTATTAAGTAATTTTATCAGTCATTACAGACATAACTAGAACATTTCAGATACATGAGACCATGTGCACTCAAATATGTACAAACAAAGAAACTAAATATCCAACAAGCCAAACAGAACACAATTGTTGTGAAACATTTTAATAAGAAGCAATGAACCATAGCTTAAATAACATAAAAGATACACAAAATAAGAAACCTAATATACCAGGTTACAATAATTGAAAAATTCCTGAGATCTCGCAAATTCCAACATATTTTCAAAGTGTTCCACTTGTTTTAAATCAGGTACATTTATGCCTGAGAATGTTCATGCAAACTGAAACATCTAGCACTGTGGAGCACTGTTCAGTACAATAAATTGTTGTCTTTGATGGGAAAAACAAACTACCACTGATTTGGTATAAGTGCAGCAGGAAGAATTCCATCAAAAAAAAAAAAGATCCACTATGTAGTAACAAGTGACCAATAGCAATGAAGGCACTCAGAGTACAGTCTGTTTTTGTGATTAACTCGGAACAACAAGACTGCCACAAACATCAGAATACATTTTTATCGCACACCTATTTAGTTCCAAAAACTTCTGAAATACCAGTAGCAAAGTACTGACAATTTTTGGAAGCATAACACACACCTAATAAATAAGGGTGTCTCAATCCACAAAGCACAGAGCAATCAACCCCAATTAATGAAATACATACTTCACAGAGCAAACACAACAGCAGGAGTAAGGGAACCTGACACACAAGCCATTTGGTCTGAACCTTGTTAGCCAGAACTGTCAAAAACCCAAAACAATAGCATTAAAATGGGAGATCAAGAAAGAATGAAATGCCAAACTACGAGACTACCATGTTAGGCAGAGTAACATTATCTTCATGGCTCTGACAGACTACCATGTTAGGCAGAGTAACATTATCTGCATGGCTATGACAGACTACCATGTTAGGCAGAGTAACATTATCTTCATGGCTCTGACAGACTACCATGTAAGGCAGAGTAACATTATCTGCATGGCTCTGACAGACTACCATGTTAGGCAGAGTAACATTATCTACATGGCTCTGACAGACTACCATGTTAGGCAGAGTAACATTATCTGCATGGCTCTGACA
>Ga0123357_10010569_pt1 | contig 11756 bp, 7 predicted proteins | sample TergutEmb28metaG_FD_89873 | JGI IMG/M metagenome (GOLD analysis project Ga0123357, IMG submission 89873) | Embiratermes neotenicus P4 segment gut microbial communities from Petit-Saut dam, French Guiana - Emb289 P4 | ecosystem: Host-associated > Arthropoda: Insects > Digestive system > Gut ...
ATTCTTCTGTGGCCTCCTTTCCGCATCCCTGATATGTCAATTCAACTGCCGCAGCACCAGCCGGTCACAAAGGCGCGACCGCGTCCGCCAACCTCCCTGTCACCCCGTGATCTTTGCTTTTTGTGCGGCATCGCCCAATTTCTGACGTTTTGCCGGGGTCAATGTTTCAGCCACGTCAGTTCAGTCAAGCCGCGAGCCCTGTGCCTGCACATATAGTGCCCTACGTAACACCGCTCTCGTTATGGCGGGATCAGGACCAGGCGCCGCTTCCGCCTTCACCCCTCAATCTCACAGGACCGACATGCGCATTCCCCGTTCTCTCGTTGTTGTTGCAGTGGCAACACCCCTGACCTGCGGCTCGGGCTTTGCGGGCGATCTTGCCCTCAAACGGGCGGTGCTCGGCACCGGCGGCGTCGGCTATTTCGAATATGCCGCCGAGGTCAGCGGCCAGGAGACCCTGACCTTGCGGACAAAGCTCGACCAGGTCGACGATATTCTCGCCAGCATGGTCATCCTCGACCCCGCTGGCCCGGCGCTGGCGACCCTGCCGAGCCAGGCCGGAGCGGACCAGGCTTTCGCTTCGCTGCCTTTCTCCAAATCCGACCTCGACACTCTGCCTGCCCTGCTCGCTGCCCTGAAGGGAGCCGAAATCAGCCTCTCCGGACCACGCGCGATCGAGGGACGCATCGTCAGTGTCGCAGCCGAAACCGCGATCACGAAAGGGAACGTGGAGACCACGGAGACCACACATACCCGGGTCTCTGTGCTGGCCAATGGCGCGATCGAGCAATTCATCCTTGAGGAGGCCCAGGGCCTGCAGTTCAAGGACGCCCGCCTTGCTGAGCAGATGGATAGCGCCATCCGGGCGCTGCGCGCCGCACAGGACCGCTCGGGCCGTGACATCACCATCCGGCTTGCTCCCGGCGGCAGCCGCATAGTGCGCATCGGCTATGTCGCCGAAGCCCCGGTATGGAAAGCAGCCTATCGCATGACCCTGCCCAGAACCGGTGAGGACAAGGCCCGGCTCGAAGGCTGGGTGGTGCTGGAGAATATGACCGGCAATCCCTGGAAGGATGTCGCCGTCACCCTGTCCTCGGCCTCCCCCGTGACCTTCCGTCAGGAGCTTTACAACCCCTATTACGTCAAGCGCCCTGTCAACGCCCCCCCGGTCAGCCGCACGGCGCAGGCCCCGGTCGATCATGGGATCATGGCTGCTGCCGAGAGCCGCGGCCCAACTCCGAGCGAGCCAGCCACTTCACCTCTGTTCGACGGCTTCGTGCGAGGCGCGCCGCCTCCTGCCGCACCTCCGCCTGCCCCGATGAGTGAGCCCCGCGAGCTTGGCACCGAGACCAGCGAAGACATGGCAGGTGCGAGCTTCACTCTGGCGACGCCGGTCACTGTTCCGTCCGGTGAAAGCCTGACCGTGCCTTTCATCGACCTCAAGGTTCCGGCGCAGACTGCGGCCTGGTATCGCGGTGGCCGCAATCCCTGGCGCGCGCTGTCGCTCAAAAACGACAGCCCGACCTCGCTGCCGCCTGGCGCAGTGACGGTCTATGAGGAGACCTCGGCCGGACCGCTGTTTTCCGGGGACGCCCAATTCCCGCTGCTGCCTGCCGGCGATTCGCGTCTGGTCGGTTTTGCTGCCGACCAGAAGGTCCTGGTCGACAGTGAGCGCGGTTCGGCCTCGGCCCTGACCAGCGTCAGGGCGGTCAACGGTGCCCTCCATATCGAAAGCCGGCTGCGCCAGACCACGACCTATCGCATCAAAAACGGCTCTGCCGAGCCGCGTCAGCTGACGATCGAACAGCCCCGCATCACCGACTGGACGCTGGTCGAGCCCAAACCGGAGCAGGCGGCAATCGCAGAAAAAGTCTATCGGCTGCGTTTCGACGTCGACGCCAACCAGTCGCGCGAGGTCAAGGTGGTAATGGAGCGCCCGACGGTCGAAATCATTGATGTCGCACAACTGACCGACATCCGTGTCCGCGCCATCATGATCGCTCCGGAGATTACCGAAGAGACCCGCAACCGTCTCGCACCCGTCGCCGAAGCCACCAAGTCCTGCGACGAGGCCAAAGCGGAAGTCGACCGCCTGCAGAAACAGCGCAAGCACATCACCGACGATCAGGAGCGTCTGCGCCAGAATCTGAAGGCGGCACCTCAGGGCTCCGATCTCGCCCGCCTCTACGCCCAGAAAATGCTGACCCAGGAGAAGGCGCTGGAGGAATCCGACGAGTCGATCAAACAGGCCCGCAACCGCCTGACCACTGCGCAGAAGCTGCTCGCCGAGCGCGTGCGCGCCCTGTGAGCCGCGCATCTTGACGGGTTTGATGCAAAGCGCGCACGCTCCGCGCGTTTTGCATCATGGCAGCCGGAACCACCATGAATCGTCACCACGCCTTCGCCATCCTGCTCCTCACAGTGGCCACCACCTGCCAGGCGGAGGAAAAATCCACCGTCCACGCCCCCCGAACCGGCGCTCCCTCTCTGGAACAGACAACCGAGACCATCGGCTCCGCCAGAATGGAGGCTGACGCTAAGCTTGTGCTGCAGCTCGTGGCCGGAAACAACGACGGCACCATCGCCGGCGATAAAACCGCTTCTGACCACAATGTCCGCGACGACAAGACGCTGCTGGCAACGATCCAGACCCAGCTTGATCGCGCCGACACCGAAATCGCGCGCCGTGACTTTGAGAACGCCAACAACACACTCAACGCAGAGCTCGGCGAACTCGGGAACCGCTATTCTGACCCTCGCGTAATTGATGATTCCGGGATGAAACTGATCGTCGCACGCGATCACGACAGGAACGGAAGGCTCGAAGACGCCGCACGTATCAGGCGCAATATTCTCAACATACGCCTGCATCTGCTCCGCGACAGGACCCCTTGACCGCACGTCACAGCTGGAAGTCACCCAGGCAACTCACCCACATCAATCACGTCACCGCCCGGGCAGATTGGCAGTGAGATGCGCGTGGCACCCTGAGGGATGCCCGTGGCACCCTGAGGGATGCCCGTGGCACCCTGAGGGATGCCCGTGGCACCCTGAGGGAGCCAACCCGACGCCTGTCAGCCACCACCAGCTTGCCATTGCTGCAGCACCGAGCTTTGATCCGCGCGCCAGCCCCGCAGCACGTCGCCCGGAGCGAGACCCGGCCTGATGTGAGCTTTGCGACACGGTCGGCGGCGACGATGTGCCGCGATGCGGCCACGGGAATGGCCGCAGGCGTGCGGTGATCCAGACTCTCGCCCTGTCGAACCGACAGACGCAACCGACCTCTGCCACGCCAGGGACAATGTACAAAGGAACGAGAGCACGTTGATTGCGGGCTTTGCTCCGCTCTCCCCCTACTCTCTCTCGCCGCGTGCAAATACCGTGGCCGCATCGCCTCTCACATCCGTGGAGACGGGCTCCTGGAATGTCTCGCTTCCGCAGAACGCGGCAGCGCGCAGTGCCCTGTCCACGAAACCCGGAATCGACCCTGTCGGCTATATATTACCGTCGCTCATCCGGGCGCATGACGAAACGGCGCCCCGAACGATGGGCTCAGGCCCATTTGAAGCGCCCCGGCAGCCACCCATTGAACTGAAATTGCAGGACAATTCGAGATTGTGGCGAGGCGCGCCAGCGCCCGTTCCAACTCTGCCTCAACTTCGACTCAAACTGCGCGCATATTTGCCCGACTCGCGTGCCTGGAGATGGTCGATTTCACCATGCAGAAGCCCCTGCGTTGCCGGGCTGGAATCGGCTTTTCTGCAGACAACACTTCCGGTCGCGCGCCGGTCCGTGCCGGAGCACAAGCTCACAAGGTGCCACCGACGCACCGGCCTTCTGCGCAGGAACCAACAGACGATTGCGACGGACAGGTCATCCTGGCCTCCGTCGCCACCGATCCATTTCGAAAGTTCCGCCGCCAGCCAAACGGGCTTGCCATGTATATGCCTTTTGTCCCAGCTGCCCTGCTCCCGGTCACCGCCCGCTCTATTGTCCCGCGCCCGACAGATCAGGAATCGCGCGCGCTCGACAATCCACCACCGGATGTGCGGGCGATCCTCGACCGCTTCTTTCCATCGGCATTCGCCTGGTATCAGAAGGTGGAAGCCGACCTGTTGCCGACAGGACGTGTGCTCTCCAGCGCTGAGGCGGCATTTGCCGCCCACATCGGCGTCACCGACCCGGCAGGGGTGCGAATCGTCGTCCTCGACGAGTTCCCTCTGCCGGCCGATCGGGAACTGCGCATGGCCGCCGAGCAGATCGGTCTCGGCAGCAAGGCCGAGGCGGGTCGCACCAATGGCTCCGTCATTCTCCTCAAGCCACGGACAGCCCGGAACAATTCCGTGATCTCGCACGAACTGGTTCACGTTGCCCAGCAGGATCGTCTCGGCCGCGCCGCATTCCTGCGCCGCTATCTGACCGAAATGGTGATCATGGGCTATGCCCGCTCGCCGCTGGAACTGGAAGCCACTGCAGGGGAAAGTGCGACCCTGAACGTCCCGGGCCTCAGCGCGTGACCAGGCTGACACGTTTCGGTTGGCCCTCAATCTCCAGGCCGCTGTTCTCGGCGGCACTGGGCATGTCATCCCCGACCTGTTCCGGCTGGCCGGCGGGTCACATCCCTGTCGCTTCGCGCGACGTTCTGCGAAGGGGCAGGATCTGCCAGAACCACCAGGCGCCGCGTCGACCGACCCGTCCGTCTCGAACGCGCATCATCCCTTCTATTGAAAGCCGCCGCCGATTTGCCGCTCGGCGCCCGAATTACGGGTCGCCCACAGGAGAGTTCGATGAGTCATTTCCGTCTGCCGGCGATCGCGATTTTGCCCTTCCTCGCCCTCGCAGCTTTTTCTGCCTTGCTGGCGATGCCCGCATCGGCCCAGTCAGCGGCCTCCCAGGATGCCCGCTTCGTTGGACGGTTCCAGGGCCAGAGGAGCACTTCCGGCAAATGCCGCTTTCTGGCCTGGGACATGACGCGTTCGGCGGATGGCCGCTTCGCGGTGACCTTTTACAACGATCCGCGGAAAACCCATGTGAAGAATCGCGAGAGCGGCAGCTGGTGGTCGAAGGGCAATCTGATTTATCTCAAGACCGACGGCATCCAGACGCCCGACGCCTACTCTTTCCGATTCAGAGACGCCGACACCATCGAAATGTCCGCTGTAAAGCGGGACAAGCGCGCCGATTGCCAGGCGGACTATCACTTCTTTGATCATCGCGTGAGGCCGGGAATCGGCGTCTAGCCAATCGGCGCCTTGTCCCTCGCTTTTCAGGATCCAGGCAGCGCACTGCCTGGAAGGGTCAACCACTACCTCCGGCAAATGGTTTGCAGGAGATTGCGGGAGTTCAGAGAAAATGCAGAACCATCCTGTCATCGGCATCGAAATCGCAGCACTGCGGCGCTGGTGCAACGGCGACCCCGACGGCTTCCTGGAAATCTGCGCCAGCGACGTGGTCTATTTCGATCCCTTCCTGCCTGCCCGGCTCGACGGACTTGCACCTCTCAGGGCCTATTATGACGCGATCCGCGGCAGGATCCTGGCTTCACACCATGAGATGATTGAACCGCATGTGCAGGAAATCGGCGATGCAGCCATCCTCACCTTTCGCTTCCTCTCCATCCGCGCCAGCGATGGAGCCGAGATCGGCTGGAACTGCACCGAGGTCTATCGCAAAGAGAGCGGCGATATCTGGCGCATCATCCAGACCCACTGGTCTCTGACCGCCGGAACGACGATTCCGGCCACCACATGACAGGTTCCTGAAAGCGGTGCCTTCCCGACGGGCAAGGATGGGTCACAAGGATGGGTGACGCGGACCCGCACGCCCCGACATCGGACCAGGTTGCCACCGCATCGTCGCGACCCTTGCGCAGTTTCAGGGAGGTCAATATGTCGGGTCCGACAGATTGATGACAACAGCGACAGACACGCGGCTGGCTGATCCTCCTCCTGTCGGCCCTGCCGGCAGTCTTGCGAAGGTCCTCCACCACTTCTCGCCTTTGGATCCTCGCACCAGTTCGCTCAACCCTTCACAGACACTGAGACCCCGGCACAGGGGCAGCCTGAAGCGCATTGCGCCCCAGACCCCAGACTGCTCAGCTCACCCGACCTGACCCAAAAATTATGTCGGACACCGCAGGCAAAGGCACAAGGGCAAGGCTTGACAGGATTTGACTGCGATCGCTGCGGCAGACCAGATTTTCACCAGGTAATACCCGATGAAAAGGCTGATCATGGCGACCTCCCTCAGGATGGACGAGAAGCTGACTGGCCGCCTTCGCCATCTCGCAGCCCTGCGCCAGCCTTCGCCGCACTGGATCATGCCTGAAGCAATTCAGCAATATGTTGACCGCGAAAGCTTAAGGCAGGACGCCCTGGCATCCTGGGCAGCCTGGAAGGAAACCGGACAGCATTTGACGGGCAGGAAGTCAGCGCCTGGTTGAACAGCTGAGGCACCGACGACGAAGGGCCGGTTCCGGAATGCCACGAGGCATCGTTCCCAATCGCCACCCTGATGCAAGGGAGGCAGTTTGAGAAGCAAATTTTCACGGAGCGGTTCTTCTCTGCGAAGGGCTGCGTGCGACAAGCCGATGAGCCCGCTGTTCGGGCGGCTTTGATTGCCATGAGGACAAGGGGCGGGAGATGATGGGCCCGCGATGGCGCACGTTCCCCGTACGCCTGATCCCCCGAGATAACAGATAACTGATTCACCCCTGACAGGTGGAATGGCGCGAGCGGGCGGGTGCCATCCCCACTTCACAGCAGTCATTTCCTGACGGCCCCTAAGCGATCCCCTGCAGCACAGTAACGGCGACACAGGCGCCGTTGAACGGAACCAGCATCACTTTCGTGCCATTGGCCAGGGTCATCACCATCACCTCGCCGGAGTGCGCGTTTTCGCCGTTCCTCGCCACCGCCGTCAGCCACCCCCGACGCCCTTCATCGGCCAGGCAATCGCGCGCGACAGACACCACCCTGCCCTCAATCTCCCCTGAGTGCCCACCCGACGGCGGCATCACAGTCACAAGAGACGGGATGGCATCATCGGTCCCGGCTTCGCGGCTCCACTCGGTCCGCACAATGGGGTGGAGACGCGGGAGTTCCCGGATCCAGGGAGCAGCTGAGGTCCCGGCCCCGCCCTGACGCACATGCTGTTCGAACGGCGTTTCCGCCCGCCCCGCCGCTGCCGATCCATTCACAGTTGCGCTATCCCGGGCCGGTGCCGGGGCGGACTGCCTGCGCGGGCGCATGGCGGCGAGCAGCGCGACCACGCTTGACAGCGCCAGCATGACCACGACCCCCCATCTCAGAACATCCGACATCGGACCCCCTGTTCTTTCACGCCAGCCCCGCATCTCCGTGCGCAGCAGCCTGAAAGCTAGCCCGTCCCTCGCAGCACTGTCACCGCAATGCAGGACTTCTCGAAGGGGATCAACATCACCTGGGAACCATTGGGCATCGCCGATACCGACAGATCGCCGAGCATGCTGTTCTGCCCTTGCGATTTCGCAAGCTTGGCGGCGATATCGGCACAGTTCTCGGACACCGGCGTCACCCTCATGAGATGGCCTTCGCAGGATGACCCGACCGGGGCGGCAAAGACAATGCCGGCGTCCGGCTGATGCGTCGGAGCGTTGGGCGGGGGTGTCAGCGCGACCAGGGCCTGGATGGAATGGTCATTGCTCGCCCTGGAGTCCCACTCGCTTTGAGCCGTATAAGCCGAGTTTGCACTGATCCGCCGTCCCAGTGCGCCGAATGTCCGCGCGCAGGTGACGATTTTGCCCTGGCGGATATGGTCGTCAAACACACTCCCCGTTTCCGCGGTCGTTTGCGGCGGCTGAGACGGCCGGGTCTGGGCCGCCATCCTGGGCTGCGCCTCAACCTTGGGAGGGGCCGCAACCTTGGGCTGGGTCGCAACCTTGGGAGGGGCCGCAACCTTGGGCTGGGCCGCCGCAACCGGCTTCACCGCCGGCTTGCCGAAATGCAGCTCCGGCGGCGGCGCGGCTCGCGCTGGCTGCTGTCGCGGGAGGGAATATGTGGTCTGGGCCAGCACCGGCCCTGCGCCGGATTCGATCAGAACAGCGGCCCCCAGCAGCGCCAAAGCGCGGCATCCCGACAGATGGCGTGTCATCGCTCTAACTCCTCCTCAATGTGTTGCTTTCGCCGCACGCAAATCGGCCGATCCTGCCAATGCACTCGAGGCGCAGGCTCGCACTGCATAGTCGCACGCAGACACGCACAAAGAGGCGGCTGGGGGCTTCGCACAAGTCCGCCCCGAAATCTGCCACCCCAGAACCGCCAGCGGGGCTTGCCGAAAATCAGGAACGTCTCTCCCCAAAGGATCCGTCTCGTCCTCCCCCGGCCCCTTATCGGAGCCGCCTGAGGCAATCACCGCTTGCCGGGCGGGTCCTGCGGGGCTTCGCAGCGCTGCGAAACTCCGCTCTCGTCGCGCCCACGAGGCGATTCATCCCCTCCTGCCCGGCTCATCAGAACTCATAGCCGAGGCCGACACCGCCGCCGGCTCCGTTGCCGGCTGCCGAGATCGCACCCGACGCCCGCACCGTCCAGCCGGCAAGCTCGCCCTTGAAGCGGTGCGACATGCCGAAGGCGAGCGTTGTCTGCCCATTCCAGTAGCCCACCGATCCCGAAATGATGCTCTTGCCCAGGGTGACGGCCTGGACCAGGTTGCCGGTGGCAATACCCGCTGCCGCGCCGGCATTGGCCTTGGCCAGGCCCTGGGCGGTGAAGGCGGCAAGATTGTTGAGCGCGAGGTTGGTCTGGTAGAGCTGGGCCCCGTTCACGGCCTGGGCCGAATTCGGCGCGATCGCACCCGGTGCGATATTGTCGAGCGTCACTGGACCGCCGCCTCCCGCCGCATTGTTGAACACATAGGTATTCGACGTCGGCGTCTTCCAGTGGCCTGGCGCATTGCCGCCGACCGCAGCCTGCAGCTGGCTGACATTGACCGCATCATTCGGCGCCACACCCGCGGCGACATTATGCAGCACCACCGGCTCGTTGGGATCGGCACCGACCAGGGTAACATCCTGCGATGGCGTATAGCCCTGGGGCGTTCCGGCCGCATTCGAATATTGCACCGGCGCACTGGTCTGGAGCGCACTGATCGCACTGCCGACATCATGGACATCAAGATTGGCAACCCGGTAGGTCGGAGCACTGATGCTTCCGGTCGAGTCGTCATACTGGGCGTTGCCGCCAAGGCCTGCGGCCGTGGTCCTGCCGAGGTTGTTGACAATATTGGTGGTATTGCCAAGCGAGGTCCCGAGGTCACCGAGCGCCTGGTTGGTGGCATAGAGCTGCGAGCCGTTGACCGCGTCGGTGGAGTCGCCGGAAATCCGGCCCGCCGCCACATTGGTGATGGTCCGCTCATTGCCGCTCGACCCCACGCTGACCGTGCTGGTGGCGTCGGTCCCCTCGAAGAAATACTCCTTGCCGTTGATCGTGGTCGATTTGGTATTGACCACCGCGCTGGTCGCCGAGCCGGCACCGAGCGCGACATCACCGGCATTGGTGGCGCTCGCTCCTGCGCCCAGAGCCAGCGCATTTGTCCCGACCGCGCTGGCGCCGTCGCCGATCGCCACGGCACTGGCCCCGCTCGCCGTCGCGCTATTGCCAAGGGCAACCGAATTGCCCCCCGAGGCCGTCGTGCCGGTGCCGATAGCAACGTCATTGGCGGTTGCCGGTGTGCCCGACACGCCCGCCACCGCATTCAGGCCCTGTGCGATTGATCCGTCGCCATAGGCCATGGCAACCGGTCCAATGGCGACGCTGTCGCCGCCAATTGCCTGGCTGCCGGCCAATGTCGAGTTGGCCTTGAAATATTTGCTGTTTCCGGAAGCGATGCGGCTGTCGAGATCGAGCAGGGCATCACCGACACTGCTGAAATTGCCGTCGGAAAAGACGTAGGTTGGAGCGTCCATGACGCCGGTGGTGGTGTTATATGTAGCGCCGCCACCGAGGATCAGCGCAGTGCTGTTGCCAAGGCTGTAGAGCTGGCTGCCGTTGATGGCATCGGTGGAGGTTGCGCTGATCGTCCCATTGGCAAGATTTGTCAGCTGCTGGGCGTTGCCGGGGACGGAAGCGTTCCCCCCCGCTGCCACCAGCGCCAGCTGATCGGTCGTCCCGGTGCGCACCACCGGCCCGGTCTTGCCATCCTTGAGATTGGTAATATCCCCGTCGATGCCCCCGAGCGCTCCGGCGACATTGTGATAGACCGTCCCCTGCACCGTGAAATTCGGGGCGGTACCGTTCAGAACGTCGGCGCCGCCGCCAAGATAGGTCGAGGCATTGGTCGCCACCGAGCTGAGTTGCCCGAAATTGACCGCATCGGTCGCCGCCGTGCCCGCTGCAACATTGACGATTTTGTTGTTGCCGTTATCGAGCCCCGCGTCGGTCAGGCTGACGTTGCCGCCTGCGCCGCCGGTGATGGTCAGCCCGCTGCTGTTGAGGCTGCTGTTGCCGGTGGTGACGCTCGTGAGGTTGAGGTCCCGCGCCAGGGCAAAGGTGATATTGTTGTCGGCAAGCGTCTTGCTGACCACCAGATTGCTGTCGGCGCTGGAGAAATCCACCGCTGCACCGGTGTTGCTCTTTTTGCTGACTTCGGTGGGATTTGTCCCATTGGCGCTGACATTCCAGCCGGCATCCGCCTGCTGCTGCAATTCATAGAACTGGGCCCCGTTGATCGCGTCCGTCGAGGTCGCGTTCACCGAGCCATTGGCAACGTTGACGATCTTGTTGTTGCCGTTGTCAAGCCCCGAGCCGGTCAGGCTGACCGTGTCATTCACGCCACCGATGATGGTCAGGCCGGTGGTGTTCAAAGTGCTGTTGCCGGTGGTGACGCTGGTGAGGCTGAGGTTCTGCGACAGCGCAAAAGTGATGTTGTTATCATCCGCCGCCTTGCTGACCACCAGATTGCTGTCGGCGCTGGAGAAATCCACCACCGCTCCGGTGTTGCTCTTTTTGCTGACTTCGGTGGGATTTGTCCCATTGGCGCTGACATTCCAGCCGGCATCCGCCTGCTGCTGCAGCTCATAGAACTGGGCCCCATTGATCGCGTCCGTCGAGGTCGCGTTCACCGTGCCATTGGCAACGTTGATGATCTTGTTGTTGCCGTTGTCGAGACCCGACCCGGTCAGGCTGACCGTGCTGTTGCTGCCGACGATCGTCAGGCCACTGTCGCTGAGGGTGCTGTTGCCGGTGATGACCGAAGTGAACACCGGGTTTTCCGCCATCTGGATCTGCAGCACGCCGGTGGTGTTGTCCGACAAGGTCTGGATATTGCCAGCCGAATAGGTTCCTGCGGTCGGTGCCGCAGTCGACAGCGCCAGCCCCGATGCCGCCGTCTGGGCACCCCTGATCGTCAGGGTTTCGCCCAGCGGCAGATTGATCGTGTCGCCCGCCCCGCCGCTGAAATTGAGACCCTTGTTCACGGTGCTCCCCAGCGCCGAGAACTGGCCGTAATTGACCGCATCGTTCGAGGCCGTGCCATTGGCAACGTTGATGATTTTATTGTTGCCGTTATCGAGTCCGCCGTCGGTCAGACTGACCGGGCCGTTGCTCCCGCCCGTGATGGTCAAACCGCTGCTGTTCAGAGTGCTGTTGCCGGTGGTGACCGAGGTGAAATTCGGCGTCAGCGAGGTCGCGATCGTCAGATTCCCGGCGTCCTGCGTCACCAGGATATTGTCGCCACCATTGAAATTGACGGTGTCGCCCGGTGCGATTCGGGTCGCGCTGCCG
>Ga0123357_10010570_pt1 | contig 11756 bp, 8 predicted proteins | sample TergutEmb28metaG_FD_89873 | JGI IMG/M metagenome (GOLD analysis project Ga0123357, IMG submission 89873) | Embiratermes neotenicus P4 segment gut microbial communities from Petit-Saut dam, French Guiana - Emb289 P4 | ecosystem: Host-associated > Arthropoda: Insects > Digestive system > Gut ...
AGCCGTAATCGGAAATATTGTCGCCGGATTTGTTATCATCTACATGCGTCCGTTCAAAATAGGCGACATGATTAAACTGAACGATACCGTTGGAAGAGTAATTGAAAAAACGCCTTTTGTTACACGGATATGCACACTCAAGAATGAAATCATCACCATTCCAAATTCGTTTGTCCTGTCTTCTCATACAACCAATTATACGGCTTCTGCCGATAATTACGGATTGATTATCCACACTTCTATCGGCGTCGGTTACGACATTCCGAACGGGCGGGTGCATGAATTATTGATCAAGGCTGCCCGGATGACTAAAGGAGTACTGAGCGACCGCGACCCGTTTGTACTGGATAAAAAATTTGAAGATCTTTACCAGTTGTATGAAATCAACGCCTATATCAAGGATGCAAATGCAATCAGCAGAATTTCTTCCGACTTGCATCACACCATTCAGAATGTATTCATAGAAGCGGGAATTGAATTGCAAGTTCCTTTCGTTGTTTCCCAAACCGAATCGGCGCCCAATTTGAAATGAAAGAAGTTAAAGAAATTCTTATCAACGATTTTGATTACAATCTTCCGGACGACCGGATTGCTAAATTCCCTCTAAAGGAGCGGGATAAATCCAAATTGCTGGTTTGGAAAAACGGGAAAATTTCCGAAAATTCATTTCGCAACATAAGCGATTTTATTCCTGAGAACGCCTTACTTGTTTTCAACAACACCAAAGTCATTCAGGCTCGGTTGATTTTTCGGAAGAAAACCGGAGCGCCCATTGAGATTTTTTGTTTGGAACCGCAAGCGCCTTCGGATTATGCCCAAGCGTTTGCTCAAACTCAATCCTGTACATGGTCGTGCTTAGTCGGAAATTCCAAACGATGGAAAGAAGGAAAATTAGAATACGCAACTCCTGAAGTAAGTTGCACAGCGGAACGAATAAATCGCCGTGGCGAAACGCAACTTATCCGTTTTGAATGGAATAATCCGGATTGGACTTTTGCCGATGTACTGGAAAAATGCGGCGAGTTGCCGATACCGCCTTATCTAAACCGGAAAACCAAAGCAAGCGATAAAGAAACCTACCAGACGATTTATTCCAAAATCAAAGGTTCGGTAGCGGCTCCCACTGCCGGTTTGCATTTCACGGACGCGGTTTTTCAATCCTTGCAGGAAAAGAAAATCGAAAGGGAAGAATTGACGCTGCATGTCGGCGCCGGTACGTTCAAACCGGTGAAATCAAAAACGCTGGAAGGGCACGAAATGCACTCGGAATGGTTTTCGGTAAAGAAATCAACCATCGAGCAATTGATAAAAAAGGAAGGGCAAGTTTTTGCAGTCGGAACGACTTCGGTTCGCACGCTGGAAAGTTTATATTATTTAGGACTTATTCTGGAAAATAACCCCTGTGCAAATCCCGAAGAATTGATTATCAGTCAATGGATGCCTTATCAGGAAAAGAATGTATTACCTGCTTCCGCCGCTTTGAGAAATCTACTCAACTACATGAAACAAAATCATCTGGAAACGCTGACAACGCATACGCAAATCCTGATTGCTCCCGCCGGATATTCCTTCAAAATAGTCAACGGAATGATTACCAATTTTCATCAGCCGAAAAGCACCTTGCTGCTGTTGATTTCCGCATTCGTCGGAGGTAAATGGCGCGAAATCTACGATTACGCTTTAACAAACGATTTCCGCTTTTTGAGTTATGGCGACAGTTCGTTGCTGATGCGATGAAATTAATCCCGACGACATGCAAAAAATAGACATTGAACGTCATGCTGTCTGGTCGGGCAATCTAAAAAACGATATTCAATGCTTTTTCAACACGCGATGAGGAAGTTCGCCATGAGTAATCACATCGAACGGGCAAGCCCAATGTTCTTCTATCCATTCGCTCTCTATATCTGTTCCCGAATGATAATCCAGCGTTTCATTCACGCAGGCGATATTTTTCACTGTTGAAAGAACTGTTCCTATATCGTGTGAAACCAGCAGGATTGCCGTCTTTTGATTGATTTCCTTCAATAATTTATAGAAATGCGATTCAAAACGTTTATCGACATACGAGTTGGGTTCGTCCAGAATAAGTAATTCAGGATCGTTGATAACCGCCCGCGCCAGCAAAGTACGTTGCAGTTGACCGCCCGACAGTTCGCCGATGGCTTTTCCGGCTACGTTTTCAATATCCATTTGCTGGAGCATTTCCTGCGTTTTGATTTTCCGTTCGGCGTGCGACAGCTTTTTTTCGGAAATCAAACCGGATTCAACCACTTCCGAAACTACAACCGGAAATTTCCGGTCGAGTTGATGCGTCTGCGGCATGTAGCCGATACGGTTTTTAAGCCGGTCGTTTTTGAACAGAATACTGCCTGATAACGGTTTGAGCAAACCAAGTATGGTTTTAATCAAAGTCGTTTTTCCTCCGCCGTTCGGACCGATTATTCCCAGAAAATCCCGCTCGTAAATTTGCAGGTTAATTGCTTTCAAGACAGCCGTTCCATTGTAACCGGCATACATGTTTTCTATTTCCACCAATGTTTTACTCATCCGATAGCGCTTGTGCAATGTGTAACATTTCTTTTTCCCAATCGTATGATAGAGGGTTTATCACTATTAACCGGCAACCGGTTCCCTTAGCAACCAGTTCTGCATTCTTTCGATCAAATTCCTGCTGAACAAAAACGGTTTTGATGCCTTTTTCCTTTGCTGATTCCATTAATGTTTTCAGTTGCTCAGGCGAAGGTTCCTTGCCGTCGGCTTCAATGCTGTATTGAGTCAAGCCGTAATCCCGCGCAAAATAGGTTAATGCCGGATGATAAATAATAAACGCTTTTTGCGAGGAATTACGTAGCAAATGCGTAATTTTATTGTCGATAAAATCAATTTGTTCAAGCAGTTGCTGCAAATTAGCGGCATATCTGTTTTTGTTAGCCGGATCAATCTCTATCAAGGCTTCGTACATATTTTGCACAATCAAACGGGCGGATTTTGGGGAACTCCATGTGTGCGGATCAAAGCCTCCGTCGTGGGAATGTTCAGAAGTAATCAATGAAATTCCTTGACTGTTATCAAAGAACGGAATCTGCGGAAAATTCTGCTTGAGTCTGTTCAGCCACGCATTTTCAAAACCGATATATCCAATACGGAAATACGCTTTTGAACGAGACAGGTTTGCCATTTGAGCGGGAGTCGGGTCGTATGTTTCCGGACTTGTTCCTGCGGGAACCATACATTCGATACGGAAAAGCGAATCCGCTAATTGTTCGGCAAAATAACGCTGAGGCTCTATGGTAACGGTAATGATATTCTCTTGCCGTATTTTGTTAGAGCAAGAAAATAAAAACCACAACAATGCCACCAATGAAAAAAATTTTCGCATTAGATTATTATCTTTTGAGTGAAATTTTCGCCTTTTACTATATAGATTCCCTGTTCAAGCAAATGTATATCAACCTTTTTATGGACTCCTACAGTATCTGTTTTTCTAAGTTTTCCCATAGCATCATATATCTTGATAGTTTGTTCAATTGGAGATTCGCATATAAAATAGCCATCTTTAACAAAAGTTGGATATATTAGCACATCTGAGCACTGAATTCCATTGTCAGATGTTTTTTTGAAAGTAAAGCTCTTGACATTAATCCAATTGGTAACATTCGGAATTTCGGCATTTCTCTGTATTTTAATTGAATATACTTTAGAAGCAGGGATGTTAATATTTTTCACTAATTCTGCTGATATATAATTATTTATATCATTACCAATTGAGGGGTTACCTGTATTTTCATAATTTGCAGTATAGTCTTGGTCATCTATTTTAAAATACAATTCGCCTCCTTGATACCAACAAGCGTATTCCGCTTCTAAATTATATATTCCTGCTTCCAGATAAACATTAAACTCTACTTGCGAATATTTGTTATACCATCCGGTCAAGGCATAAGGAATATAATTTTTATATACAGAATTAGTGGTTGCTTGATAAGGAGTTAGGCGAACTTGATTATTCCGCAATGAAAAACTGGATTTTTGCGTTGGCAATTTCTGAAAATACAGGTCAATAGTTGCATAGTAAGGATTGGGACATTCGTCAGGCAAGGAAAGAATTAAACTGTTATTTTCCTTTCGGACAGGGACAGATTGCTTGGAATCAAACCATGTGGCGCTTATTGGTAAATCGACGACTCCGTTAACTACAACTTCTTTTTCCGCCCAATAGGAAGGCGAAACCTGCAGGTACCAATGAACGCTTCCATCGGGTTCCGTTTTTTGTGTAACGTATCCATATTCAAATGGATTAACCAAACTGTTCCGTTCTGTTCCATATACCGTTTCACCATAAATATTCATCCATTCGCCGACATCCTGCAGCGTATTTATGGCAGGTTCGGGAATATCCCCGTGCCGGTCGGGGCCAACATTTAAAAGAAAATTTCCTCCTTTACTTGCAAGTTCTAATATTCGGCTGATTATATAATAGCCTGTTTTCCATCTATTTGCGTTCCAGACAGTTTCAACATCCGGTTCATATTCAAATCCCCATGAATTATTCAGTGAAGCACAGGCTTCCCAAGCGCTGTTGTCTGAATAACCATTATAAGGAATGTAGGGAGTATCGTTTTCAGGAGTACTGAAATCTCCATCGAAGCCGGTAAATAAACGGTCATTATAAATGATTTTATTGCCAACAGGGGAATTTAATAGCGCATCCAATATTCTTTGGCTTATTTGAGCATTGGAATTGCTCACATCAGGAGCGTCAAACCAAAATACATCTATGTCGTATTTAGAAGTTAATTCCTGTATTTGAGGAATAACAATCGTATTAACATAATTCTCCACTTTATCTATCGGATACATTCCGCCGTTTAATTCCGGAATATTGCCCATGCCTCCCTCTTGCATCCAATCTAAATTTTGGGAATAGTAGAATCCAATTTTCAAACCGGCGTCTTTGGCTTCTCTGACCAAATCTTTCAGTAAATCTCGTTGGGCGGCGGAAGCCTCTACGGCATTCCAATCGGTATATTGAGTTTCAAACAGGCAAAAACCATCATGATGCTTTGCCGTGATGACAATGTATTTCATTCCGGCATTTTTAGCGATCTCCACCCATTTTTTAGGATCGTAATCATTAGCGTCAAATTCCTTTGCAGCCTCTCTATAAATGGCTCGTGGTATTTTCACCGCGCTCATAATCCACTCGGAAGGAATCCCGGAACACCGCATGTCATAATGTATCGAATTTCCATTGATATCAATACCATCATAAGCATTTCCATATACAGAATATACTCCCCAATGAATAAACATTCCGAAATGAGCGTCACGCCACCACGCCATTTTATCCGTTTGAGAAAAAACCGGACGAAATAAAGTAAGGAAAATGAATAATACGAGGAATTTTGTAAATAAATTTTTCTTATTCATATAGTAATTTTCTGTTTTATTTTATTGATATTCAAATCTCTTTCCCAATCGTTGCCGCTTGCAAAATCCGGTCAGCCATACCGATTCCGTTGCGGATATTTCCCGCAAGAATCAGTCCGGGATAACGGTTTTGAATATCGTCAATCGTTTTCAATCGTTCGCCGCTACTTAGTTCATATTGAGGAATAGCTCTCGTATGGCGAAAGATGCGAATCAAATCAGGCGATACTGTTGAAGGAAATTTGAGCATCCAATGAAAATTCTTTACAACCAATTCTGTTAATTCATTGTCAGACAATTGGGTGAGATGACTTTTCCGCATTCCGCCGATGAAAAAAGTAAAAATAGCGCCTTCTTGCGGAGCGCGTCCTTGAAAACAAGCCGACGGGAAAAGAATACCCAGCACATCTTGCTTTTCGATGAAAGGAACTAATCCGCCGATAGCGTTGAATCGTAATCCGCCGGCGTTTTTTATACCGACAGAAGCCAGTACCATCGGTGCATACCGAAGATTGGAGATTTTATTGATTTCGTCTTTTTCGATAAACGGAAGCAAGTCGGGCAAAGCATAGCCTCCGACTGTGGTTACAACTTTCGGCGCTTGCAACTTTTCTTCTCCGGATGACGTGGCGTAAGCAACTTCCCAATGATTATCAACCGGATGAATTTGAACCTGTTTAGCCGATAAAATAATATTTTCTCTCCCGATTGCATCTGCCAAAGCGGAAGTAAGACGGCTCAATCCTCCGCGTGCGGAAAATACTTTTTTTGTAGCCAAATGGTCGCGTTCTGTTTTCGGTTCACGCATTTTGGCAAAAGTTCCCTTGATGAAACCGCCATAATTTTGTTCGAGATTATACAATTTCGGAAGTGCGTAACGGGTGATTAAAGTCGTCGGGTCGCCGGAATAAACGCCTGAAAGAAAAGGATCGACTGCGTAATCAACAAACGATTGCCCTCCCAAGCGGCGCAATGCTAATGCGCCGACCGATTCGTCCGGATCGATTCCTTTGGGACGGAACGGCTCTCCTAAAATCTTTAACTTATCGGGAAAAGTAAATAAAGAAGTGGTTATGCCGCCGATAAGTCCGGAAGGGAGTTCTCTGAAACGACCGTTTTTCCAAATCAACCGGTTTTTGGCGTTTTCGTTTGCGACTTCCAATTCGCACACAGGCGACAACGCCGAGAATAATTCAGCGACTTCCGGATAAGAAACAGCGCCGGTATTCGGTCCGCTTTCAAACACAAATCCGTCTTCTTCAAATGTTCGTATCTGACCGCCAACCCAGTCGTTTTTTTCTACTATCTTTACTTTTTTCCCTCGTTGAGTTAAATGAAATGCGAGGGTTAATCCGGTTAATCCGGCGCCAATTATTATTACATCTGTTTGCATTGTTTCCTTATTTTTTTACAAATCCCACGGATTTGTAATTGTTAAATCTGCGATATGGGTAAAATCTTTTACATTTCTCGTTACTAAAATGTATTTATTAACTAAACATGTTGCAGCAATAATAGCATCAGGCAGTTTAATTTTACTTTGGCGACAGAGCTTTATAGTTTTATTCACGATTTTATTGTCCAATTCAAAGATATTGGAACAATCCATGAAATCTTCCAAAATTTGCATTGCAGTCTCGGTTGTGTTATAACGCAAAACTTCAATTTTTGAAATTACAGATATATTTGGCACAACATCAACAACTTCCGATACAAAAATCATTCCTTTTTCGGGAAGTCTTCTATCTAAAAAACCAATAATTATATTAGAATCTAATAAATACTGCGTTCCCATTCGTTTTTGTTTTCTAAGAGTTTGGTTTGAAAATTATTGTATTGCTCATCTGTTAAGTGCAATGTACCCGCAAAACGTTCTGAAAGTCTTTGTTTTTTTTCATTTGGATGCGTTTTCTTAATAATAGACAAAATAAATTTCGTTCCATTTATTCCGTCAATAATTATATTTTCTTTTGTTGCTTTTTGCAAAATCTCTGCAAAATTTTGTTGTGCTTCTATATAACTTATTGTATTCATATTTAAATAATTAAACCTTAATCAATAATATAAATGCAAATGTACAACTTTTGAATAAAACTACCAAATCAAAATTCACCAAATAAATAATAATATTCAAAACTTTTTTCATACTTTTGTCACGTTCTAATTAAGGAACAAACTTAAAATTATGTTTTTATGAAAATTTTAAATTCTTTTATACTGTTTATTGCGCTGCAAACAATGATGCTGGTAACGGCGCAGGCGCAAAATCTTGATTTGAATCAGGCTTTGCCTTTTGATTCAACAGTTACTAAAGGGCAGTTGCCTAACGGTTTGACTTATTATATCAAGCCCAATGCAAAGCCCGCGCAAAAAGTAGAATTACGCTTGGTGGTAGCTGCAGGTTCTATTTTGGAAAATGACAACCAGCGCGGATTGGCGCATTTTATGGAGCACATGAATTTCAACGGATTGCAACATTTTCCAAAAAATACGCTGGTAGATTTTTTGCAGAAAATCGGCGTACAGTTTGGCGCGGATTTAAATGCGTACACCGGTTTCGACAGAACTTATTATTTCCTGCCGGTTCCTACCGACAAGCCGGGTAATTTAGACAACGCCTTTCAAGTTCTTGCCGACTGGGCAAATGGCGCATTGATAACGACGCAAGATGTGAATGATGAACGCAATGTGATATTGGAAGAATCGAGAATGAGCACCAAAAACGCTAATATGCGTATGCTATCAAAATATTTACCGGCATGGGCGAATAATTCCCGCTATGCCGACAGATTACCGATTGGATTAGACAGTATCATTCAGAATGCAGACCCCGACAGGATTAGAGAATTTTATCGCGACTGGTACCGCCCCAATTTACAAGCGGTGATTGTGGTAGGCGATATTACGGTAGATAACGCAAAAATGATGATAGAAAAATATTTCGGCGGATTGAAAAATCCGTCAAATGAACGTGAAAGAACTATTTACGGAGTGTTGCCTTATACCGAAAAAAAGGCGATGGTTATTACCGATCCTGAAGCCAATCGGTACGAATTTCAATTATATTATCCCATGCGCAAAGCTGTTGAGGAAAAAACTTTGAACGATTACCGTAATTCTTTGATAAAAAACATTATGGTCAGCAGCTTAAACAGGAAATTAAGAGACCTTGCGCAAACGGCTAATCCACCGTATGCAGGCGCCGGCGGAGGTTTTGACCGCGGAGTTACGTTGGCGGATGAACAATTTTCTTTGGGGTTAGTTCCTGTGGACGATTTTACAAAAGCCATCAATGCGGCAGTAGGCGTATTGCTTCAAGTACAAAAATACGGTTTTACTGACGACGAAATTGAAACATCGAAAAAAGCGATTCTGGCAAGTTACGAGAAAGCATACAATGAACGCAACACTACGGAATCTGCCAACTATACCGATGAACTTTCCCGCAACTTTACTGCCGGAGAAGCTGTTCCCGGAATTTATAATGAATACCTGTATGCAAATAATTTTTTGCCGAATATCACTATGGAAGAAATAAACGCTGCCATACAGAAATGGTTGCCGGAGAATCAAAATTATTTTACATATATTACCGCCCCTGCAAGCGGTAAAATAGCGACTCCGGAGCAAGATTCATTACTCGCCATAGTGGACAATGCCTTTAATCAGGAAGCAGAGAAGCCTGTCGGGAAAACGCAGGCAACATCTTTGTTATCTACCCAGCCCACACCCGGTAAAATTATTAAAGAAACCAAAGACGCCGACTTGGGCGCCACGACTTACACGCTGAGCAACGGCGTGAAAGTAACCGTGAAAATTACCGATTTTAAAACAGATGAAATTATTTTATCCGGTATAAAATACGGCGGGACGGGACATTTCGGCGCTGCTGATAAATCCAACACTACGTTTCTTTCAAGCGTTGTCGGTTCTATGGGCTTTGGACAGTTCACTCCTACCGCTTTGAACGATTTTCTTTCAGGAAAAACCGTACAGTTAGGCACAGGTTGGAACGATGCGTCAACGTTGGTAAACGGTTCTTCGTCGGTAAAAGATTTGCCGGTATTGCTTCAGTTGACATATCTGAAACTTACTTCGCCGAGAAAAGATACGGATTTGTTTACCGGCTATATCACTAAAATGGCAGCGCAGGTTCAATCGTTGAAAGATAATCCGCAATACGCTTTTCAAGATTCGCTCGTCAAAGTGTTGTACAACAACAATCCTTTGACGCCCATTGCGGTTCCTACCGAAACCGATTTGAATAATATCAATATAGACAGAGTATTGGATATTTACAAGGAACAATTCGGCTATGCAGACGGCTTGCATTTGTTTTTTGTAGGAAATATTAACATTGATTCGTTGAAGCCTTTGTTGGAACAGTATGTTGCAAGTTTGCCCGTAAAAGGCGTGAAGCCTGCATACAAAGATAACGGTTTGCGCTTGGTTCCCGGCGATAAAACATTTAAGTTTTACAAGGGAGCAGACCCGAAAAGCTTGATTCTCGACATTTATCACGGCGAGCAGAAATATTCTGAGGATGCAGATTTGAAAGCCGATATGTTAGCGCAGGCAATGACCATACAGATAATTGATACTATCCGCGAAAAAATGCAAGCAATATATGCAGGCAATGCAAATGCTTCTTATGTTGAAGCGCCCTATCCGCACTATATCTTTCAGGCAGGAATGCCTTGCGGTCCGGAAAATGTAGATAAGATTTTGGCGGAATACAGCAGGGAAATTGCCGAATACAAAACTGCAGGCGTATCCGCTACAAACTTGGATAAAGTGAAAAAAGCAATGCTGGAACAGCAAAAGGAGAATATGAAACGAAATAACTACTGGGCTAATAATCTGCAGAATATTTTGTTCTGGGGACACAGCAAAAAGTTTTTCCTGAACTTCGACCAAAAAGTGAATGCGGTTAGCGTTAAGGATTTAAAAGCATCTGCCAATAAGTTTTTCAATAATAATCATTTTACGGCGATTTCTTATCCGGAAAAAGCAGGCGAATAGATTATTTGCGACAAGATTATATAAATATGGTGAAATCTTTAGAATAGATTTCGCCATATTTGTTTTTTGCGCTTGCGGCTGATTCTTATATTTTCAACAATAGCGTTGAACAGTTTGGCGGTTTATATATTTAGTATTTTTTGGGTTTCTGATGATTTATTTTTGTATTTAATGACTACAACATAACATCCGGAAGCCGGCAGAAAAAAACTGTAAACATTTTCCTGTTTATCCAATAACTGTCCAGCCGGCATATAAACAGCGACATTATCAATGTTGGCTCCTTCCACTTTTAATTGACGATCGTTTAAGAGCAATCGCGCCTTTTTTTTTATTTCAGCGCTTTTAATTCCGGTTTCTCCCGAATCCATGAGGAGCGTATAGCTTTTTCCCGCTTCGGTAGGAAAACTAATTAAATCGTCGCTCAACACGGTTACCGGTACAGTTTGATTAGCGCCGTCTTTTACGATGGTATTTTTTGCGTTTTTAAAAGATATTGTACAGTTCTTTCCGGCAAAGGATTCAATGCTTACTGTTGCTTTTTTTCCTTGCTCCGACCAGCTAATGCCTGCCTCATAATTGCCTGTTGCGCGCAAACCTTGAACATTTCCTGATTTCCATGCAGAAGGAAGGGCAGGAAGTATCTGTAATGCTCCTGTATAACTTTGCAACAGCATTTCCGCAATTCCGGCGCAAGCCCCGAAATTTCCGTCAATCTGGAAAGGCGCATGCGAGTCGAATAGATTTTGATAAACGCCGCCGTTGTTCTGATCCGTAGAAGTTGTTGTGGAAAGACGTAATGCCGTATTCAGAAGCCTGCGGGCATGGTCGCCATCCAAACAGCGCGCCCACAAATTGATTTTCCAGCCCATAGACCATCCCGTACTTTGGTCGCCTCTGTCTATAAGCGATTGCTTTGCCGCATTGAAAAATGTTGCGTCAATAAGCGGTGAAATCTGATTACCCGGATAAAGCCCGACCAAATGAGACAAATGGCGATGATGCAATTCGCCCACAGAATTGGGAGAATATTTCCATTCCTTAAGCTCTCCGGTCGAAGTTTCAACTGCCAGTCCGTTATCCAAATGAGCAAATTTATCTTTTAAATTGGCAAGGAAAGAAGCATCTACTACGTCTTCGCCCAATACTTCAATCGTCTGAAGCATATTGTTAAACAAGTCCCAAACCAACTGCTGCGAATGAGCTGTTGCATTTTGGTTGGGTCCATTTTCGGGCGAATATTCGTTCGGACATTCATACGTGCCGTCTGTTGCTTTTACTAAACGTTCCAGCCAGAAATC
>Ga0123357_10010571_pt1 | contig 11755 bp, 2 predicted proteins | sample TergutEmb28metaG_FD_89873 | JGI IMG/M metagenome (GOLD analysis project Ga0123357, IMG submission 89873) | Embiratermes neotenicus P4 segment gut microbial communities from Petit-Saut dam, French Guiana - Emb289 P4 | ecosystem: Host-associated > Arthropoda: Insects > Digestive system > Gut ...
AAAAAAAAAAAAAAAAAAAAAAAACAAAAAAAAAAAAAAAAAAAAAAAAAAAAAAAAAAAAAAAAAAAAAAAAAAAAAAAAAAAAAAAAAAAAAAAAAAAAAAAAAACAACAAAAAAAAAAAAACAAGATTATACCTAGATTAATATTTACTACGCTGGAAATTTAAATCTTTGAGAACCCATGGGAGCAAACCACGTGGTTTTAAAAACAATGACTCAATTGGCGTGTGAAGTAATTAAACAAATGTGTTGTATTTGAAAAAGGTTATAACAACTGCTATGTAGTATTTATGCGTTTCCTTTTATGTGCTTCCTTCTTTCGTTCTGTGTTCATATTTTCTTTCTGGTTTTATTTATATCCTTATTTTATCGTTGCCTTCTTTCTTCTTTGTCTAAGCATAATATTTCTGTGTTTCCAACTTACATTCTTTCTTTCTTTCTTTCTATCTTTCTTTCGTCATTACTTCCTCTCTTTCTCCTCGCGCTGTTATTCTGTGTTTCAATGACCGGTTGTGCTGTTATTCTGTGTTTCAATGACTGGTTGTGATGTGAGCCACTTACGCTCCAAGTTTCAGTAGCGGTCTGGTAAGGCAAGATAATTTCCTACGAGCATCATCACATTAGTCGGTTTGTTTATCTCTCCCCACAAGTTAATGAGGGCTTGTAGAAACTAATTTATATGTTTGTAAGCCACAGCGTATGTACTGCAAATATACTGATCTTTGATTCCTGCACCCACTACTGGAGCTTTGTTCAGGACGAAGCAATTACTATTTGACAAGCCAAATGTCCAGAGGCTGCCTGAGCTTTGTAATCAAGAATCAGTTGCATATCAGAGCTAGCAGTCAGGCTACGCAGTTGGTTTGCTCAAGACAGCAGACGCGGAACGTAAGTCAAGTGGGTACGTTCGAGTTTGATTTAGGTGAGACTGCTGCACACTTTGAGAATTACTGATAAGTATGAACATTCCCAAAACATTTGTCTACCAGTCACTTGAAAGGTTTTTGGCTCAGACGTAAGCACAGATGAAGACATAAGCTACATGTGAATGTCTCTACATCGGAATCGAGGGAAAAATTTTGTAACAGGTAGAGAGAAATTAAATTATTCGGAAATATTGCAAAGTTAAATAGTTCAGACGACAGTAATAAAGTACATGAGAAGAGAGGAGGATATTATTACAAAAGTTGAAGAATTCTACCTTCTCGTCCCCAGTAAAAGAAATCTGAAGCACACAGTAGACATAGATAAATATGCATTTTCTTTACAGGCCTGAAATTTGGTCGCATCCAATGGGAAGAACATACACTAAGGACGATGAAAACAAGTTGCTAATGAAAATACTTCGGGCTAAGGCACAGAAAGGAACAGGAGGCTGAGTACAACTATAAAATAAAGGCCTTATAATTTTTAATTTTTACAGAATATTAGGGCGATAAAATCACCGCGGATAAGACGGTGGGAGTGCATGAAGCACGCACAAGGAAAAGAAAAACGCAAAAAGAATTTTAGTCGGAGAATTTAAAGAAAAAAGAACATGTTAGAGACATAAGGGCAGGTACGGATAATATTAAAGAGTATCTTAAATAGGCAGGAGTAGAGCAGGTATAATAGATTCAACTTGTTCAAAAGGGCTGAGTAGCAATTTTTAGTTTATATAAAGAAATCTGTTCTTCATACGTGGCAATCATGTGGAAAATGAAGAAGTATTATATGGAGTCAAAGAAGAAAATAACATTCTACATACAATAAAACTAAATAAGGCTAACTTTATTGATCACATGTTTCGTAGGAACTGCCTTCTAGAACACGTCATTGAAGGAAAGATAGAAGAAACGATAAGTCGAGGAAGAAGTTGTAAGCAGCTACTGGATGACCCTAAGTACAAGAGAATAAACTGGAATTTGAATTTGAAAGAAGAAGCACTAGATCGCACAATCAGGATAATTCGCTTTAAAAGAAGACACTGGACCTGTCGCAAAACAGAGTAAACAATGTATAAATGACGTGGCGTAAATGTATTGGTCAGATATGCGACTGTTAGCAAAACATTTACCCACTCGTGAAGTTCCGTGTCTGAAATATTTCACTATACAGGATGATTAAAAAAGATTGACTCAATTGAACAGTAAACGGCGCCTCAACACACGCCAGACAGTTGGTTGTGGTATTCCAAGTTCTCTGCTCGCTCTACGGGTTCACTTGCGTGGGCTACGCTCAAAACTCTCTTCAATTCATCTCACGTTCTACCTCTAATACACGCAAAAATTCTTGTGTTGCATAGTAGCAATTTTGCTCTCAACTGACGTTGCTGCACGAATGAGCGCTAGACGAGCGTTGTAGCGGTGGCATTTGAAAACTTAAGACTTCCTCTTTCAAATGTTATGTAGATCATTCATATGCCATATGTAGTTCAGGAAATATAGACGTACGAAATTGAGTCCATCTTTTTGAATCACCTTGTATACTACAGAATGCTCTGTGAGCAACATACTTGTGTAATTTATGCTACGTTACGATTTGTTCCGATCTGCAACATAAATGTTTAGTAAAACTAAAAAAACCGAAAAAAACTAGAAACTTACATGTATATCATATTATGTATGTAATATCTTATATATATATATATATATCTGCAATAAAAGAACACCGGTATCATAAATACATAAACGTTAGAAGGCAAGTGTGAAGATCGCCTCTATTTGGGGACTCACGCCAGAAAGCCTGGTTGAAATTGCAGAGAATCCACCTTATCACGACGGTCATATAACCTAATGGTGGACGCAGCAGTATTCTCTGGATGCCGAAGCACTTCTATCAGACTACGCGGTATCACTTCGCTGAAGAGAGTAATTTTTGTAATAAACGCTGCGAAGAATTCAAGTCATACAAGAGGGAGGTAACATAATAAATATTGTCAACTGATTATATTGCACAATCCCTTTAACCACACAAAGTTCAGTGGCAACTACACTCTTAATTTTCTCTAATATAAAGAATTTATGTATTTTACCACGCAATGCAATTGTGTTTTATATGATTCTTATAATAAACATCGATTATTTCCCTACGCAGCATAAACTGATGCACCTTTGTAATGGAGACGAAATATGTATTTTATGAGTAAGAACCGAATTTCATTGTATAATGCAGGTGAACTTAAGTCTCTGAAGGGATATCCGGCGTAAAGGAATGTTGATCTAAAATTTCATATTGTTTCGTGCCGAAGTGCATTAAAATAATACAAATTAATATTTACGCAGTCAGTGAAACAAACTTACCAGCAGCTTCTAATAGTGCGCAACAGGTTTAGGCTCCATATTGCCGTATTCAGACGTAGTCGCAACGGCGAACTGTGTTTTTATGTTACACATTTTATCATAGTCAAATATGACGATATTCATCAGCTAGGTGGTCGAACTTCTTATAGATCCATTATGAACCTCCTGTACTGACATATCGAATGTTTAACACATCATGTTTGTTACACGCATACCTATGTATTACATATAACACACTTTACTAGTACTTTGTATGCATATATATATATATATATATGGGGTCTACAGTTGGCGAAATGACGACAAAACCTGTAATAAAACACTGAATATTGTTATTGAAAACGGCCAGTTGAAAGACAATTGAAAATAATTTGGCACTTCATCTGTCATTCCAATCGTCCTGCTCTTTATCCCTTCCTATTCCTTTCCCTCTCCTAACTTCGATCTGTATTTAGTTAAAGCAGTGATTTATGTAACAATTTCATCCTTCAGACTATACCTTTTCGAAAATACAACTGACATTTGTGTAAGTACATGAAAGCTACATGTTTCCATGGAAACGTCATGTTTTACTCGTAACATATCTCATATTACGTACATGTTGATCTGTATTCATATACGTATAATAACCTTATATAAAGACTGCGCGTGTTAAACTGTCAAGGAGAAGCTTGTCACTGTCTCTTGGCGAGTAAATCCTAAATATTCGGGCATTTTATGTATATATTAGGACGTATGAATTAAGACTTACGGTTTTTAGGCGTGTTCGTAAAATTGCAAAAAGCGACAATTAACTTCGTCATGTGTGTCAGTGTCTGTCCGCATTGAACACTCGCTCCCACCAGAGGGATTTTCATAATATTTGGTACGTCAGTATTTTTATAAAATCTGTCGCGAAAATTCAATTTTCATTAAAATCTGACAACAATAACATGTACTTTACGTGAAGAGCTATGGACATTTACGTATACGTATGCTACCTCGCTCAGTTCGTCTTTGAATGAGAATTGTTTTGGACAAAAGTAGCAGAGAAATTGAAACACTTTTTGGTTCCATTTCTTTTTCTTTTTAGACACACCAGAGGACGCGCGGTCTAAGGCGTGCGTCTGCGGCCGCTTTCTTACTGGGATTGTGGGTTTGAATCTTGCTGGAGGAATTTGTGTCTGTTGTGAGTGACGTGTGTTGTCAGGTAGAGGTATTCGCGTCGGGCTTATCACTCGTCCAGAGGAGTCCCAACAAGTGTGGTGCGTTTGAGTGTGATCACGAAGTTTCGATAACGAGGCGGCCATGGTCCACTAGGGCTGTTGTACCATGAAAATAAAACTTTTTTTCAGATAATCGTGAGATAATGTGGAAAAATATGGTACAGCCTGAGAGGCCACAGATGAAAATACAATACGGCGCATGCGCATTGCATGCTAGATAACTAAGGCTACAGATACACACTAAGAATATTTAATTATTATTGCTTTTCCATGGTAACAATGGTTATGCCAGGGTGCCTCAGGGTTATACTCACAGTGCCTGTCTTGTTTGCTATGAAATCATACCGCTGGCTTCTCCCAGTAAGTGGGCCACAGGCTACATGGCATTGGTCTACAGAGTAGCAGATAATAGTTGTGGTAACTATGGACATACAATGACCATCAATGGAAGACACAAGGGGTTAGTCTCCGGTAGGTTACGTATTACCCAAATAACATAGGAGAGGTCATGAACACTGATCTGATTTATACCACATTTCGATGACGCTTGTCGTCTATCTATCAATAATAATGCTACATCCGTTCGCGGCATAAATTAAACTCTTGTCCAACTCCTGCACACAATGCACCCTCTTAACATCCAAACAGACTGAATAGTCAGTGAACCACAGAGCGCCCTCTCAGAGTTTCACGTCCAACGCGAAGCTTGATTAGCCTTGGGTGTGTGTCTATATAGTGGAGCATACTACCTGTACTGAAGGTACCTGTAATCCTGTGTGTGCAACCTGCATACATGACGAGCGACATAATCCTCTCTTAACCATAGGGAGAGTGCTACAACATAGTGGGCCAGAATGTTTCCTTCTACATTACTCCTGTTTCGTTTATTGTCATAAACTCAGCAGAAGTTACGCTGTCGTAAGAGAAGACAACAAACACACAAACAGAAAGACGATGTTCCTTTGGTATTTCTCCATTCAGAACCTATTACACAATTCGGTACCTTCTTTGAAAAGAGCACATAAAAATAGCACGTAGTTAGAAAGTTTAAGGAGCCGGCAACTGCAATAAATGTTCTGATTAGGTAAAGGGGTGGATAGCAAAAGAAATGGAGCTTGATCCTCGGCGAACACAGAGATTTGTCCTTGCCACCATCTGCAGACTGCCCTAGAACCCACCTCTACTACCAGCGATCCTTTCCTGGTGAGAAAGATGCCAGGAAGAGGGAAGCTGGCCAGACACTGCCTTTAAGGGCCCTAGTTCTCCCATATGTTGCATGGCGTGGTTCTTATTTACGGAGAGGACATCTTTACATGTAAGGGAGAGGTCTGTCCATCTGCTTGTTCGTGCATTCCATCTACGAAACCACTAAATCAATTCCGATTAAATTTTGAGTTGTATGCAATACAGTTGATAGAGGGAACTTTAGTTTGCAATTCCACACCCTATTTCACCAAGAAACATTCTGATTATTAAACTATCATGCGATACGACGCAGTGTCGTTGGGTGGCTGATTCGTACTACCCTTCGAAACGTCGGGAGACACTCATCCAAACACAGAGTCATATCGCAGAAGAACTGGAACTTCGGATATAAGGTTGTGAAAACTTAAAGTGTTCAATTTTGATCATTACTGTCCAAGTTAGGCTTAAATAACCAAAGTGGTGACGTCTCTTTAGAATTGTCAGTTCAGAGCTTGTGTGCGCCCACCCAACTTCTACGTATATGCATGCTGCATATTCAACGATCTCACCCCTTTGATTTAATTACCCCAGTGACAGATTGTTAGATAAAGACAACAAATTCAGACATAAGAATTTTCTTGATGCAAACTTCTCCACTCTTCTAATACGTCTTCTTTTTTAGGTTTCAATTGCAATTGGCCCACGACAAGGTCGGATAAGCTTTACAATAAATGGTGCCAGATTCACACCAAAAGTCAAATAATATGTTGTTACGAAATACTGCCTTCTGTTCTCGTTATTTACTACACTACGATGCCCGCTGCTGCTGCAGGTATTTGCAGTTATTAAATCATTCGAAGCGCTACACAAAAATAATAGAATCTTTGTGAGAAGACTTCCTACACTTGGCGTGGGAACCCGCTGTTCGAAGTAATAGAAGAGAACACAGACCTACAACCTCGTGATTTCTTGCAGCTATCTTTTCGTAGCTAGCCACACTTGCTGTTATTTTGTTTGGAAATGTGAAGTAAAAACATTATATTTTATGGAAATAATTGTGGAATTATGGAAGATTAAATTATGAAAAAACTTCAGAAGTTAAAACACACAAAGCCTGTCATCATCAGTGACAGCACATACACTCTGCACTCGCGCCAATGTTACACTCCGTGTCCAATTCTCGGAACCCTTGAGCTATCCAACTGCGATCCGATCAATGGGACTTCTCTCCGGGAGGTACTTATTAAATTCACTGGCCCCGCCACGGAGCGGCGAATCAGCTCCACCCCTCGGGTTTGCACTTCGAACACACAAAGCTGGCTGTAACGGAGTTATACGTCAGATCCTGATCTTTGTGTTTCAAGCCCTTCAGAGAAATTAACTCATTATGGCACAGCGGTAACTATACATAGCAGTTCCTGTTACATCGAGTCACAAAGTATTTTCTCCATATTTCACTAACAGATTCCGTTTGGTTCTCAGAATAAATAGCGTCTTTTCCTTGAGCATAATTAAACATACCAAGCTTCACGATGCAGCTGGAAACGACGAAAAAAAATTTAAAATATTATTTGAATAGTTTTTAATCTGTTAATAAATATTGCTATACTCGTCATCGTTATCCCACGATCTATTAATTTGATCCCATCCGAAGACTTGCAATTCAGTTCGCTTAGTTGCATGTTATTTCTCTAAGACCGACATATATAATCCTCTTTTCAGTTTGTACTCTTTTCACGTATTAATTTCATTAATGAAAAGTGGATCTAGGAGATGAAAGAGAATACATGTAAATAAAGAAGAGCTCTAAATCTTGCACTCTCCAATTAATAAATGGGTATTGGACCCATAAAATTCAAGAAAGATACAATGGAGTATACATAGGGGGGACATGTAATTAACAATATTAGTTAACGTATATCTAGTGAATGGACAATCTGAGAGAAATAGATATGGATGCAAGGACGAGGTTAAAGTGGGAATTAAAGAAATGTGATGTAGAATGTGAACCAAATTGAACAGACTTAGGACATGTAAAATCGGGATAACGTTCAGTGGCTAAATTCAGTTTCGTCTCCATAGATTTAGTTTTACAAGACGGTGCAGATTTTTAAAGTTGCGTAATTAAGATTACGTTATTGAAACACATACACAGTGATGCCTGCGGTAAATTAGTCGATCAAAATTAAACTTTCCCAAGAATTTTAATCTGGATTACCAGCATTAATATTAAACAAAGTTGGTTAAAACCTTGATGAGATTACACAGAAGACGATGATGATGCTCATAGTACTGTAGTTACATAATATACGAGGGTGAGTCACATGAAAACCTTAAATTGCATGTTGCAAGCGGGGCCGCCATCTTTACACTACTACTGCGCCGTCGTGTTGCACTCCTGCATCGTACTGCCACCTGTCGGCCAGTCTTCAAACCACGAGTATCACTGTTGTCAACCTACAGATAATCGAGTTGTGTTTCGAATTTTTATCGCACTTTAAAGGTTTTCATTTGACACTCCCTCGCATTAGACTCGCGTAGAGAGTGCACAGTAGTAATAACCTTTAATTACAAAAGAAAAGTATGTATCATTATGACAATGTCTCTTTGTTCAGTGTTCAGTGCGTCAATACAAATGTGCTGTCCGCTTCTTAGGGATCTTATGCAGTTATTTTTGAAAGCTTCACTCAAGATTAACCAAGATACACCGAATTTGGATATTGTGCGTCACGACAATTATCGGCCATTTACAAGAAACTTCCGAGACTTAAGCTCTATCGGAAGGCCACTTTCATTTTCCCGAATATTACATCACCATAACTGCCAAAGAAAATTCGATGTATTTCAGTAGGTAGCACTGACAGTTCTTGCGAAGGGTCTAATTAGGGCTTCTGTCAATTTAATCATTGACATAACCCCCAGTTTACATGGATTTTCTCAAAAATACTTTATAGCCAAGATGAATGATACTCGATATAAATTGTGGTCCCTGTAATTACCTACAAGGTTTGGTTCATACAAGTTTCAAAAAGGTGAATAATAAAGGTAAATATGTAACAAAACAAGTAATATTTTATGGCTCCATTCAGCGATATTTCTATTTCGATTGGCAATGCATCATTCAGTCTATATTTTCTATAGGGTGGGCCAAAAGTAGGTATAAAGACCATCAATACTATACTATATCCTACTGTATACCTACTTTTGGCCCATCCTGTATAAATGAATATCGTAGCCAAGAAGGTAAGTTAAATAGACAATAAAATTACTTGTGAAACATATGACAATGCATGTAATCTCTACTTCAGATTCAGCTAAGAGGGATTCGTTTACTCAGAAATGTGAAGTAAGAAATACAAGATTCCCTTCTTTGGTGTATGAATAAAGAGCAAATGAGCGATCAGAAATACGCAGTGTCGCCTAATCTTATTCTGCTGCTCAAGCTGATTAAATAAAGCAGTAGCTTTTGAATTCTGCTCATTAAGTAACTTATTTGAAGTGCCCATGAATCTATATGAATTATACAGACTACCAGACAAAAAGCTTTCTTAACTACCGATTCGCTGGACATTGTACGACGCCGTGGTCCGAGCTTAAATGATTCTTAATTTAATATGGCATTTGTCACTCCATTCAGTTTGCGATACCAACAGACACGAATTCGAATTTTCAGTCTAACACAACTACACAATTAATATGGCTTTCATATATATATATATATAATATATAATATATATCGATTCATATTTGGAGTATCATCGGGCCATTTTATAAGAATTTTACAAATATCGGTAAAAAAATTACTTAAAAATACACACACACGGCTCTGTGCATTTAACAATATATGGCAAAGTCTGCTAATAACACTTACTTTGAGCACTATTTTTGTTACCCTGTTAATATCTTTGGCTGTTTGTTTGTTACATTGTTACCGACCGTATTTTTCTTACGTCATCGTGATATATTAAGTGTTGTGATTTTTTTTTTTTTTCAGAGAATCCATTCTGGTGAATTTGTAACTAAAGCTGAGATTTATTTATCACTCTGGCTACGTGTGCCAGTCTGTCTGTCTGTCTGTCCACTAGTAATAATTCATAACCAGCTGATAGGCTTTTCATAATATACGAGTATAACTGAGAATTTTAATAAACTTTACACAGTCCAACTATAATTAATATCAGAAAACGATAAAGCAGATTTTATATGAAAATCTACACGCATTTTTTCCACATCGCGAAAACGTCTAATAAATATTTTGCAAATCAAAACATGGTTAGCAGAACATTTGTAGACATAAACATTTTAGATTTAGCTCACTCATTTCGTAAGTCTTCCTTGCAATTCTCGATATAATTAAATCAAAGTGAATGAGTACGCCAAAATATTAATGTTACACCTACTATTTCTTAGTAATTTCCATACGATATTCTTCTGGTATGTCACACTATAGCCTGTTAATCGCAGACAGTTCCTTCCAATTCCTCTACAACACGTGCAGTAATTTTTTTAATCTCGTGTTTCCGTACATCATAATTCAATATTAATAAAAATCGAACTAGATGCAACAGTACGCAGATATTTATTTAGTGCACAGTCACTCTACATGTTTCGGGTGTCACCGCACCCATCATCAGGAGTATTAAAAACTGTAACCGCAGCCTCCGGTACAGGTCATAATATCGGTACAGCTACTTCCATCCAACGTGGCCAGATCGGGACTTCAGTCTCGATCTGGCACTTCAGTCCCGATCTGGCCACGTTGGAGGGAAGTAGCTGTACCGATAATATGATCTGTACCGGAGGCTGCGGTTACAGTTTTTAGTACTCCACAAGATGGGTGCGGTGACACCCGAAACATGTAGAGTGACTCTGCACTAAATAAATATCTGCGTACTGTTGCATCTAGTTGGATTTTTATTAATATTGAACGCGTGCAGTAGTTTTCTTATAAGTATTATAATTTGACGTTATTAACATAAATTATTTGGTCGTAGGCTTCTAAGTCAGCTTGTAAATAAAATTAGGTTATCATCACCATGATCACCATCATCATCACTATTGTAGGTCCTTTTTAAACTGACAGTAAATAGACAAAAACATGACTTGAATTATACTGTCATCTTTTCGTTGTTTTTTTGTTTATTTACGTGTTTTTATTTGGATCTTTGTTTTGTTTTTATAACTGGCCTTTGTGCTGTTAACCTAGCACGTAAATAGGCAAGAATGAAACTGAAAGGAACTGGCGTCACTTATTAGCTATTACTATTCGTACCATATCAGAGCCTCTTACGACAGTGTAAGCATTGACGTACATGTAGTTCAGTGTTCTGTTTCTCTTTTTAGTGAATGTAGTCTGCATAGAGTCCAAACTAGCTCGGTCGGTGTTGTAACTTTATGACTAAAATACCTGGAGCTACAACTCGACCCCAGACATGCATCTCCATTACCTGGAACTTAATTAAGGACAAGGACAGCCTTTACCATCACTGAATATCTTGACAAATTTTTTGCCTTTTCGCAGCATAAATTTGGTAATTATTTGACAGACATTAAGATATTCTAAACGGTCAAGAATTATTGATAATCGTTCAATGTTCCTAAAACTTTCAGAGGATTTTTATCATCGGCACGTCTCACTTTTGGTTTCATTTGAAACGCCAAATGGAATATGGCAACACAAAATCCCATGTGTATAAGCACACTGAACGAGAAATTAATATAATATTTTAAGGCGAAGATTTCGAATTTACGATTCTCTGTTTTAATTATAGTTTTGGATGTCTCCCAACCGATTTTACTCAATTTAAAATAGTCGTTTCGTAATGTCTGTATTTTGCTGAATTGTATTTACTTATGTATTTAAACACTTTATTATCCAACTAATGCACAATATATAATATGTACATACAATTACAATTATAAAATATTTAAAAGTACTCCAACATGTTTCGGATCACAGTACCTTCATATACAGTGAACTACACACACGCACAACGGGTCAGAATATGCTGCCATAACACCGACCTTGTCCATGTCAACGGACACGATAGAATCATTCTTGTAATTTTTAGCCAAGCACTGTAC
>Ga0123357_10010572_pt1 | contig 11755 bp, 8 predicted proteins | sample TergutEmb28metaG_FD_89873 | JGI IMG/M metagenome (GOLD analysis project Ga0123357, IMG submission 89873) | Embiratermes neotenicus P4 segment gut microbial communities from Petit-Saut dam, French Guiana - Emb289 P4 | ecosystem: Host-associated > Arthropoda: Insects > Digestive system > Gut ...
ACTGGCCATTATCTCCCAAACCGTTCAACTTTGGATATAGGTGTTTTGGGGTTTTTCGTTATAGTTTAACATAAGGAACACCCTCCCGAAGTCTGGTCCGTTCCTCCTGTTACACCCTGTATACCTACCACGTGACATATAGTACGTAGATCAAAATTATATACCTGGCAACAATACAGTATTTTCAGGTTACTCCTCCAAATTAATGTGTGCGAAATTTGCATTTAAACAACAAGTAATAGTACTTACAGACATGCAGATTCAGTAATATCCACAGTATGAACGTGAGGCGTGAGTTTTGCTCGGAAAGTCTTTCCTGTTCCTTTATTTTTTAACAAATAAGCCGAAACTGTCAGGAAGCAGAATTTGGTTCATTTTGTAACGGTAAGTTTGGATTCTCCAGTTAAAATGCTAAAGGTTCTTACTTCTTTACTTTGAACATGTCTCGGGTAATTATTACTGACCTTAATATTTACATAGAATGTTAAATATCAGACCTTATAATCAGTATAGTCTCTTAAGCACTCGTAGAACTATTAGCATAATTTTCACAGATTGATTACTTTTTAGGGAATTTGTGACGTGTTCGTAGGTGATAATAATGGGAGAATAACGTAGTTTGGTGGGAACTGTCTAATAAGGAACTTTGTGATCTAAACTTCTTCAGAGATGATATTACGGTAAGCAAATCATGGATGATAAATGGACTGGGCTTGTGACACTATAGGAAAGAAGAGAAGCGCATGTGGGAATTTGATATTGAAATCTGAAGAAGAGCCCACACGGGAGATGTAGATGTCTACAAGAACATAATGCTAAAATATGTTTTAAAGAGAAAGAAATAGAGGTTATGTTCTGGACTTATCTGGCTTAGGATAAGGATAAATGGTGGGCTCTTCTGGACTCGACAATAACTTATAAAGGCGTTACTATGAAATTTGCGGAATTTCTTTACTGGACTGCGGAATCTACGCTTCTTGAGAGGGACTCTGCTCTGTTGAATAAAGTCTACTGGTTACTTGATGCACCAACAAATTTAACATTCAACAACTGTAAGCTCTGCCCACACTAGTTAAGTGTTTTGTATTTATCTGGCAACAAACAGCGACTTGCGCCACTTACACCATAAACTGATTGGTTTATATAACTGAGATGAAAAATGTTTACTGCGCGGTACGGACTGAGTCTTTAAATAAAGCAGTCTGCGCTTCGTCTTTAAAGGGTTAATCTTTTACATATAAAGTAAGTTTTAGAGACTTTTTATGAAATAAAGTTACTCACATACAAGGTATAGATTGCTACTAAATCGAAATTTTATAAAATGGGTTCAGTAATTTCAAAGGCAAAAATATGGACACGCGGACGGGGACGCTTTCATGTACATGATTTTACTTAGGCGCGCGGGACAAGGAGCACATGTAAATAGACATTTGTAAAGGAACTGATGAGGCAGGTCTCCATAATAGATTCTGCGATCGCACGTTACACCGGACTGGAATACAGAAAAGCTTTAGAAGATCCCACAAAGAATATAAGTAAGTTGGTTTGCAGGTATTCGAGGCGTCTTGCATAATTTGAGCAAGTGAACATTCAAATTTCGAAGAACAGACCAACAAACATAATGACTAAGTTTCGTTGGTGAATACAATAGTCATCCGTCTACAGCGCTTCTGGGTCGATATGAACAACACAATAGAGGCACAAGTTTCTGATAAAACAGGAGACAATGGACTTCCTGCAATGAAAGCAATGATGGCTGCCAGAAAATAAACAATTCGTTTTGTGTTTTGTTCTAAGACTGACATAAAGGCGATTGTTTGGCCGATATATAAAGAACTGAATACTTTCTTACTCATGCAGCTGAGCAAAATATTTTATTTATCTGTACGATATATTTCTTCTGCCATTAAAACAATAACGCAATATACGTCAAACACATCAATTTATTATACAAGTTGGCTACATGCTTCGACCCCTATATAGTCATCATCAGGCCTTCTTATTGAATTATGTCATAAAACGTTACGTACGTTATTGGGATTCCAATTAATTTTTACAAAACGTGAAATGATATCTTGTGGCTGACAAACTTCAGATAGATAAGACTGTCTTAATAGAACTCTTGAAATCTATAAAAATATAACTGGATATTACAAATAGTATCTGCATTATGGATGAAGGCTGTAGACGGACTGCTTACGTACATCCGTGTGGTAACTGTAAACATCGATGTGCGTCCGGTGTTTTGCTTAAGATCTTATTGCACTACACGTGTATAACTGGCAAATCTCGGTGATTACGAAGTAGTGTCTGTTGAATTATTAATTTATCGTGCCCAGAGACGTACCGTATCATCTTTCGTTTTTCTCGTAGAGAAAAACGAAAGATGATACGTCTCTGGACACGATAAGTTAATAATTCAACGGACACTACTTCGTAATCACCAAGACTGCCAGTTATACACGTGTAGTACTAAAAGATCTTAATCAAAACACCGGACGCACATCGATGTTTACAGTTAGACTACCACACGGATGTACGTAAGCAGTCCGTCTACAGCCTTGATCCATAATGCAGATACTATCTGTAATACCCAGTTATAGGTTTATAGATTTTAAGAGTTCTGTTAAGACAGTCTTATCTATATGAAGTTTGTCAGCCACAAGATATCATTTCACATTTTGTAAACATTAATTGGGATCCCAATAATGTAAACAACGTTTTAATGACACGATTCAGTAAGAAGGCCTGATGATGACCCTATAGGGGTCGAAACATGTAGCCAAATTGTATAATAAATTGATGTGTTTGACGTATATTGCGTTAATATTTTAATACTTCATAACACATCGGGATGACTTCGATCAAATTCTTCTACCAGTTACTGATGTGTACTTCACGTAAAACTTTGTGCGGATAATAGAATCAAAAAGGATGAGAATGGCTAGACATGTGGCATGCATAGGGAGGATATTCATATAGGATTATAGTGAGAAACCGCGGTGGAAGGAGATCACTTAGAATACCTAAACGCAAATGGTAGGGTACTATCACAATGGATTTTAAGTATGATGGGAACCTGCACACTGCCTTCATCCGGCTGTAGGTATGGGCAAACGTCGAGCTCTGTAAACACAGCAATGAACTTTCGGGTTCCGTAAAATTTGAGGAATTTCTGAACTAGCTGTGAAATTGTCAGTCTATTAGGAAGGACTCTGCCACATTGAGTGAGTACATAAATAATAAAGTAATAAAATTGTTTGGTTAGTTACCTTAATACTTGGTTAATTATTTAGTTGTTTGCTTTGCTAAATGGTGGCGCTAGTTAACGAATGTCGCAGAGCACCTCTTGTTATTCGTTCTTGGTATTTCAAATGCGCTGTCCAGAAAATACTGCTGAATCAGTCACACCAAATTGCTGTACGTATGTACGGTGTTGTAACAGTAAGTTTGAATTACATATTGCAAAGTAATGTCTTATGACTAGGTCTTCTGATCTGGTGCAAGGGCATCCGGAGGATTTCACTGACTTGTTGTTAAAACTGGACACAATCTTGCTAACAACTGCAAATTAAAACAATTCTATCGGTATGTTCAAAAATAATTTTCAATTTATGGAATACTGTAACATTCCGGCAAAAATAGTAGGAACCCAGACATACTAAGGATTGATATTATTAAGATAGCTGCTGAAATAAATGCGTGTTTCAAATTTGGCGTTCAGGTGACCGTTCATCTTGATAAATTACTATAATAAAACCAACTAGACGCACTAATTTCCCAAATTTATTTTTGGAATAAAAATCTACATGTTTCGGACATTCCTCTGTCCATCATCAGCAGGTTTTCACTTTACACTGCAATGGTATATGTCATGCAGGTTTGCTGACAGCAAGTATTTTATTGAACAACGTTGTCTGTACCTCACATTCTGGAGCGAAAGTGTTTGAATTATAGTGAATTCCAAACCATGTTGAAGGAAGCAGTTCGTTGCATGTTTTAAGGTACGAATTTGGTGTGTCTCTGACGGAACTGTGGAAAACCACGATAATTATGTCAGTGTATTCTGTAGCCGGCAAAGATCTTAAATTGGATCCTCAAGAATACACTTCAGGATTTTTCGGTCATGTGACATCGTCTGGTCCTGTAGATAAATACCGAAATTGCGGAAGACCCTGCCATCAGAATCTCCAATTTCTCCGAAAACGAGACAGGACTTTTCTAAGTTTCTGCGCCCGGTTGTATTTAAAGACAGCTCATAAAACATGGCATCTAACAAGAGAGCCTCCTAATCTCAGTCACATTTCCTTTAAAACTTACCTAGTGATTTGTCATGTCGTCATGAATTAAACATAAACATAAAAATGTAGCTTGGTTCGTTTCTGGCCTGACTAGCTCCTACCGTTATTGTGTAATGCTCCCTCCCTTCCCTGTTTCCCTCCTCCTTTATACCGCTTCGAACGAAGGATTTATTGGATTACATCCTAACCCTTCGCTCATACAAAATCAATTAATTGCGCTTTTTGCCCAAATTTACTTGCAAATGGATCAGACAGTCAAAATTAATTTCATAATCATAAAAAAATCGGTAGGAATTTAATTCAGATTTCAAAATGATGTAAATGTCGCCAGCAAATTATTTAAATCTGTACCTGTGTGAGGATCAGTGAAGTCCCTGTCAAAGCCACATTGTTCCGTGGAACAGTGGAAGTACATTATACTCGTATAAGTCAACACCAACACAATGCACAATATTATTATATAAAGGTAAAGCAGTCCCGTTACAGGCCTGGAGTGGCCCAGAGGTTTCCAGGAAGTTAAGGTTCGAGATTTCATGATAACGGAACGGGATGGTGGTAAGGTTGTCAGCCTTACGCACCTGCCGCCTTTACCCCCTAGGAAATGCTCCTGGTACTCATTTATGTACTCATTTCTGTTAGAGGCTGAGTCGACCTCAGGGCCATAGTGCGATCGGCAGGATTTTATATCAATGAAAAATTCCAATGACACCAGCTTTGATCGAACCAGCGACCTTCCGATTTGTAGCACAGAACCTTAACCACTGTGCTACCGCGGTCCCCCAATATTATTATATATAATTTACAATTAAAATATTTTCACCAACAGGTTGATGTTGCAGTTGTAATGACTCAATCGTAAATTATATATAGTAATATTACGCCTTTTTTGTGGCGATGTTGTACATAATTATCAATTAATGCATGGACAAGAATAACATAAAAGTGGAGGTACAGCTTATCTCATTCCTAGTCTGGCCACTGGATGGAGATGAACGGTCCAGTGGTCAGCTTCATGCCCCGGCTATTACTCATTGGAAATATTCGGTGATGCCCGTTCAGTAAGAGGCTGTATGGACCCAGAGCCAATCTCACGGGTACATAGATGAGGAAGGTCTCGGTAAACACAAGGAATAGACCAAAGTCTCGGCATTTTCGAGCCCACAGCCTGTGCGCTGTACCGACTAGGTTGTCAGGGTCCTATTGGTTCACAGGGCATGTAATGGTGCTGAATCAGCTGCAGGTGTTTGTGGTCTATCGAGTGATTCTATTGGTGATTCGTACTACAGACAGTACAATGATCGGATCCTAAATGCTTCGAGCGAAATCCTTGAGATTCTAATAGTTCTTCAAATAATGAAGATATTTCCTTCATTTTATGGAATTCAAATTTTCAATGCCTCTTGTACAAGAGCCCGTGATTTGTCCCTATGTCAGTCAGATCGATCTAATCCACACCCTCCCAGTGGATCTGAGATCCATCTTAATACTATTCTCCAATATACACTCGGTACTTCCAGGTGGTCTCCCCGCAGGTTTTCTCACCATAACCCTGTATGCACATCTCTTTTCCCCAGACATACCACGTGACCCCCCACCCACTTCTTTCCACTTCATTTAATCACGTGGATAATATTTGGGAAGTAATACATATAAGACACTCAACCTCCAACAGAAATGAGTACCAGGATTATTTCCTGGGGTAAAGGCGGCTGGTGCGTAAGGCTGACAACCTACCACCATCCTGTGCCGTTGTCACGAAATCTGGGAACCTTAAATTCCTGGAACCCTCTGGGCCCCTCTGGGACACTATGGGACCCTCTGGGCCCCTCTGGGCTCCTCCGGGTCTCTAACGGGGCTGCTTTACCTTTTACATATAAGACTCCTCCCTGCAATTTACTGAGGGTCCCTATATTCTCTCGGTGTTTTCCTGAAGGACTGAGGAATATCACTAACATCTTCATTTCAGATGGTGTACCCGTCTAGATTCGCACAGACACCTCCCGAATATAATTCAGAATCTTGGTGTGTATATTCGGAGGTAAATGCTATACCGAGTATGCGAGTCTAATTTATTTGCACAGACAATTTAAATCATCAAATTATTTTGATATTTATCAAAAAATCTATGTTCTTAATCACATTAAAACACCAGCACAAGTCGCTTATTCTTTCCGTTTTCTAAAGCTTATAAGTAGGCGTTTTATAATTCTATCAACTAACAAGGCCGTAAATAAGTGGCTTCTGACTTGTGTAGCGTTTCGTTCTCCGACGGGAATAACTGGCTGCAGACGGTACATTTCAGCGCTGTTTCCTACAGTGAAGTCGCGTCCTGCTCTAATTCTAAAAAGTCAACAATTTTCGTGGTCGTGTCCGTGAACACCTCATTTCGTCCTCAGTTAACCTGCAAGGAGTGGATTCCCCACGTCCTTGGTGATGGAGTTTGCAAGTACTTCTGAAACGTCGGTACATTTTCACCAAACTGCACATACTATCTCGGAAGACAGCAGTCTCTTTTGTCAATGTAGAAATTAATTTTCCTCACACACGCCTTGAAGACATAGGAGGAGTGGAACTATAGCTCCACACACATTCTTAACCTGGACACGAAATGGAGATGACTGGTCAGCCTCGCGCCCCGACCACTTTAACCCCAGGAAAGAACCCCGGTAATTGGATTGGGGAGTGGGTGTGCTCCAGAACCGGCGTGTGTTGTTTTGGAGAAGAGAAAATATCTTGCCCCTACAGGGATATGAACTTCGGTTCGTCCAGTAGCCCCACCTTACTGACTATACCGATTGCGCTAACTGTGTCTCCTTATTCGTTACGGTACGTCTGAAGAATATTAGTAGGTAAAAATATATAATTTTTATGGAAGTTATTTATTTGTAAATTCTGCTAGTCTGCTGACACAAAAATATTTCGACCTCCTTTCGTACTGTCGTTGATCTAAATTTAACATTTTTCACTTCATACTTTACGGTACTATTCCAGGTTTCATACATTATTACGTTATACATGTCATTTCGTTCTATAGTATATTCTTCAGATGTAGCAGCCAATATTTAATTACTGAAGCTCTTATTTAATAACCACAATATATAAATTCATGTTTATCAGTTTTCGTATCATTAGACGTGCATAATGGCTGGCTTGTCATGTGTCACTGAACGCTGTCTGTATCGACGTAGCGATGCCTTCTCTTTGAAGTGAATTGTGTTTCATACAATGGTTTTATGTCAAGGTGTACGGTACATTAGCCTGTAGAGATGACACAACGTACAGACACTTTGAAGTGCAAATTCACATTTACCTGCATATTACACATATAACACACATAACGAGGAGCACAGCGAACTCCATTTCAGCGTCAGTCCTGCTTACATTAAACTGACGATAGAAATATAAGAATAACCGAATTCAGTAAAACATAAAAGATAATAGCTCTTCGTCCTTCTGCCCATTTACTTTAGTACTTCACTCACTTTATTGTACGAGTCTGCTGAATTTGTGGCTCAGTAAGTGAGATGATAGATTACGGTTGTGAACGAAAAATTAGGAGAAATGTGGGCCAGAGAACATCGCATGTTTCATGGCATTTGTCCGGATTATCGTGCAGGAACTGAGGAAAACCATTCGTGTTTTAATAAAGAAATTATTCCCTTGCATTGAAATAAACCATTTTCTAAATATGTCCAACGTGCTAAAGAGAAGTAATCTTTAGTTCTGAACGTACTGGAAAGTAGAGAATTGGGAATCTGCAACATAGTTAAGGCCATTGCGATAACCGTATTTTAGCAGTGTATAATTAACATGTGTGCTGTGCTACAGATCGGAAGGTCACTGGTTCGATTCCAGATGGTGTCAGTGGAATTTTTCATTGACAAAAAATTCTTCCGATCGCACTATGACCCTGCGGTCGACTCAGCCTCTAACAGAAATGAGTACCAGCAGCATTTCCTGGAGGTAAAGGCGGCCGGTGCATAAAGCTGACAAACTTACCACCATCCTGTGCCGTTGTCATGTAATCTGGGAACCTTAACTTCCGGGAGCCATCTGGGCCACTCCAGGCCTGTAATGGGGCTGCTTCACCTTTCATAATTCACCTGTAAGCTACATAATGAAGCTAGACGATGTTCTTATTAGGAGTTGAGAAAATTCCGTCTTATGATGAGATCCGAAATCTAAATTTCATTAACCAGTTAGCCCGACATTACACCTTATCACAAACCATGTCATTCGATTTGGGCACAACGCAGTTTTTGACCAGATACTTTAATATAATTTCAATTTACGCAGATTGGTAGAGACATTCAGGAATCGTAAGCTTTTATTGCGTAATGCTATGTAAACTGAAGTGTCGCATTACTACACACAAATATTACACTCATTTATGGCTTTTTGCTATATGAATGTACCGTAATGATTTTAGGCGCGTTCGCAAAATTGCGAATAGCGACTATCAGCCTCATCATGTCTGTCCGTCTGTCTGTCCGCACGGAAAAACTCGGCTCCCACTGGACGGATTTTCGTAAAATGTTATGTTTGAATATTTTTCTAAAACTGGTAGAGAAAATTCAAGTTTCAATAAACTCGGACGAGAATAACGGTTACTTCATGTGAAGACCAATATACATTTTTGATCATATCTCGCTCAGTTCTTCTTAGAATGAGAAATGTTTCAGACAAAACGTTGTACAAAAAATCAGAACACACATTTTATTTTCAATATTATATATATACATATATATATAAATATATATATATATATAATCGTGGTGTTGATGAGATAATGTGGAAGAATATTGTGGAGCTGGGAAGGCCACAGATGACAATATGGCACACGTGCTTTGCATGCTGGACCCCTAAGGCTACAAAAATACAATCACAATGTGTAATACTTGTGTTTTTCCATTGTCACAATGGTTGAACAAAACCCCTCCATTTTATATTTTACGTACATTACCTGTCTTGTTATACTTCAGGAATTTAAATTATGGCCATTTTGTGCCAATTTGAAGTCGTGTTTTGAAAAAGTTCGGAATGCGTTTTAAACTGTATAACATTTTATTCGCATCTATTTCCATCTTCTATTGGCACATGAAACTGTTGAGAACAACGGAGTCATAATTTACACATTGAATATGTGTTCCTATAATAAAACCAACGAGATGCACTAATTCCTCAAATTTATTTTTGGAATAGAATTCTACATGTTTCGGACAGGTTTTCTGTCCATCATCAGGAGTCTAGTACTGGATGACTTATACCTATTGTTGTGTATACAGTACTAGACTCATGACGATGGACAGAAAACCTGTCCGAAACATGTAGAATTCTATTCCAAAAATAAATTTGAGAAATTAGTGCATCTCTTTAGTTTTATTATAAGAATGTATCACGATGCGCGGTCCTCTGAATGTCAAATTTGAATGCGTCTTAAAATTATATATGGATGCTGAGCACATGTAGCCAATTATAGCAAGAAGCTTATGAGTAAGTGTAATCTGATACAAGCAAAGATACGCTGCACACGTCTCAATTTAAAGCGAATCCAACCAGGAATGCCGCATATAATATGTGACACGCATTCAACTGAAATTCAAAGCCGCGTGAGATTTTAATGGGGTTTTGAAACTACCGTAATCTGTTTCGTGCCCGTTGATTAGCAATTGGAAAGCACATTTGCATGTTTATCAAACCGTGGACCAAGAGACATCTTTCGCACCTCTTGCAGTAAAATTAAAGATCTGATCTTTTAAAAGTGAATATTGTCTGAAAATAATTGCATTTTCTTAAGCAGTAGATACGTAGGTTCTTTATTGACACCTGATGTGACCGAGAACATAGTTTTATGCTGAACGCTACGAATTTGTATTTTGGAGGTGTCTGGTTTGAATCTCTGCCACAAAAAACCGACAATGACGTCAGAGCTTTATCCTCTCTTCCTTCACTTCTACCCCACACGGCGTAATGTCACAGAACACAAAAGTATCAAATCTCGCAGTGTTGCAGTCCCACACAGATATTAAGTTACAAATATCAGCAGTTCATGACAGCATACTTCTATAGAAGTATGAACGTAATTTTAAACCTGAACGAAACTTTTCTCGGGTTATGAATTTTATTAACTGTCTTTAGTAAAATGCGTATAAAATTAATACAAATTTGGAAGGATGCCATATTTAACTATGATTTTAAACAACTTAATCTACACCCTTTCTTAAAGAAGCCATGCACCTGTGGTGGCTGTTGATACATTTTCCTGCACAGTTTATACTGAAACAGTTTCATTTTTTATATTCCAGGAAATCTTTAGGAAAGTTCCTAACTATGCTTTGAGAACTGTGTACTTGGCTGAGTAGCAACTTTTGACTTGAATTTTAAATTCTTTCAAGACAATTCAATATGTGACATCACAGAAACTTAATACCACAACGAATTACGTTTATAATGTTTAATGTTGTTATTGTTTGAATTTTAAATAACTACTCGTAGATAACTGTATCGTAAAATTGCGAAACAAAATATATTTGAATAACCTCTGCTAATGTACTTTACGCCCTTGCTTTGTTTAAAAGACTTCTGTTTTTTTTTTCAAGACGATCTGTATGTTATGATCATTTGTCTTGTTCATTTTGTTTAAATTAACATTCATTAGCAACAAATTTATCACAAATGATTTAAGGAATTTGACCAGTATGAAGCTCTCTGAAGGCTTCTAATAGAATAGTCGATCACTATTTAAAACATGCATCTGTTTGGCAATATATGTGTGCGTGGCACTTGCTGTCGAACACAACTGTTTTTATTGGCTATATAAGGAAGCTTACAACAACTACATGTTTCGGCCCTATCCTTGGGCCATCATCAGGTTGTATCAACGAAGCTTTAGATTAAGCTAATATTTACATTATGTAAATATTACCTCGACCGCCAAGAAAACAAGCTTCACGCAAGACAGACAACAGCATCTTACACACGGAATACAAGTACGGAATAATTGACCAAAAGTGCAGTGAACTATAAACTTAGTTGTGCCACAGTAACTAATATACAGTGAAACGATTCAGAAGTGACATATATCGTGCCGGAAAAAGAACAATAGTTCACCCACACCTCCAAAAGCAAGTAGGAAAGAGAAGAGAAAAAAGAAATAAGGAGTCTAATAATAGGATGGAATAACCACCAGACCTCACCATACAGACTACAGAACACCCCATATATAGGATCCGATCAACCAAACAGAAGATGGAGAGACAATCAAAAGTGAAAAGTGAAAAATAAGACCACGAAAAACTAACCAGACATACCTAAACATAGAATAAGTGTACATAAATTTACTTAGTTATATGATAAGTCCCATATTATACCAGTTACAGTTAGTCCCGCTAAGGGAATATTAAGTATACCAAACCATGTTACCCAACAAAACAAGGAGAGCTCTCCAACATACC
>Ga0123357_10010573_pt1 | contig 11754 bp, 7 predicted proteins | sample TergutEmb28metaG_FD_89873 | JGI IMG/M metagenome (GOLD analysis project Ga0123357, IMG submission 89873) | Embiratermes neotenicus P4 segment gut microbial communities from Petit-Saut dam, French Guiana - Emb289 P4 | ecosystem: Host-associated > Arthropoda: Insects > Digestive system > Gut ...
AAATGTATATCGGTCTTCATGTAAAATGTATATCGGTCTTCATGTAAAATGTATATCGGTCTTCATGTAAAATGTATATCGGTCTTCATGTAAAATACCGACTATAATTGTCCGATTTTAATAAAACTTGCCGATTTTCTCGACAGATTTTCGAAAAATACTCAAATATCAAATTTCATGAAAATCCGGCAAGTGGGATCGGAGTTGTTCCATGAGGACGGAAGGACAGACATGAAGAAGCGAACACTCGCCTTTCGCACTTCTGCGAACGCGCCAAAAACGCAGCTAAATCCCGCTGTAAATTAAGTTCCTAACATGGCTCGCAGATGAGATGTGACGTCACAGTATTCCAGCAATCACTTACAGCTTTATGGGAAAACCTGCTCCATCCATAGTCGTAATTTGCACAATGCAAATGGACGCTGAAGGTTTGTTGGAAACGTTGGTGTCTCAAATTTCACGTCACAACCTTGCGGACAGTAAGTAATCTTCCCTCTAAAGACGAAGCGCAAACTGCTTTATTCAAAGACCTAGTCTGCACCGCGCAGTAAACACTTTTTATTTCGGTTGTAAAAACCAATGAATATTGGGCAGAAGTCGCTGTTTGTTCAGAAGTAAATACAAAACACATAAATACAGCGTGGCTAGAGCCTACAATTCTTACACGTTAAACCTGTTGGTGCAGATAACCAGTAGGCTTAAAAGGTTACTATTCACTGAGGACTTGAAATCCCATATGGGTGTATGAGAAAAAGAGTACCTGATATCCGGTACAGAAACATCCTTGAGAGTTCGCATATCCAGTTACGATGTTAATTTGACTCTTAAAGGTCAAAAAAAGAAAGTAATTTATTCATCAATGTTACCAACTTTCTGAAACAGTACCGTAACTGTTGAAGTGTCCCAGGATTCTCCGCTTGTCCGACAGTCGAGCAGCTGTAACGACGAATATTGGCGGAAGGATACATACGAAAAAAACCAAAGTTCTCGGACAAAAGCCTGCTCCAATGCCAGCCACTTCGTCAACCACAAATGCAACATGGACTGAACCGAGCCGGAACCCAAGCCGACAGGTTACGAGCCTTACGCCATTGCAAGTCTGAAACCGCAGACAAAACTCCTTGAGGTCGGACCTCGCAGTAAACGGCTGAAGACCGCACTGTTAGTGTTTCAGTAAGACTGCAGAATGTGAGGACCTTGTGCAAGACATGAACAGGTCACGCGGACAAACTGCAGAGTGTCCATGCCATAGCAAGTGGCACTGTACCTGATGTCTAGTGCCACTACCTTCGTCAAAACATATCTGTATGTGCAATAAACGTACAATGGGTTACTGAAATAAGGTAAATAAAAATAAATGAAACAGGAATTCAGCCAATAGACTCTCTACACAGCATGACATCAGCAGTATTCATTCTCTCCAAGAACACATCTGTCACTACAACCAATCAACACTCAACACGCAGACGACACCAACAGCTTCGGAAATGCACAGCATAACAGAACGACTCCACGCCTTCGACACTTTTCCTTAACCATTTGAAAACCAAAAACATATTAGAGTGCTTTTCTATCCAATGTCCCTCGGTTTTCCAAACCGGTATTAGTTGCTGGGAACACTCCAAGCTTCGTCTTTTGGCCTTCTAGAAAGACCAGCACGTGGATGTAGAAGACTACGAAGAAATAGTGGGAAGGAACTGACAGGGATAGAGTCGAACTACTCGGGGAAAAACTTGTCCCAGTGCCCATTTGTCCGCCATTGGCGTAGACCGCATCCTGTCATCCGCGGTCAGAGGCCGGCGACTAACCGCCTGAACAACAGTTCAACAGAACCGCTTTTTAAAGACCAAAACTAACATAAAAGAATTCAGTCCGTACCGCGCAGTAAACACTCTTCGTCTCAGTTAACGTTGTATAGGGAAATAATCGCTGTTTCTTCTCAGATCCACGCGAAACACATAAATACACTGTGTGGGCAGAACGCAGAACTGCTGATTGTTAAACCCGGTGGTACGTATAGTGACCAATACGCACTAGAGCGTGGTCTCAAAAACCACAGAACGTAACAGACAAGAACCGATAAGTATAGCCTTGAACTGAAGTAAATCAGAGAAAAAACAGGCCTAGCCACATCATGAACGGCTTACAGTATAAACAGAACCGTTACAAATGGCCTTCGGGGGAAATTGCTACATCCGTCCGGTAAGCAGAATGCGAAGAGCGGTAGCGCCTGCAGCTGTGCCATCAGACTTCACGCCATACTGAGCTGTCGGAGTTGTTGCCGAATGTGCACGGCAACTGTTTGCAGTCTGCTAGTGACTGAGACAAAGAGGCTGGACTACCGAGCAATCGGCGTTCAATTCCCACCAGGGGTAGCAATTCAACTCGGCCTCACCTTGTTCAGACTCGTTCTGGGCCCCACGCAGAGCCCCATCCCAACACAGCAACTCATTCCGCGGAGGCAAAGCGGCCGGGGCATAAGACAAAACTAGTCACTCACTGCCATCCAGTGTCTGACGAAAGCGTGAAGCTGTACCTCCACTCACGTGATGCTCAATGGAAGTGCAGCTTTATTTTTATATTTTCAATTGGGTCTGCGTGTATGAGTCAAATGGAACAATTAAAATGAGAAAAAGCTCGAGACGACCCCCCACCCCTCTTTCTGCGCTCAGCTGTAGGCACTGCGAACCATCAACATGCGGTAGACCAGTGCACTGTGTGTAGCAGATCTGGGACTGCGCTGTGCAGAACCTATTTGCATTCAGTTGGCTGATAAAACAAATGTAAGGTGTCCATTGGCTCACAAACGTACATTGTACCTTGCACAACTGCCACAGTAGCCAGCAAGTGAGTAACTTCCTGTAACTTGCCGGTCAAACGTAACCCTGTACATTTCCGTCAGCAGAGGTCGTTGCCGGTGGGTTTCCGGAATGTAGACACCACACCATGTCTGCAAAGACACTGAAGTAAAGTAACAGACCGTCCACAAAGCCAATGGGATGTCTCGGTACTGACTCGCGCCTCAGCAGGCACTCACCATGGCGGGTGGTCGCAACTGGTGCAGGAAGTAAACACTGTGAGCGACCTTGGAGACATCTGCAGGACACACCTGCTGATGTTTCAACAGGCTGACGTGGTTTCCCGGAACTGGGGACTGACAACCGCTAGCACTTGCTATGTTTTGACACTAGGCATGCCAACAACGTATGGCCTTCCCACATATCTCAGGCAGCTATGTCTACCCCCCATTACCTCACAATTAACTCCATTTGTGGCACCAGCATTCACCCCATCTACCTACCCTTCCCACTGCTCAGACCTTTGTTCCATTGACGGACACACAAAATAATGGTTCATGTCCCAAAGAACAGACGAAAGCATTTACAAACCCAAAAAAGTTAATATATTGGATTCAGTTGTGTCTTGTCCGAAATACCTTCACTTTTCTTGTTACAAATATCAAACGTTGAAATCAACATAAAGTTTACTTCAACATAACAGTAAAATTCACCTTACAAAAAAAAAAAAACTGTTTACAGCGCACGGGGAATTTCCCTGTATGGCCAAATATCGGACAAAAGTCCATGCGATAATTCGGGATAAGTATGCAATTTTTCGCGGTATTTATAAATTTTTATTTATTCACATATTCCACAATTTCTCAAGAAGGCACTTACAGCGTTCTGCGGAACTCTGGTTGCAAAACACTGGGCCTGGACAGCGATATCTTTGCGCCACGCGGACCTGGGTTCAATTCCAGGGTAGTTCATTATGGGGGGGGACTTCTGGTGGAGAAGGGGCACACCGACGAGCCTTCCCGAGCATAGCAGCTTTGCTCTGAACAGTCAATCCGCCAGCGCTGCGTGTCATCATCGGAGCGACACAAATCAGCCCATTTGCGGCTACAGTACCAAGGGTTTCCCCCATTGCTACAAGCACTCTCCTCACTGAAAACGTATTAATCTTCGGAGATGAGGTGCCGCTGAGTTACCGTGGCTCAGATATCCCATGAACAGTCCAGTAAACACAACCGCTTGCGTTACAAAACACAATTCCGTTTGTACGTACACAAATTCGCTACATAATCTGGGCAACAAGGCTATCAATAGGCGAAGCCGTCATTTGTGTATTTTTGTAACAGGTTTAACTGGTGATGGCTTCCCGCCGAAACATGTAGTGAATTTTTGTAAAAACAGAACTGTTATTACAAAACTTTTTTTTTTACTAAATTGTGGAACAACGGTGAACTTGTTAATCGAACTGTTCTGAACCCCAAAATCAGCACAGTTAACAAAACAGCTCTCCCATCGAAAGACACACCTGGGTAGATACAATTAGCGCCTCTTACGCGGGCAATCCTCTGTTCGGTGCTCTATCAGAAGTCCATGTAACCGGAGGCTTGGTGGGCCACACAGCCAGTCTAAAAGTTTCGTAGGTGAGATAAGCATCTGGACATGTAGGGAATCGAAATCTGGACACTGAAACCCATGGCATGTCTCTGCTGCTGTCGTTACCACTCAGATAACGACGTCATTCAGCCGGCCAACAAACCCCGACAGAATACAGGCTACCCTTACATGCCTGGAACATTTGTGTTCTGAAACGCTGCGCAGTGTAGTCTGGTAGCAACTGACTAGCGTTATGGAGAAACGTACTGCTGCCATCTGCAGCAGGGCAGAATGGTGAGCACCAGGTGGTATGTTCCTCCGCAACGTGGGTGCATCCTAGTGATACTACTGCTACTGCGTCTACTGCTGCTGACTTAACTACCTCATTGTCTAATTCTCACTTTGAAAACTCACATTAACACTAGAGTATTTTCATGCCCAATTCCCCCCTCACATTACATTCCTTTGTTTGACTCTTTCCAGGCTTCGCTCCGCTCGTCCTTCTGGTAAGATCAACATTAAGACAAAGATCAATGTGCAGAATTGGTGGAAAGATAATGACAGGGGAAAACAGAAATATTGACTGCCACTTTGTCCACCACAAATTTCATATGAAGACCGGCTAACAATCGCCACAGCCACGACACGACCTTGCACTAAAGATAGTCTAAATTACATGCCTACGTAAGAATTCCGCTCCCACCTCACAGAAAACACAGTCCGTCCCAATTTCCAAGGCACATAGGCTACTACTGCATAGCACAGCAGATGCTGTACAAGTGACAAGGATACGGGGTGTATAAACACCCTGTGGGGGGAGGGGAATGTTACAGCACGTGGACACGGCGTATGGGGAAGTGGAAAAACAGCTCCAACAAGTACTGATGTGATCGCTAACCTACAGGCACCTCGCAAGATCCCACGGCACCCACCAGACGTGAGGCAGCGCGGGGCAGTGCGTCGGTCCGTCGCTATGCCCCAGCAGACACAGAAACAACGTGGAGCAGTGCGACGGTCCGTCGCCATGCCCCAGTAGACACAGAAACAACGTGGAGTGCGTCGGTCCGTCGCCATGCCCCAGTAGACAAAAACCAACCTGGAGCACTGAGTCCGTCCGTCGCTATGCCTCAGTAAACACAGAACCAACGTGGAGCAGAGCGTCGGTCCGTCGCTATGCCCAAGCAGACACAGAAACAACGTGGAGGATTGCGTCGGTCCGTCGCTATGCCCCAGTAGACCAGGAACTCTTGTCCTGCAGGTACCTTCACAATACACAAGTAGTAAGGGTGACATTTTGATAAGATAGTGACGTAACAGTCATGTGATTTAAACATGGCGGTGGGGTCAATGACATCTGAATCGGAAGTGACGTCACATGTAAACAACGATGGTGGACGACATTGCCTCCAGCAGTCACGTGACGTAAACAAAAATGGTGGATGACTTAATTATGCCACACAGTGTGGCGCCTTAACCTAACTTTAACCTCTGACGTGTAAACAAATGATGTATGTAAACAAATATGGCGAATGAACTAATTATGCCAGACATTGTAGCGCCTTAACCTAACTTTAACCTCATGATATGTAAACAAATTTGGCGGATGAATTATTTGTCCCAGACAGTGTGGCGCCTTAACCTACCTTTAACTTTGATATACAAACAAAGTTGGCGGACGACCTTGCCCCAGGCGGTCACGTGGTGTAAACAAATGGCGTAGTATGTAAACAACTATGGCGAATGACCTAACTATACCAGTGTGGCGTCGTGTAGTACCAATTTGGCGCTTTAACCTAACTTTAACCTCCGATATGTAAACAAATGACGTAGTATGTAAACAAATATGGCGGATGACCTAATTATACCAGTTTGGCGCCTTAACCTAACTTTAAACTTTGATACATAAACAAATATGGCAGATTACCTAATTATACCAAACAGTGTAGCGCCTTAACCTAACTTTAAACTCAGATATGTAAACAAAGATGGCGGTGGTCACGTGCTGTAAACAAATTACTAGTGTGTAAACAAATATGGCGTTTACCTAATTATGCCATACAGTATGGCGCCGTGTTGGACGAGAAATCTAGGCTCCTGCGCTATGTAGAATGAGAGCTAACGTAAGTTTAAAGTCCGCCATTATCAATGAGCGCTATTTTTAAATTTGTGCTAACCTAACTTTAAATTTTGAATTAGTGTTTTCCGCCATTTTGAATATGACTATCAGCGCGGCATTTTTAAAAATTGGGCTAACTATTATTAAATTTGAATTGGCGCTTTTCGTCATTTTGAATATGGCTACCAGCGCGCCAGTTTTAAATTAAACCTAACTTTAAAGTCCAGCATTTTGCAATATGGCGGCCACCGCGCTAACTTTAAATTAAATCACAACTTTATATTACTTTATGTATTTGAAAAGAGTTGGCTGAAGCGGTAAGATTCCGGACTCGTAATTGAAAGACTGTAGGTTCGAATCCTGCTGCTTTAACCGTCTCTTTTTAAAGTATCGTATCCCAGGTATATTGTAATTGGGAAAATAAATACACACATACCCACAATGCAAGTCATCCATTTTTATTTTTCTCTGTACACTCACATTAATTATTCATAAGGTTGCTTGCGGTGTGATTAAAACGCGTAAATTTTGAAATACACAATTTGTTTTTCACCTGCAGTTTGACTAGGCAATAACATAACGCCAACGTATGGAACAGCCACAGCAAAACCTCAGCAATACGTCCCACAGAACCCTCGATACTAGGTGAAAATGCATTGAGCCACGTAGCATCTCTAACTTTAGCTTCTAAATAGTCATGCGCGTCGGTATACCTGGCGTTGGGTTATAATGCGCAATTGTAGGTGAGTTTGATTTGTGCGTAGATTGTAAATTAGTCTCTCGCCCTGATTTAATCACTATATACATCGCCTGCCAACCTCAAAAGTGGTCCTCGGATACTTCCGTGTTGTTAAAAATACAGCATACTGCTGCTTTTTCTTTAGGAATCTTAGATTTTTTATTCGTTCCCGAATGCTCCATACCTGGTAAAATGATCCACTGTGCTATCGGGTATGGGGTAGAAGTCAGAACTCTCAGAATTTTTTGCATAGAACGTGTTAAACAATGCGGCCCGCGTTCTAATATAGATTTAACTCACTAAATATGGTCCCCTTTAAATATTATTGTGCAAATCAAGCAATGATCGTACTGTCAACGCATACCTAAGGCGATAAAATTGTATGCGTACGTCATTACCTAGCTGAAATAGATTGTGGGAGTTCTCGGCTTTGTGGGCAGTGCGTATGCATTACTAAGAACCCTCGGACGTATTACGATTTTGGCTGTAAAAAACCTCAAAAGTGTACTGCATAGTTTGTTGTAATCATCCCCTTATTTAAAAACTGCTGTCTCTGAAATTGTTTTCGGCCATTATAATAAACATAACTTCCGTTTCGATAACATAACTACGTGTAAACCGTTTGAAATTCCTGAAATTGTTGAAGATGCTCTATTAAACATTTTACTGTCTTAACTACAAAGTTCTCATTGAGTAACGACTCGTTCCAGACGTGAAGATTGGAAATCCTTCTTGTCCTGCAGTGTTAAAACAGATTAGGGTGGTACATTCTGGTAACGTTCAAAACAAATACACCGTAGAATAAAGTACACGAACTTGGTGACTCGCAACATACTCTGTCAGTGTACTGTTCGGTATATCCGTATCACGAGGGAGAACACTCAAGTGCACGATTAGTCATCGCTGATAGACTTGGTAAGTGCCTGCATAAACAGAGGGGTAATCAAATACAGGAGGCTGCAAGATGAACTTCTAGAGCGACGGAATAAGTGGTTTGAAGCTACTAGGACTCCGGGTTACACAAAACAATCACTTAAACAATTACACAAATAAACCAACCACGAGCAACAAAATAAATTGTATTCTACTCTACCTTATATTTCACTACAAGTGTAAGTAATATCCTAACAAATCCGGGCTCGTGGATGTAAAATAAATATCTTGCCCGTTCTATTTTTAAACCAAATATGCAAATTTAGAATTTCTAGTTTAAGTTACCAAATCAATTTTAAGTCTCGCTCTACTCGAGCAAACGTATATTTTGAAGTTTCTAATTTATTAAATTCAGTCTGTACGTCTTACCTTTGAGTATCGGAAGACAGCACAGCATGGACCAATATAATATAAACGTTTAAACAATGTACTGCTTTCGCAATGTAGCGTTAAAGATGTGTAGCAAACGCTAAAAGTTCAAGCTTCGAGTAAGAGATACATCGTCGGTAATTATTCAGTTTTATATGGGCAAGATGCAAAATAAAAACTCCTTTCAGTACTGCGAACTATCACGTCGCCGCCGGCCTCGATAAACCTAAAGTATATTGAACTAATTGGTATTTGTTGACCCAGTAGAAGCGAATAACCATTCGTTTCCGTTACATGAAAGTCATAAAGTCTGATTATCTGATCTAACTAAAGAAACCCTTAATTTGTAATATGTAATTCAAAAAAAGCTTTTTCTAGGGACTAAATACTTGTAAGTGCGATAATTTAATAGCTACACTGTCTGGTACAATTAGGTCATCCGCCATATTTGTTTACATATTACATTTGTTTACATATTAGAGGTTACAATTAGGTTAAGGCGCCACACTGTCTGGCATAATTAGGTCATCCGCCATATTTGTTTACATATCAAAGGTTAAAGTTAGGTTAAGGCGCCAAACTGGTATAATTCGGTCCTCCGCCATATTTGTTAACATGCGTCATTTGTTTATATATCGCAGGTTAAAGTTAGGTTAAAACGCCAAACTGGTCTTACAGGACGCCACACTGTATGGCATAATTAGGTCATTCGCCATATTTGTTTACATAATACGTCATTTGTTTACATCACGTGACTGTCTGTGGCACGATCGTCCGCCATCTTTGTTTGTATATCAAAATTGAAGTTAGGTTAAGGCACCACACTGTCTGGGATAATTAGTTCATCCGCCATATTTGTTTACAAACTACGTCATTTGTTTACATACCAAAGGTTAAAGTTAGGTTAAGGCGCTACACTGTCTGGCATAATTAGGTCATCCGCCATATTTGTTTACATACTGTCATTTATTTACATATCGGAGTTTCAAGTTAGGTTAAGAAGCTACACTGTGTGGCATAATTAGGGCATCCGCCATATTTTTATATCACGTGACCGCCGGAGGCAAGGTCGCCAACCATCTTTGTTTACATGTGACGTCACTTCCGGTCCAGATGTCATTAAACCCCGCCGCCATGTTTGTTTATATCACGTGATTGTGGCGTCACCTCCTTCCACATGTGCCACTATTACTACTTACACAAGGACCTACCAACTGCTTACCGGCCGAAAGACAACGCCCATGGAGGTTGCTTACTTCTAGGACCACTCATCCTAGACCTTGAACCACATTCATGTCAAACACCGTGCACTGTACACATTTCCGCCGCTTCAAGTACAGTCAATTCTGCTATTACGAGAGTTCCGGTACTGCCAGTTGCCCATGCTGTTGTGAAGAGAGCGGTTGGGTGATGTGACCCTAACTTTATTACGCGGTCTTCTATAACGCGAGATCTAACAAGAAGGCGACTATCGCGTTGTAGCACACGTGACTATACCAGGGCCTGGAATTCAGCCGACTTCCTGCGGAACAAAGTGCGGTGCATCCAGACGACTGCTTTAAAATTTCAGACCTTGACATCAGCCAAATTTGGTAGAGAACTTGACGTAACGGCATGTGTCAATGGCAAGCGTCGTAGTGACGTGACAATAACGGATGCTTTCAACTGCGTCTTCGGACGGCGTCACACTACAGCGGCGCCTTACGTCACGCAGAGCGCGTTCTACGGCTTCCGAACATTAATGGCTTGCTTCATAAACGGTGAAAACACACGTCTCATCGTATTGGCTCTACTGAACACAGCGGTCACTATATGCACTGTACCACCAGGTTCAACATTCAACAATTCTACGTTCTGCCCACACATTGCATTTAAGTGTTTTGTGTGGATCTGAGAACAAACCGCGATTATTTCCACACACGACATTAACTGGTTGGTTTTTGTAACAGAGATTTAACCCTCTGTAGCCTAGTGGTCACTATATGTACCACCACTTTAACATTCAACATTTCTACGTTCTGCTCACCCATACTGATGTGTTTTGTGTGGATCTGAGAGCAAACAGCGGCTATTTCCCTACACAGTATTAACTGGTTGGTTTTTATAACCCAGATGGATTGTTTACTGGGCGGTACGAGCTGAATGTTTCAATGCAATTCAGATTCAAGTTAGCCTTCCACACAACCAACTGGCTTCAGGAAGTCCACGCACACCTGCACCAGTCTGTAGCCCTGCGCTGACATGTCATCGTGGGGCTGGCGCTACAAGGATCCAATAAGGTCTAAATTTTTTCGTACAAAATCCATGCTTACTTACTTAATTCCTTACCGACTAACTTAATTACTTACTTACTCCATGCAGCAGAGTCCTTCTTGAGAAGCTAACCGGTTTTCACCTAGTCAAGAAATTCCCTGCATTTTATGGAACACGAAGGTTCATTACCGCATTCACAAGTGCCCGCCACCTGTCCCTACCCTGAGCCAGCTCGATCCAGTCCACATCCCACTTCCTGAAGATCCATCTTAATATTACCCTCCCACATGCCTGGATCTTCCAAGTTGTCTCTTTCCCTCAATTTGCCCCACCAAAACCTTGTATGCACCCATCCTTTCTCCCATACGTGCTACATGCCCCGCCCATCTCATTCTTTTCGACTTGATTACCCGAAGAATATTTGGTGAGCATACAGACCATTAAGTTCCTCATTATGTTGTTTTCTCCATGCCCCTGTCACCTCGTCCCTCCTAGGCTCAAATATTTTCCTCAGCACCCTATTTTCAAACACCCTCAGCCTACATTTCTCTCTCAATGTGAGCGACCAAGTTTCATACCCATACAAAACAGACAAAATAATATTAAAAAATCACTAAACTTTAATTCATAATGTCCACCAGCTAACGTTCTACGCTCACACGTACACAGATCACACCCTCCTCTCCTTGTATCAGGCACCATGACATTGCAAACAGCACCCTTATAACAAACAGCAGTTTACACCAATCTCACACCTACCTCTCAGCAGACAGAACACGACATAACACGTGTGTTAACTGGCACTCACGATGTACTTCAGCGCTGTGTTATGTAAGTTTTCTCCTACTTTGATTCTAAATCGCCCCCCCCCCCCCCCCCCCCCCCAACCAACTAACCAGACACTCTTTAATATCTTTTATTCTCTCCCGTACCACTAAAACTCCAGCGACCCGTCC
>Ga0123357_10010574_pt1 | contig 11753 bp, 7 predicted proteins | sample TergutEmb28metaG_FD_89873 | JGI IMG/M metagenome (GOLD analysis project Ga0123357, IMG submission 89873) | Embiratermes neotenicus P4 segment gut microbial communities from Petit-Saut dam, French Guiana - Emb289 P4 | ecosystem: Host-associated > Arthropoda: Insects > Digestive system > Gut ...
ACGAAGTTCCACTTTCAGTAATTTACGTTTTGTTGACCGTACATTTTCGTACAATCTTGTAAATATAACCAACTTGGGGCACAATTTATTCATAGTATATATATATATATATATATATATCACTCTACATGTTTCGGGCAACTATGGTCCCATCATCAGGAGAAACAACTGCGTTCGTGCGACACTTGGTACTTGTTATTCTGTGTGGATGACTGTCTGGTATGCAGGGTGGAATTCCACCCCACATTGTTTCTCCTGATCATGGGCCCATAGTCGCCCGAAACATATAGAGATAGATTGAATATAAACGTACTACGAATAAACTGTGCACCAAGTTCGTTTTATTTACAAGATATCACTTTCGGTGTTGTGCACAAATATACTAGGAGTTTTCCGCATCTTAACAACAAACCTAAAATATGTCATATCCATCTTACATTACAAGGTGAGTACAACATGTTTGTACTTAAGACAATTTTATTTCGATTTTCAGTTTTTTTTATTCTCCAGCTGTACCTGACAAAGAACACAATCTTTCTCCGTCACAACTATCAATTACTTCAGGTTGTCATTTCTTCAAGCGAAGCGAGTTATTCTTAACAATTTTAACCAAAACGGTAGGTGCCCAACAATTTTATTGCAATTTTCAAATACTAAATTTCATAAAAATCCCTTCGGTGGGAGTCGCGCTTTGACTTACAGACAGACAGACAGGCAGACAGACTGACTGACGTTCGGACGGATATTTCAGGGCCATGGTCGCCTTTCACATCTGAGTCTGAAATGTGTCTGAAGGAATTCACCAAAGTGGGTTGTGGGGTACAACATGCAATTTTGAAGTGGCTCAGTTCGGAATATGACGGTTGGCTTTTAAGGCGAGTGTTAGCTATATTCAGGGGTTAGGTACCGAACTGAACACAATATTGTTATGTAGGTACATAGAGATTCTTGGAATACTTTGATAAGTATGCGTGAAGAAATGAAAGTGACCGCAAGCGGGAGTCCAGAACAATGGGCAAATAAACTGTGTGTGAAATAAGGAAGGAAAAATTTACGATTAGCGACCAGCCTGAAAGTTTTAATAGGGTCTATTTAATATTTTAAGATGAAAAATCCCCACTAGAACGAAATTTTAAAATACACAGACGTATGGACCAAATGATGTCAGAGGTTTTACGTGTTTTACGATTCAGCCTAAATTAGCCACAGAAATCGGCTGAGGGCTAGTAAAATGAAATGCTGAAAAATACAATAGAACACACATATGTAGAAGTTTTTTTTTCTGTTTCGGTTAGTTATAATTTTCCCCTGGAACACAACTGGATATCCGCTCGGAGATTTTGACATGATTTTCATAATATATTACACAAAATCAAAGAACTATTATATATAGCAATACGATCAGCCTCTCCCAAACGAAGCATTGTTTGCGTTTGTGACATATTATATATAAAAATAATTCAGCTCTGCAATATACTTCGATATGTGAATTATAAAATTGCACCGATACATGATAAAGTTTCAGTCACATTTTGTGTTAAAATCCGGTTCAAAGTATATAAGAAATGCCATATTACAGACGTGGCTTGAAAAGTTAATATGACTACGCTTGTCATAAGAAATGGTACGCGTATTTCTACGTGGAATTATTAGGTTACAAAGTTTACTTTAACAAGCAAATTTATAGCATCGCCTACATTTATCTTTCCCCTTGAGTAACTTCACTCGTGTACTGGGGCACCTATCAGAATGTAAATAAAGTTGTGCACATACAAAAGATTACAGGAAAAATGTAACAACACACAGTTTTGCAAATAATTTGCAGATAGGCCGTGAATATAAGCTACACTCCCACACACACACACACACACACACACACATACACAAACAAATGGCTGCTCCTATCTCTAATTGACGATGTAGGTAATTTTGTGAGAAGTACAAGAAAAACTGATTAGGCCCTCTTAGAAACAAAAAGGGAAACTGAATGACTAATTAGCTAAGTAATTAGACAATAAATAAATATCCAGCTGTCTTAACAACTAAATAAAGCAGTAACCATCCAAGTAACAAAACACCTAAGACGCTAAGTAATGACCTAGCTAAGTAACTTATTAACAAAATGAATTAACAGTTTACGACACCAAATCTTTATCCAGGCACAAGAGCAGCTGGTGGGTCAGCACCTCCTCATTACTGAGGCTTCAGAATCGCACTCAGACACACCACACTCAGTAGGACTCCTCTAGACGTGTGATCAGTCTGACACAACGGCCTCTACCTGACAACACACAACATCCACAAGAGACAGAACTCCATGCCTCCGGCGGGATTCGAACTTGCAATTCCATAAAGCGAACGGCCACGGACACACCCCTTAGACCGTGCGGCTGCTGTGATTGGCTGCCTCAATAAATACCGAAAAATAAACGAACAAATTGATTATGTAAATAACAAATAACAATGAAACCAAGGTGCAGAATGAGCAAATCATAGAGAAAGTGACTAATTAATGAACAAATGACGCTTTAACCAAGTAAATAACTAAGTAACTAGTTCATAACTCTTGGAAGTGGTTTTTCAAAAGGTGATGGTCTATCAGTATCTTTCGCTATTTACAAGAAATAAGGTACTATAATATGTTGCAAATAAATAATTTATTTGTACATATTCGGTGCCATATAGTTTACTTCTCATTATTCTGGAAAATGCGAGTGGCTGGAATCTCGTTTGAGGCCAAACAGGCTGATCATTCGGGCGTTCTATGATACGTCATTATGTTATAGCCAACAAGAATCAAACTTGATTCGTCATCAGCACTTCTGTGAGGATGTACTGGCAACGAACTAAGGATCTGACTGGACGTGTAACTCATATTGTATCTAGAGGAGGCACACGTCGCCAAGTTCCTACGGAGGAACTTTACATGCGAGAACATGGACTGTGGTAACTAGGCAGTTCAATCAAAATCTCTTGTGAAATTTACACAGCTATATTGACTTAAACCCTACAGACACATATCGGAGACCGCCAAATGTGGTCTTAGCCCTGTTTAAACAGAATATAACAAGCATTTGCTAGTGGGATAGCACGTCTGCTTCGCAATCAATTGGCCACATTTCCACGCTATTTTAACTCAGCAATGGTTACGGCTACTTCTGCTTTGCAATTACTGGTTTTAGGGGGCCAATGTTCTTCTATCCTTTAACACAAATTAGCAAACACATATAATGAACTTTCTGGCACAAATCAATCTAAAGGGAGGCCCACCTACTCGTCCATACTGACAATTTGACATTCGATTCACTTCATAATAAAAATTTAGTCCCATATTAGAACTAAGCTCTTCTGAGTTATTACACATCAAGCAGTAGAAATTTCTTACCCACGTTTCGGGACAAACTATCGGCCCCATTCTCATGGTTCAATAATTCACAATTACCACTACTCGAGGCGTAATAATTCAAAGGAGCGCAGTTCTGAACTACTTGGCCGCGGAAACCTGAAGTCACGCATAACTCCTATATATTACAAAGAAATTAGAGAAACATACAACATTTTCTTACAATGTAATAAACACGGAAACAATTATCCAAAATTCTATGCTATCAGCGTACTGAATCAATTAAAAAGTAGATAGAGAATAATAAGAAGAATATGTCGAAAGAAAAACATTAAGGGTATGGTCTTGAAAATTACCACACAAGAAGCGAGGATATTGTAGCCAGTGTAGCGATTGGCATAGGGTTGTACAGACCCGGGATTGGATCCTGATGTGGTTGAGATATTCCTTGTTCTCCAGACTGGCCTGGACCCCACCAAGCCTCCCGTACAAGGGCTACGGTTTCTTTCCAGGGCTAAAGTGGCCGAAACATCGTTCTGAATAACCACCCACCCGACTCTAGTGCCGAGTTTCGAATGGGTTTCGGATATACCTCCGCTCCCTCCGCTGCGCCTATACAGGCAAGTCACGGGATGACCTCTGAATCCATTACCACAAAATACCTAACAATTTTAGCCATGCAACAAATGGTTCTTTATATCTTATACCACTGGTAAAGGTACAGCAATCCCATAACAGATCTGGACAGGCCCTGAGGGTTCCAGATTTTGGGGCTACCAAATTTCAAGACATTCGGTACATGGAGGTGGTAAGGCTGTCAACCCTACGCAACGGCCGCCTTTACCCTCATTAAATATTCCTGGTACTCATTTCTCTTAGAGGCTGAGTCGACTCCAGGACCATAGGGCGGCCGGAAGGGTGATGTCAATGAAAAATTCCAATGACGCAAACCAAAATCGAACCCGCGACTTTCCGGCTTGAATGCAGTGGCTCAACCAACTGCACCACCGCGTGCTCCCGTATATTACGGAGGCAACATTAAATATTCCTGCATAAAATTTTTCACAAAACATTATAAATACTATTACCACACACTGATCTGTAATTTTAATATGTACGGACTCATGAAACAGGAAAACATATGCGCAGAACTACATTAAAATAATATAACGTAATTATAATTTCCAAGTAACTTAAATTCAGATTTTCATTTCATTTTGTTATAATTTGAAACTCGTGTATTCCAAGATAGTTGCATTTTAACGGCTTTAGTACAGTGCTGCTCTTGTTTAGAGTCGGCAAACAAGTCAGTAAGTAAATATGAGTTCGTCAGCCACTCGATGACATATAAAATTGAAACTGGCACATTTCTGAACCGGCAGTGTTCCTGCTCTGCTAATTAACTCCATGCAGCAAATACCTTGAGTGACATGAAAGAGTTTAAATGAATCAAATTCGTGTTATTTTTACGTTCGACTCGGTTTCACTGCAATAACCATGACAAACAGTCACTAGACCCTCTCTTGGACCTGTTAATTCTGGTCGGTATCCTTTCGCCCATTTCTGGATTTTAACATAATCACAAAACTACCCTTGTGCCTATAAAATGAAATCCTTCATTCAGCTTCATTTTATGACATCTGTAAAGGGACTTTTTATATAAAAAAGTGCTGTTAACAACCTAGACATCCTATGAGCAGCAGGGTCACATATTTTCGTCTGTCTGGGACTGTCTATTTCAAGTATTATTTTAATAGATAGTCTCCATCTTACGACAGCTCTTTTCCACCCAGGAAGTTTGTCACTTGCCATGTTACAAGAGGTGGTACCAAAGTAAGGCCTCCTATTTATTCAGAATGTATAATTACAGTTCAAATAAATTATATATATATATATATATACCATGAGTAAATCCTTTAAAAATCTGAAATTATTTTCCTAGAAATTCACCTACACTACCAACACACTTTTTCTCCCTCTACGTGGGTACGCTACAAGCTGGCCGCATAAAATTCTTTGCTAACCCTTCCGAAATATGCACACGTGCTGTCTTTCAGTTCGTCGCCGTCGTCTGAAGAAAGGCCTCCTCGGAGTGCAGCCTTCAGGGAGCCAAAAAGATAGGAGACGTATGCCAAATCGGGAACGTAAAGGCGATTTTAGTTTCCGTTTGGCCGAAAATTTCTAATTCGTTCCTTTGACTTTCTTAATGTCTGCGCCTATTGCTCTGAATTGTTTGTGGCACCTCTATCCAAGAATTTCACTAACATGATTTATTTTCTGTGCCAGAAGGCGCTACCCATGTCTTTACCCGCAGATTTCTGCACCTTGAATTTGTTCTTCCTCACTTTCCTTACTGTCCCGTTTCAATAACTTCCGACTTCAATCTTTCTGGCCCCCTGAACGATGCACTCCGAGGACGTCGTTTTTCTGGCGACGACGAATTGCAAAAAAAAAGTGCATGAAGAACTCCGACGCTTCAGCAAACAGCTTTACTAGCCCGTGTATAACGTTACAAGCAAATATGGGAGAAGTGTTTTGACAACGAAAGAGAATTTGTGGAGAAATAATCTCAGCTTCTTAAGTATATAAGTATAAAACTCTAAGCATAGTTTCTGAAAAATATGGGAAGGGGTGGTAATTTCATCCTGAGCATCGTACATTTTAATTGACTCATCCTAAGAGATAAGCTTACTTTAACACATAGACAGTACAAGTGACTCTGTGTGGTACTGACCTTAGGTATAGAATGCCTCAAATACCTAAGGTGTGTCATAAAACAGAAAAAGCACTAGAAAACTGGAAAAAATTCTGTAGTGAATAAATTATTATTATCTGATAAATGACAAAGGAGAATGTAGGAATGTAGCGTAGATAAGGTAGGTGAAAATTTTCTACAAATCTCCTAGTCTTACTGGGAACAATAAAGTACGTGAAATTTTATGGATACTTATGTCAATACATTAAGATGCTACCGCCCCTACAGACGCTGAGTGAATATAGGTTCAGTACAATGACCTTTCGATCAGTATTCAAAGAGTGCAGAAACTGTACAGAATCCTGTAATTGCCTCGAGAAGAGTGTTGAGACGTTTGTATGGAATATTTATAAAATTAATTTCCCGGAATTATGGAAATCAAATTAAAAGATGCTTTGAAATGAAGACGCGGAAACACTGTGTCGAATGCTGCTCCTGTCTTCAAATTGGACTAAAATTTAAACACAGTTTTTAGTAAAGGTAAAACAAAGTGGAGTTGTTTAAAAAGATCGCAAATGTAAATAATTGCACTGTAGCTAAATTGTCTACATATTCACATAGAAATTTCCAAGCACTTATTTCTGTTGCCCACCCGTTTCCCGTCAAATTCAAAATAACGCGTGTTCCTTTGGATATTTAAGCCACTTTTGCAGCGGTTCTTTACAAGACTGATGTTTATTTCAGATGCAGTTTCATGACCCTTCGTTATTTTGTTCTTCCACTTATGTTCTTGAAGGGTCGTTGTCTTGTGCATACAAGCGTCCGTAGTTTTCAAGAAATCTAGTTACGAAAATAGGGTCACGGGGAGCGTCTGCTGCTGCTTTTCCGCGCGTTATATAAATAAAACCGCCATACTGAACGTCACTTTATTATCACTGCTCAGAGAACAGTGAAAAAAATGAAGAATAAAGAAGTTCAAGTAAAGAAATGTTTTGATATCTTTATCATTGTTGCTAACGTCATTTTTAAACTGCACTAAATTAACTTTTCTTTTTTAGTTCCCCTCGTATAATACAAGAAATTACTTAAACCTGAAATATGAAGCTAGCAGGAAACAAAAAATTGTGTTACAAGATTGTAAGTTGAGAGCAGAAAACGACAGTATAAGTGGATTATCTCCGTGGGTAGGTTTCGTGTACCAACAAACCCAAAGGGTGAATAGAATATAAAACTCTCCGCATGTTAACCAAATTCAGCATTGAAGCAACTTTTTAACTGCAAATTCCCTTCTTCTTTCCTTGATAATTTCCTACGTTTGAGATTGGAAGCCATCTCTGTTCAAAATTAACAATACCGTAATTTTCTTATTTGGGGGCACGCGGTGTCGCAGTTGGTTGAGGCACTGGGCTTCACGTTGGAAGGACGCTGGTTCCATTCCCGAAGTGGTTATTGGAATTTTTCATCGACATAGTCCTTCCGGTTACTAAGAATATTTTCTGGGGGGTAAAGGCGGCCGGTGTGTAGGGCTGAAAAGCTTACCATTTTCATGTGCCGACTGTCTTGAAATCTGGGAGACTAAAACTCCTGGAACCCTCAGGGCCTACCCGGGGTAGTTCAGGGACTGATTCACCTTTAAGTTTCTCTAAATCATCTACCTGAAACACAAAAGAAATGCAGTTTCGAATTTGAAAGATTATCAGTAGTAGTCTGGGTTTCTTGGGCAAATATTTTCAATAGTTAACAGTTTATTCCATGTTATCCAAGTGAATGTTGCAATGAACTAAAAATCCTCTCCTAATAATATCTTCTACTATTGTAAGTACTCAATGGAACTGCATAAAATGACCGATCTAACAGCAATTTCAGCACAAAATACGAGTAGCCTCCGTCGAGTTCCCACGGATTGCTGCTGGCCTAGAGCAAGAAGAAAATTTAGAGCAGATTTTCGGGCACACCTCGCACATTAGCCGCTGTACTCAATAGGCCTAAGTAGAGCGAAAATTTTACCCCTGTGTTGGTGCCAAAACTAATTTAAAGAATAAATGAAATTATTAAATTTTCTTTCAATACTTTTCAAATAAGACAAACGTTTTTACACAGTTGCCATCCCTTAGGGATTCATTCTGCCTTAGACCTGTAAAGAATAGTTGTTTTTTATCATAGTAGTCATTTCTATAAACTAATTGAGGTATATCTCTTCAACGTTCCGCGTAAGTTTGCTCTAAATATCTGGAATACTGTTCACATAAAGTACTCCTTCAATTTGAGACTTTTATATGGAATTATTGACCTTCCCTTTTCAATCTTATACAACCGTGAAAATAAAGTAATATTAATATCTTGAAATGGATCTAGTAAAGATGTGTTACATATTCTTCCTCAACAACTTTTTCCACCAAAATTCCTACTCAGACGTACCATTCCCTCGCGTGAAATGTACACACACACACACACACACATACATACACACACACACACACACACACACAGTTCATGTAAAATATAATACCATTCGGGGAGAGCAAAGCTACATGTAACTGTGTAAGAAAGAGAAACATACTTTGTGATAGAGATAAAATTAAATATTTTTTTAATTATGGAAACTGTTCTAATTTCAGAATCATATTTCAGTGTTCTCCAAATTGGGCTTTTATAAATGTTGTAATAAATATTCTAATTTCATAAAATGTAGGGAATTTCTTGACTCGCTTAGGTCCTTTTAGCTTCTGAAGAAGGGCTTTGCTCCATGGGGTAAAAATTTATTTATTTACTATGAATTTATTTTTTTTAACAAATGTTTATATGGAACTATCTTCAATGTGATAAATATTTAACAACATCCAAGAAAAATTATTTTATTATTTTAGTGCGTTATAGTGTTAATGTCACTTAATAATTGTGTGTATGTGTGTTTGTGTGGACTTTTTCACCTGTAGGTTCAACAAGACCACGTAAAAGAACTAAAGTACACAAATCCGCAAATAAATTATTTAATAACAATGCCACGTGTTTCAACATGTCCATTGCCTCTTTATATGCTTTTTTGCGGCTTTATATGGAATATTTTTTTTAGTAAAGTCTATTATTATGGGTTCAGTGTTTTCTGTCATCTGCTTCGTCTATTCAAGGTACATCCTTGCGTTAAAATGAAATAATTTTCAGCAACTGGAGGGCTTGTGACAGACAAGTAACTGCCTAAACCAGCAAGCTGTACAATTTAAAAAGATTTACCTTACAAGTGGTTACCTGAGATTTTGGTGACAGCCAGACACCTGTCCGCAGATATCTCGTTGTTAATTCGTAATAGAAAAGTTATTCATTTTGAAATTAGATCCAAAATTTCTTATCACTTAATCATTTAATTTTTATTAAGATTACTATTTTTACGAACTCTAATAATTTCAAATTTTTGTGTCCATAGCTGGTAAATTTTATTCCTTAAAAGTGGGAATGAAGCTTTTTTGTTATGCCACAACAAGCTACCTTCTTAGAATACTTGAAGTCTAAAGATGAAAGCAGAATATTTCTCCGAAACGTCGGTAACTCTTCAAAAAATTTATGACGTCATACCTCAGAAATCATTGTGATCAAAATATCTCTCATGACTTCAAATTGCACGGTATAATTGTAGATATTAACTGATTGTATTTTGTGGAAAAGGAAAAATGGATTTCTTGTTTTATATATGCTATGTTGGGCGTTCAACTTACAATGCAAGAATAAATGGAGGACCATTTATTGTGAAGACTTAACGTTTATTGTGGAGACTTAACTTTTATTGTGGAGACTTAACGTTTATTGTGGAGACTTAACTTTTATTGTGGATACTTAACGTTTATTTAGGAAACTTAACGCTTATTGTTGAGACTTAACGTTTATTGTGGATACTTAACGTTTATTGTGGAGACAACTTTATTATGGAGACTTAAATTTTATTGTGGAAACTTAACGTTTATTGTTGAGACTTAACGTTTATTGTTGAAACTTAACGTTTATTGTGGCGACTTAAAGTTTATTGTTGAGACTTAACGTTTATTGTGGAGACTTAAAGTTTATTGTGGAGACTTAACGTTTATTGTGGAGAGTTAAGGTTTTCCTCATTAAAATTTATTCATAAACATTACACAAAGTTTAAGGCAGTTTTAATAAAATTTATTTAAACAAATGAATTTACATATTTTTAAGTAAAGACTCGACAATCCAATGATGAGTTACTAAACGACGCCTACTAAATAATTATAACACACTTATTTAGGAAACAAACGTTTGAAAATAAAAATTAAAGGAAAAAAATATAACAATTGAATAAAATAACAGTTTTACATGCGGATCGTAGATTCTATAGAAGATATTCAGTTAAAGATGGACACACTGTATTATACTTGGTAGACGGATGGTCAGCAAGGGACTTAGTCTACTTACACAAAGCCGGTAAAAAACCCGAGTGAATAGAATGCTTCGATAGTGAATGTCGCTTAGAGCACACTGGTCCAGATTACAATATGATATGTCTTTAGTGAAAGAACAACTAATGAATTGGAATTATTAAATTTCATTTCAATTCCACAAGAACATCCCGTACTTAAGAAGTTAAATTTATGTATTTCCAGTGCGAATTCCAGCACCAGGGCGTAGTTTCAGATCTTACATTTATACGGCATTATATCAAAATAAAATGTACTGTTAGGTCTCAGAACCTTTGTAACGCCACAGTAAGGTGCCGTGGAAAATTCAGTGAACATTCAGCTTGTGAATTTTTAAGAGTAATTTCCTCTTTGATTACGATACTCTGTAGTATGGCCACTGATTGCAAACTATTCTGTAGACACTTTTAGGCTTCATTTTTTTCGACGCTAAAGATGAAGGCAACAAGTTACACTTATGTGTTTGTGCCTATATGGCGTGTGAAGCAAACCGAAAACATAACATCAATTTAGTGAGATTTTGTTTTTAAATTTCCGACTAGAAAGAGGAGTTAAAATACATGTCCATCAAAAAATACCAGTTAATCCCAAAGAGTGACCATGTTGCATTGACGTACCAAACTGCATTAAAAGCAACGATTTAAGTGATTAATTTAGGCACGATACACACTACCCAAATGTAATGTTTTCGGTATCATAGAACTTCCAACATATTGAACATGAAATGCGTCTTACCAGACATTTAGAGACACAGCTCTGGATAAGCCACAAGCTAGCTAAATTAAACAGTAAATCCTTGTATCACAAAGGTTCAAATCCTGAATCTCCATCTGAATTTAAATGTTTTGTAACGTGTTTATTTTTGTGGTTACAACAAAACAAATCATGCACCAATGCCTATTTGTCAAAAAGGGTGTTAGAAGTGTACGTATGAAAATAAATTCACACGATTCCAAACTTTCAGCCAAACAAGCTGCAATAAATTATGATTAAACATCACTTTCGACAAACTAAAGAAGGCTTAGCCTTTGAACTTAGGTGTGTCTAACCACCTTAATTTATTTTGTACAGCATGTACGACTTTGAAAATTATTCAGCTCAACTGTTTCCTCGTGATTCTTTCGTCTCAAATAAATAAATAAATAAATAAATAAATAAATAAACAAACAAATAAATAAATAAATAAATAAATAAATAAATAAATATAGCCCCATTTTATTTGTGATTAAAACACGTATTTATCTTAAATCACCACAGTCACCTTTACATAACGCCTTTAATCTCGCAAATC
>Ga0123357_10010575_pt1 | contig 11753 bp, 9 predicted proteins | sample TergutEmb28metaG_FD_89873 | JGI IMG/M metagenome (GOLD analysis project Ga0123357, IMG submission 89873) | Embiratermes neotenicus P4 segment gut microbial communities from Petit-Saut dam, French Guiana - Emb289 P4 | ecosystem: Host-associated > Arthropoda: Insects > Digestive system > Gut ...
ATTGTCTAGTAGGAAGAGAAAAAAATTGAGGAGGGGGGGGGGGGGGGGGGGGAAGAAAAAAAAATGTTATAATACATAGCGCAAAAGCGCAATAGAAAATTTCATTAGGATCCATTGCACGTTAACTTATGACAGGAAGAGAGTGAAATATGACCATTAAAAAGGCAATGTTTACTCCAGCATTTATGTACAAGTATCAACAACAACAGTAAATAAATAAAAGTATTCAATGCTACTGTTATGGCACCCAATGAATATAACCCTCATGTGCTCACTGACATATTGTTATTACAATCATCCATGGACAGCAAATTTTGCAGTTACAAATCCAGAAGAAGCTCTGAAGCATGACAGTCCTGGGAGAAAATTTTGCAGTTGACAAACCTGACTGATACATGACAACAAACTGGGGTTGAAAAATTATACATTATGACAAACCTGAAAAGAAGCACCAATTTTTCTCACAGGTCGCATTGGTGTGGATAAAATGTTAGCCAAGGAAACCACTTTTGATAATCCTCGTTTCCTCTTGTTCTCTTGTTCAGGAGGCAAAGATGTGTCCAGTGAACACACATTAACAGCATCACTAATTCTTCTCTTACGTTTTCTCTGCAACAATGTAGTAAATTACTTCCACCTTTCACAACCAAGAAAAACAGAGACTGAACCCACTGCAGTCAAATGCTGAAAAGAAAGTAATATGACAATGAAAAGGGTTCACAGTTTTCAAAATATGCAAGAAACAGCTGATGTCACATTCTTTTAGTCAGTAACTTAAATGACCCTCTATGAATAAAGTGTGTGAAAGGCCACAATTCCATAATTCTTTCCAACAAGCAACTCCATATTGTACTCATACACACTGCTGCAAGGTTTGCTTTGTTTAGGTGTTCCTTAAGGTTCCAAAATTCATTTATTACCCTACTGCAATACTTTGGATGCCACATGATTCACCACTCTCAGAGGTTCTATTAATGACACAGTAAACTAAAAGTTACATGTGAAGAACTATAAACAAGACATACTCTTGAGAGGTACTCATACACAAAATGCTGTGATCAAGTTAAAAGAAGAAGAGCAAAGTCGCACTGTCCTTCCATTGTGCAGCTCACAGATGCAATAGACTGAACCATTATAACACAGGGTAGTGACAATGTGGGCAACATAAACTCCCCAGGTTCAAAGTAGTGTAACATGACTTATGGTCAAATACAATCACACTTCCTTCTAGCTGTCCTGTAAGCATAGCTGCAACATACAAAAAGTTGTAAGTTGTAGGACTACAGTGACATACTTGGAATATTTCTTTTCTACTTTTGGTAAAAACCCATCCACAGGCAAAATGCTTCTAGACTTGCTAAGCACAACATCATTACTCTACTGCAGCTCCTCTACAAAAAATGCCAGCAGAAACAATCAATATAGAATATACCTACCTTACTAGAGGCCACACTTACTTTGTCTGTGACAGGAAGTTTGTGGTTAATGACAGGACAAGGACAGATATTGTCTGCTACTCAGATGACAGAGGACATTGGTCCCAATATTTTTACAAAATCCAGCTTATATAAATTACGTAAATGATGCATCACAAAGGTTGTGTTGAAATAATGAATCCAGCACAAAACAGAACCTGACATCTCATCCAAATCTGAGTTATAGAAAAAGTTCTTCCCATGAAAACCTATGGCCACAGTCAGCTTCCTCATCGTGCATTTTCAATGGCTTCATTTTTTAGTAGCCCTTGCTAGCACACATAAATAACACATGGGAGAAGTAAATCTCGGGAGTACCAAGATTACTGTATATAAACATGTGGCCAAGGTACAAAATTTATGTTAAAAAGTAGACTGAAGACCAATAATCCAATGTAACTGAATAATTCAATGAAATAGAAGTTTTTACAAAGATAGACTGACATAAACAATGATGATGATGATCATCATCATCATCATTGTCCAATTCTCATATACTAACATACTAGTTTAACAGCGCAACGGACAATTACAAAAACACCACAACACAAATATAACTGAAATCACATGAAGCCACACACAAACAAAAGAACACCCACATGATGAAAATGATGATTATTATGATGACAACAGTGACAACGGCAATGATGACAATGACAACAATCACAATCGTGGTACACAACAACAAATCAGTGTAATGTTCTTCCTCTACTTTCCTTAATTTACAAATTCCTTTATGGTACCCTTCAAGCATATACACAAAATTAGCACAACTGTGATTTATACATTTCAAGAAAATTGTTTTAGCTCCTCTTCAAAAGTTGCTCTTTCAAGACTTAATAACTTGAGAATACACAGAAAGAGCAAACACCTAATGACAGTAAAGGTTCACTGATTATACTGCAGCCTCAATCCCCAAGAATAAATGTTCAAATTCTTATTTTATTTTTTCCAGTTCTTTGTAGTTTAATGACATGACTGGACTTGGCATAGAAAACTGCATTCACTTACCACCCAACATCCTTTCTGTGGCTCCACAAAAAACTCTGTCACAGTAGAAGGATTTTTGTCCATTGTGCCTCCTACAAAAAGCAATCGACTCATGTAAGTGGAATTAAATACCCCAAAACATCCATGAAACACTTCATCTACCTTTTCCATATACATATTAAATAGGTATGGAGGATGATTATGAATAATACGTAAGTAAGAGGGTGCGAACTGTTACAAGATATGACAGTTATCAGAAGATGAGAGAAAAATGGAAACACTTTTGCCACACAGTTGGTTCCTCAAACGAGGTACGAAATACAAACCAGAAATAATAACCCTGACATTCATTGAATGATACACTAAATACATTTTATGGTATGAAAAATTGTTTTCTTGACTTTAAAGACACCAAATCTTTCATATTTTGTAGAGAAATATATCCTAATATGCAATTGCAGTTATGTTCAGGTTTGAAAATAATGATACCTGTAAAAAAACTTCTGGACAATAGTAATACCATTCTACATTATCAATATTTTGAGCTGCAAGATGTAAGATCTTCACAGTGCTGCTGCTGAGGATTCAGCCTTCTGGGATATGATGCTGTGTCCCTGGGTGAGTGGTTCCTGATATGTTGAAGGCATTATGTTTCTTAAAAACGCTGAGAACCACTCACCTAATGACACAGCATCCACATGTCAGATCTGAATCTCCTACTTAAAGAAAATACTATATTTGAAACTGTTATGCTAAAAGTTCTTATATGAACATACTGAATTGCAGGCAACATTTCATCTGCCACTTTCTGTTACAATAGAAATTTTATTCTCTTTCAGGTTCAGTATTTGAATTCTAAATGGGCTAAACTCATCTCTACTTTAAAAAACAGAATTACTGGAAAGATGAAAAACTGTCATTACATTAATTTAATGAGAATCCTTTCACTGTTTTCATTCAATGAAGAAATACATAAAACATTGGTTACAAATAATGGCATCTGCCTTCTGACCATCAACATAATATATCTGGCTTGGTTCTGCAAAGGTTCATGTACTTTCGTGGGTATCTAAATTCCCCAAAGTAATCATTGTTAACCAGCATAACTAAAACGTACTGTAACAAGCAACCTACTGTATGGTAAGGCAGTTTGGTAGTCGCTAATACATTCTTCTACAAGAGTAAAATTTTACTAACGTTACATTAACTCCATTAAGCACAGTCACTCTTGATCAGTTAGTCGTGAAATTCCTGTCCTTGTATGGCAGCTCAAGTCATTAACATCTTCACACAAACCCAACAGTGATCCCCATCTTGAATTAGATAAACACACCCCACTCTCTGTTTCTATAAGATACATTTAATGTCCTCTCACCCATACATTGGCGTTAGAAGTGGTCAAGTTTCAGGCTATGTTGTAACATTCCTAGTCTGTCATATTACGTGGATCTACACCGACGTAATAACACACAATTAACGTCACCACGTGCTTAACAAAGAAGTCTGCACAAATGATTCCGCCTACACTATTTTTTCAATTCCCAACAAGACAATGGCCAGTGTTTTGCGTACAATGGAACCTGTACGTAACATAACAGGCAGTAAGACCTAGTAACCAGTTATTCAACGAGGCCAACTGTTAACGGAAATAAACTTCACAAACCGGCTTGCCGCTGTGGTTCAGCATAGTTACCTTACTGCTTATTCTTATTGCCGTATATTGTTAGTACTGAACAAAAGAACCATTACGAATCAACACAGAATCTGGAAATTCAAAAGCTCTGCGTAATCTGTATAATTTACATTACACTTCACCTACTTTTTTGTATTTAAAAAAATAACTTCAAACCGAAATCACTTAACATATAACATCTGAATGACAAAACGCCTAAGATGAATATTCGAACTTCGTACATTAGAGCATAGCGTACCCCTTCAAACCAAAGGTTACTAGCAACAACAGAACATGTAGTTCTAGCAACCATGGATATTTACTGTAACATGTCACATGTAACCGTACCCCAAACTTGATGACCGTGCATTTAACCACGGACTAGAGCGCGATCAATCAAGGATGATTCTGTAGTAAACCATGGATGAGTTGTAAACTACAACAGATTTTAAGCAATGTTTTATGATTAGCTGTATCCCTCTTCGACTGCTACATCGTTGCACTCCATACAGGAGCATACCCGAAATATCCTAAACTTTTTTATCGGTTAGAATATCAACTTAATGAGCATACCCAGCACGGAAATTCGAATGGATTCTTTTTTCGACGTCTAGTGCACTACTTAACGGCACATCTGAAATCCCGTCCTTCTTCTGCGGGTTTCTTCAAATAAACGTCTGAAATAACAAAATCTATTCAAACAAACGTATTTTTTTAGTGTTTCAAAATGAATTTATATTGACGATAGTAGTAGGTGGTGCAACTTAAAAATGCCCACTGTAAAATTCAAGCAACAAGTTTAAACTCCTGTGTTCTGCGATTTAAAAAAATCTTCTCATGACTGTTCCACAATTTTACCAATTAAATGTGATTTTATATTTACGAAAGAGCGTCATTCCTATAAACGAACTCAAATTCCAGATGACGAATGGAAACAAAGAAATTACTGGAACTGTTATAGCAATGAAAATGCATTTCTGAAGCTTTCTTTCATTCTCTACTTGCATGTGATGACGTGAAACTAGTCATTCGAATAATTTAGGCTTAGGCCTAAAATTTATTGCTAAAGGCGTTTCAGTATCGGTGATTCCAAATTTTTTTATTTTTTATTTTTTGCTTCAGTCAGCTAGAGGAGTGCCGAAGAATAGGCACATCATATCGTAATTTGTTCCTTTTTGGGTAATTCCCCGGCGTCTGAGTTCTAATTGCCTACGTTTCGGAACTCAATGTCGGTTCCATCTTCATAGGCAGGTGAATGAATTATACTTCGTTCACCTGCCTATGAAGATGGAATCCACAGTGAGTTCCGAAACGTCGGCAATTAGAAGTCAGACATCGGGGAATTACCCAAAAAGGAACAAATTACATTTAGAACACGGCGAAAACTTATAAACAAAATCATATCATTTCTTCTATGCTCTAAAAAGCCTTTGTCTTCTGGAAGGGGCGGGGTGATGGAGATATGCAATGCGACCATCATTTTTAATCACGCATTACTGGAGTAGTAAATAGTTATTCTTTTAAAGCGCACATAGAAGGAGTAGTCAGGCCAATTTGAAGATAGTTAGTGTGAGTGATTACAATGGCCGTCCATAACGCAAATTTTAATTTAAAGAATCATATTTAGTGTTTTAAATTTATTTTATTTGGAAGCAAATTAATACTTATATATTGCACCGGTCGAAATCTCGAACATATACTGCCTTGACGTACCAGCTGCAAAATCTTTGAAAACATGGTTGAGTCCGATAGAAGCTACTTCATTCTGTTCTGAAAGAATAGGCAGGTTTATGAGTCTGCCTTGTGTTATTGTAAATCCCCGCTACTATGTTATCAGGATCATTCTTCTGGAAGATGTTCCCGTTACGCCACTGAAGCTAAATGTTTGAAGAGAATCTAAAAAGCTGGGCTTATATTATTATATGACTGCTATACCATTGATAAAATGCATTTAGGACACTCCTGTGTACAAAATCCAGTTTTCCCGCGTTCTGTTTTGTTTGCGAGGTAAGAAACATTATAACGTAATCCTGATGGATTTCCGATCAATTCAAATGTTTTGAATACTGCCGTGTTACATCACAACACTTATTTCGGGGCTCAGTAAAATGTTCATGATTTTTAGATCCAGTTGTTTTCCACAGATCCATTGTTGTAAAGAAAAAAGCGCGTTCGTAATCCTCGCATGTGTGAAAAAGTTCACCAATTTCAACTCCAATTCCATTCAGGATTTCTCATTTAGATCAACTAATTTCCTTTTTACTAATCAATCCAGGATTTTCACAGGAATGTAAATACATGGTAATTTGCATATAAAGTCACTAACCATTATTTGTGCAAATCTTAATCCTCAGAAATGGATATGGTTCAATAGCTTATTTTTCAAGTTATTGACAAGGTCATTTAAAATTCTCAGTGGGGTCATTGCTTAATGGAAATATATTTTCACAAAATCACTCATACGTGACGTACAAGGCACGATTAACGAAACAACAGATTGTGGCTGATTTAGCCATCATAGGACCATTGTTTGAGAACATTAAAATACGTGTAAGATCTCCTTTAAAACATAATAATACATTGTAAATGCATCCGAATAAATCACCTTAAAATTTTTTACACAACCAGCCTTGATAATAAAATGTATGAATATGTAACATGGACGTATAAATTTTATTGCTCCTGTGTTTGCAGGCAGAAACGTTTATGGTACAACGAACATGTTATCGGATCATGATAGAGTCACAAGTAAAAAAGGTATTATGATTATATAGACTATATGTGGCTTGCAAACCGCCAGTTTATTATGCATGGTCTATACCATGTACAGACCATTCTGTTGATTTGTTCCAGATATGAATTTGCGGTGACGCCTGTACTTACGTGTCTGCTGGACATTAGATAGTCAGGGGTTTCTTGGCATTATGTAAATAAATTCAGAGGATGCATGAGTATAGGTGCAGCGCCGTATCCGTGGTTGGCCGCAGCCCGAAAAAAATTGAAATCTTATAGAAATAATCAGTTCATAAAAAAACGCGCACTAAGCGAGAACGGGCCGTAACATGGTGAAATCCAGCAGCCCAAACGCGCCCATTATTAGACTCATCTTCCTTTTTCCCCGTACCCATGCTTCCCCGCAAACTTGCCAACATTCTGCTTCCTGCTATCTCGCTGTTCGAATTAGTTGCCAAGTTATCGCAGTGTTTGTGTTCAGAAAGCTTCAAGAAGAATGGAGAAGTCAGTGAATACGCACAATAGGCTAAGATATTTTCAACAAAACATCTTCTTATTACAGTTTATGTACAGGTACGTAGTATGATTTTCATTGTAAAATGTGTAACAGTAGCACGGTTTTTAATTTATTATGCAGCGTTTTGGTGGAAAAGCATGAATTTTATTGTTCTGTCATCCCTAGTAACTGTGCATGATACTGAACAGTACAGGTACTGTATTTTTCATTGCTTTATCGTCTCTTGAGGATTAGGCTAAAACGACAGAATCTCTTACTTTCGTACGTACAAGAGAGAGAGTAAATGTACCGTGTAGTGGACAGTAAACTTAATTATTACTTTACTTAATCACAAGTTTCGTCATCCCCGTTGTATTTATAATAAACTAGATTGGAGTGTGTATACATATCTAACAAAACGATATGGTGGTAGAGATATGTATTATTTATTAAATAAAGATCAATTACATGTTTCGGCCCTTTTCATTGGCCATCTTCAGGTTGATAATTGAAAAACTTAGTAAGCAGCTACACTTGACTTGTGTGGGTTGTATACAGTGGGGAGGTATACCACATTAGATCAGCCATTTTATACATGTTCTCTATGATAACGGTAATGTGAACACAACCAATAAACAGATCACCCTATATCTTGCACAGGTAAATCCACACTATACGAACAAGCACCATATACCAGCTAACACAAACTACACAATAAACCTGGGCGTCTAAGGATAGTCCTATCTGCGGTCCTCGAATTTTATCACCACAATTAGAACATTCCAACCAGAACACGCATGAATCAACGACACAAGAAGAGAAAATTAACACATCAACATTACCTTCATTTAAAATAAATTAACTTTGCTTGCACAAGTAGGTCGTGATTCTACACTACTATTTGCTAATTCACGTTCCTTACCCAAATCACTTTTATTCCTTCCTATAATAGTTTCACTTCAGACACATAACTGACAAATTATGGAAGCCAAGCTCGAGGTATTATAATAGTAAAATATAATAACAAACGACCCACTACAATTATAAGATCCATATTTGTGCATAGTCTAAGATCAAGAAACCTACTATAACTATAGATACTACATTTATATAAGTTGCAAACTTTATATATATTTTATAAGCCAAATATACATGTAAATATAACGTCTATTAACATAAAATACCATAGATCCAACTATATTAACCTAGAATACAAAAATAGCAGAATTTATGTACCTACACCACCAATCCTACACAACATGCGAGATCTCATTCCCACTCCACATCTTACCTCCCCACTGTATACAACCCACACAAGTCAAGTGTAGCTGCTTACTAAGTTTTTTCAATTATCAACCTTAAGATGGCCAATGAAAAGGGCCGAAACATGTAGTTAAGGTTTGTGTAATAAATTATACACATCCCTACCAACAAGTATACAAATTCTAATCTAGTTTACTTTATTTAATGTTGATAATTTCTTACTGTGCGTAATTTACCAATTAAACTTTACCGTACTTAAGCATGTATATCAAGTTATATAAACCGTTCGGTATTATGCGCAGTTTTCCCTAACCGCAGTAGGTCTTGGAACGTCCTACCAGTGGATACGGCGGTCCACCTGTATCTTCGTGGTTAAAACAGCGGAGGCGTTAAATTTGTGAGGACAGGAACACACTTAAAACTCGTCTCCCAATCAAATCATTTTTGGCGATTTTCAGGGCCTAACATAACACAAAGTGCACTAGCGGCCCGCTGCCCTTTTCACAGCCTGTTCCGGCGGACCTTACCAATAACAGGTTAGCTTATTTTGACCAATCACAGAACGGCTTATTCTGACCAATCAAAGACGACAGACGAACACCGAAACCATACAGAAGGAGGCCGTGCGGACCTGAGAAAGTATCAGTCTCTACTCTGACGACAGAAGAAGAGCTCGCTACGAGATATCACTACACGAATTACTCACTGTACAACCAAGCAACGGAAATAATTTCTATTAAAAGTTGGAGTGCTGTGTCGTTATTCCAAGACAACATACGGTACCCATATTTGTGACCCCGACGACTAGTATATCTCGCGCCGCTATGCTCGCTAACCCCGACGGCACCGCTCCAATCGCCTTGGTGACAGACGTCTGGACCACAGCCATGGGTGCAATATTGCAACAACGGAAGCAGGACGTTTGGAAAAACTTAGCGTTCTTTTCAAAGAAGATGAACACGGCGAACCAGAAGTATAGCGCCTATGACCGAGAGCTACTGGCTATCTACGAGGCTGAGAAGCATTTCAGACACATGTTGGAAGCACGGCACTTTGTGATCTTAACCGACCATAACCCACTAACCTACGCTTTCAGCCAGAGACGTGACAAGTGCACACCACGGCAGTTCAATCACCTGTACTCCATCGCACAGTCCACGACGGACATACGACACATCTCCGGGCGCGACGATTTGTTAGCCGATGCTCTGTCTTGCGTGGAAACAATCTGCACATCCACCTATCCCGAAGATTTGGCAGAGGCGCAGGCAACAGACGCAGAACTCACCGCCTTTCTGCAAGGGACCACCGCCCTCCGGTTCGAAAAGATCCAGATTCCCGTCCCGGATGTAGGTCTACACTGCGACACGGCCACAAGCAGGCCACGCCCTACGTTCCCGAAACCCTCGGACGGAAAGTATGAGACTTTCTGCACGGACTCGGCCACCTCGGTACAAGGGCAAATGCAAACCTCGTGTCTCAGCGATACGTGTGGTCTGGTGTTCAGAAAGACTGCTGCGCCTGGGCACAAGCACGCCAGTCTTGCCAGCGGTCTGCCTACACATCGAAATCGTCGGCCCACGTCCGACATCGGACGGCTTCAGATACTGCCTTACGGCAGTAGACCGCTTTTCACGCTGGCTTCAAGCTATTCTCCTGCTGGACATTACGACGGAGACAGTAGACCAAGCCCTGCTATCCGGATGGATATCTCGTTACGGATGCATGCAAACCATCACCACCGACCAGGAATGGCAGTTCGAATCGCAGCTGTTCCATTCCCTGGAGAGCATCTTTGGTATCCATCTCTCCCGCACGATAGCTTTCCATCCAACCGCCAACGGCCTCGTTGAACAGATGCATCGCCCACTCAAGGCCGCCATAATGTACCGGGCGCAAGAACGATGGACCGACGCCCTTCCCCTCGTCCTCCTCGGCATGCGTAAGGCTTTTAAGTAGGACCTGCAGGCGTCCGTGGCCGAGCTAGTCTACGGGGAAACACTGCGGATTGCAGGCGAAATTCTGGCATCATCGTCTACCAACAGGAATCAGTTCGAGGTGATTACCGAGCTCCGACGCTACTTCGAAAACTGCGGCCGGTCCCAGCGGCGCGCCACCGGCCCCCGGCAGTTGTCATCCACAAGAATCTGGCAGATATTACTCACGTATTCCACCAGCATGATGCAGTACGACTCCTACTGGATCCGCCCTACAGCGGCCCCCAAAAGGTCCTGTCCCGCACAAAGAAGACGCTGCGAATCGCCATAAACAGCCGACCTGTCACGTTGTCAACTGGCAGGGTGAAACCCGCCTACATCATGGAGGAGTCCGACAGCCGCACCGTGACCGCACGGGAACCCCCGGAGCAGTCAATGGAACTCGCAACAAAGTCAAGCACACCAAGCCCACCAGCCACGCTGGCCACCCGTCTCCCACACAGCTCACTTTTGGCCCTTTTCAGGGTGCAGCTTAAAACACAAGCGCACTAGCACTCGTGTCATAGTTGTCCTTAGACTTCCAAGTACTTTACGCAGGCCGCAGCTGATGTTGTCTTGTAACGTCAGAGCTAGTGTGCGCGGACTTACAGAGTACAGAAGGGTTACGGGTTACGGTTCGGTATAACTAACTAAAATACAGTACCTGGTTTAGAGTACTTTTTCGAAGTGTCCCCCTCCAGTTCCTATGCAGTTTTCCGCACGTATCAACAGGGACTCAGTAGCAGAAGAAATGTTGTGAGGATGGTTTCTTATGTGGTTTGCCGCTGCAAAAATACGATCGCGCAGTGCTGCCCTTGAATCGACCTTAGTTTCGTAAACTAAGGTCGAGTGGACAGACGCGGACAGAATGTTCTCTCTTGTATTAATCGTTCGTACCACCTCCCTTTCAGACTGCAAAGAAACACTCGGAAGAGAACCATTATCACGCAATGTCTGGTGAATTCGCGTAAATACGCTTCGAAACGGAATCCTACGATCGGGAAAACGCCTTTGATATTCTTGACCAGCAGCACATGCATTGCCATCACAAAATCCGTACACAAAATGCATATCGCAATATTCCACGTGGGAAAAAACAAAAGGCATGTTTGCACTTCACAAGTCACCAACTCACTGTAGCGCACACG
>Ga0123357_10010576_pt1 | contig 11753 bp, 8 predicted proteins | sample TergutEmb28metaG_FD_89873 | JGI IMG/M metagenome (GOLD analysis project Ga0123357, IMG submission 89873) | Embiratermes neotenicus P4 segment gut microbial communities from Petit-Saut dam, French Guiana - Emb289 P4 | ecosystem: Host-associated > Arthropoda: Insects > Digestive system > Gut ...
GAGGGATGTGGCATGATCTGAAATACCAATACATATCTATCAGACAATGTGGCATCACACTGCAGAAAATCACTATGCTCAAACTTATTTTCTTGTTTGTGAATTACGAAAACAAAAATTTAAACAATATATCAATACTTTCACACATACAGGTTACTTACAAGGACTTTGTCACGAGCCCGTTCAACTGTATGACACAACAGGTTACAGGTGTGATTTCCACAAGCCAACAGTCGACCACATTTGCGTTGACACGATGTTGGATTTGCAACATAGCAGGGCCAGTCATATATTTCATGACCTCCAAGGCAGGCTACTGCAACTGGCACCTTCACATACCAATTCAGATTGTGTAAGAAAACTTAAGGTTTTAAAATTCTCAGTCCCATGACTACAGTGTCTAGTTCTTGGCAAAGCACAGTTAAATACAGTAAACTACAAAAAAAGTCTCCGATAATAAAATCCAAAAATATGACACCTTTCAATTTTCATATAGAATTTATTGTCCTGTTTGCTTCCTAAAACAACAGAGAGCTGAATGATTAATATTGTGGCAGCAGAACCTAAAATGATGCCGAGGCAGTCCCATCCACCCTTGATTTCCACAATATATATCCCTAAGACCTACCTCAATGTTATCCATCAGTCTTCCAAGTGGACATTTTCCAGGATATTTCCTGCCTGATATTCTGCAAACATTCACTATATTCCCAATCCTATTTTGGAAAAACATATGGGATGTGTTTGGAGACCGCAGTGGCACAGTGGTTACGGTGCTGTGCTACAAATCGGAAGGTCGCTGGTTCGATCCCAGCTGGTATCATTGTAATTTTTCATTGACATAAAATCCTTCCGATCGCACTATGGCCCTGGGGTCGACTCAGTCTCTAACAGAAATGAGTACCAGGAGCATTTCCTGGGGGTAAAGGCGGCCGGTGCGTAAGGCTAACCTTACCACCATCCTGTGCCGCTGTCATGAAATCTAGGAACCTTAACTTCCTGGAACCCTCTGGGCCACTCCAGGCCTGTAATGGGACTGCTTTACCTTTATATGGGATGTGTTTATTTGAATTGTTATTCCTACAAAATGCCTGTTAAAATCACTCTGTCCATCTGTCCATCCCCACACAGCAATCCAGAACTAATGTACGGATCTTCATCAATTGGTACCTGGGATTTTAATGAGAAACTCTCAAGTCATTTCAACTTTGAGTAAAATCAAACATAAAAACTTACATGCATTTATGTGTGCATAGGCCACCCTATAACCCCATGCCAAAAGACAAATGACTTGATTACACTCTAACTGCAACACAAAGAGTTCAATGTGTGGTCTATTAAAATACAACTGTCAAGCTTCATTGTTCACTGTTATTGTACAGTGTTAAGTTTTCTCCCTCCCTTGATGGGATCTCCATCTTGTTGAAGGCTTATTCAGCAGGCTAACAGTGTCTGCACGCACTTGTGAACTCAAAAGCTATGCCAATGGCAGCCTTGCTACTGGTGGGGCCATGCATGCCAGGTAGGTTTTGAGCAAGGTGCCCTCCAGGTTGGAGGGTGGGCATGTGGCTGACTTCCTCACCCTGTAAAAACTCCACTTTTCCAAAACTCTGGCAGAAGGTGGGGAGGCCAGGGCCCATGCCCTAGAAGAAGAAGTCAGTTTCCCCCATATTCTAGCAACAATACCACAATCAAGTGTTATCAGTTGTAAATCTATTACTAATATGTGGAGAAAACTTATAGTGTGTGTTATGAAAAACAAGGAGACACATTTAAAACACATTTGTCATTTTTTTCTTGGTATCATCAAAAAATATCATTAAAAAATTAAAATATAGAGGCCATAATAGCATGATCATGCCACAACCACTACTCTATATGTATACACGCCAACTTCTTTAAGCGAATAACAACAACCACTTCCATAACATAATTTGCAAATGTTATAAAATCTAAATGTCTTGGAACAACATTAATGATCAACTATACGGTAAACTATAACAAATTCTGTATGAGCATGAAAGAGACTTGTGCTGTGAGGAATGAGTATCACCTACAGGGGTCTGAGAAAAATGTTCAAGACAACAGACAGACCTGAGATGAGTGAAGTACATGGGCAATTTATGTTGCATAGTACAAAACTCTGTGATTTACATAAGTAATAATTTCTCTGGGATTACGATAAGCCAAGCACAGAGCTGGGAGAGGAGAAAGAAATGCAAAACAAAAGTACTGATGGATAAACCCCTTGAAAAGTGGCTATTTAGAAGGCAGAAGTCATGGAAGATTCACACTAACATGAGTATGAAGGAATTAAGTTTTCAGGTTGAACTGAACTGGCTCAGAATCATAACCATAACCTTTGTTAGTGGTGTTGAGGCATCAGGTTCCACTGCCGCAGAGTCAGTAACAAGATTTTGTACAGTTCTTATGTAAATATTCAACCTAAACTAATCTTAACCCTTTATGCCTTGTTTAAATAACACAGTGTGTGCACCCTGCCACCATATCCAAATAACAACAGCACTATTCCACTGGTCCAGTAAGACACACGGGGTACCTGTTCTAACTTGTCATACCAGTCAGGCCCAGCACAGTGTATTTACCTATTTGGCCTGGATTTTCAGCTACCACATACACAGTTATTCAATAAACAGTAGGCAGCAACTTACAATCAGGCACAATGTTCTGAACTGTCTCATATATACACTTTTTTGTTATTCTCCCATTCCTCAGCAATTTAATCTTTTATCACTGTACCACATCTAAACACTCTTTCAAACCTGTATAAAGCATACAAATTATTTGTACTCATTTTCCAACTGACCTTACAGCTAGGACAAGGCAAGGCTTGTAACTCGACCTGTGGCTGCACCTTGTCCCACGGACCCACCGGCTTTCGGTCTTCCTCCACTTTAACCCATACTGCAGAATGACATGGGGCTGGACATTTATGCTTACATGGCTCTATTAACTTCCCACACACTTGTTGGCAAGAGGGACAAGCATCAAAGTGACAGCGATGTGGCTCTCGACTGGGATGGTGACAATCAGGCTCTATTCTATGTACATCAGAGAAAAATAAATGCTTTTCTTTCATCCATCTGGATCTGTGCTAAACATGTTCAATGCAAACAAGAATGGAATAAGGTACTCCAGTGTAGTACACAAAATTTAGACATGCATTCTTCACTATTTTGCACACCCCATTGGTTTTTTATGTTGTTTCACTGCACAAAAAATTAGATGGCTGCACATCTAAAAATATCACATGCAGAAATGTTTCTTCCTTGAGTTTTTAAATTCAAGACATCCAGAAATAGTAAATTTTAATTAGGTTTAAAATTTATATGTGGTAGTTTTCTGTGCAATTAGCAATTTTTAATAAATTTTATAAAGCTTATCTAAAATAGTGATTTAAACTAACAGGTATGCAAGAAAACTTGATCTGCATGACAGACTGTGCTCCATGGCTTCCTGTAAAATGTTCATTTTTTGTTATTATCTAGAGTCAGATTGCATTTAACATAAAGCCTCTCAATACACAACATATGTTGTATGTCCTGTATGGCCACGGACATACAACTGTTCCACACTTCCAACTGTGGAACATGGTACACAGAACCGCCCATAAGATGGACTACTGTTCACTGTTGAGACCATGCAAGTCTCGATGCTAGGATGTCAGTAACAGGCTCCACACTCTTGTGGGAAATCCACGCCGCAAACTGTTGAACCAAACTCATTTGTATGCACAGGATTGTATGTTGGGGTGGCATCCAATGGCATATTCTTCATGCGACTGTGAGAAATGGTGTACTGCTTCTCAAGGGGAAAGGGGCACATGCATGGGGATCTCATTAGCATATTTTATTTCCTTAAGAACTGCAAGCATTATAACAAAAGGCAAACAATACTGAACATCAATGAACAAATGCATTGTTCCTATGCTACTTTATTTATTGTAATCATACTTTCTCAACTATAAAGGTTAGAGAGCAGAGATTAGGTGACTGTCAAGACAACCAGCCGTCTGGCTGAGAATCAAAGCAGGGAAAAGAAACACTGAAAGATAAAATAATGGAAGTGAAGAAACACAAGAGATTCCAAATCCATCTTATAAAGTAAGAATAATGAAGAGGAACTACGCCAGTGACTATCAGAAAAGAAATCAATGCTTATCCATTAGACCTATAGAAATTTTGCAAGTCCACTCAAAATAACAATTAAACATCTGCACCTGCATGGTTTGTTGCAGTGTGGTGGTCGAGTCTGCTTCTTACGTCCACATGGGACGCTGAGTACTGTCAGTCCACAGCGACATTTTACTTCTGCAGTCAATGGGCAGGGGTAACAGGGCCCACAATGGCACACAGATGTGCATTTGTGATTTCCACAACGCAGAGTTCTAGCACATGGCTTTTCACATGGGGGGCAGTTCCCATCACAGCACTGCAGCATAGCATTAAAAAAAATATATATATATCTGAGACCATTACCAGTAGGAACAAACGCTTGGGTGTGGTAAATTGCCAAAAGTTAAAATTAACAAAACTTTCTTCATTCCCTCATATACATATGAACACACATACAATCACCACAGACCCTTGATTACCCAAAAGAATACTGTCAGTTTTAAGCGCTTTCACAAAATCATGAAAAGTAACTATTAGCTTTGCCATGTCTGTCTGTCTGTCCATCTCTCTGCGTTAAATAATTTGGCTCCCACTGCACAGATATTAATTATATCTGATAATTGAGTATTTTTCAAAAATCTGTCCAGAAAATTCAAGCTTCTTTAAAATCTGACAAGAATAACGGGTACTTTATGTGAAGACCAATGCACATTTATGACAGCATCCTGCTGAATTTCTCTTAGAATGAGAAATGTTGCAGACAAAAGTTGTAGAGAAAATCAAAACACACGTTTCATTTTCAATTTTTTTCTTTTTAAATTGTGCCATTTATAAGACAATGTAGAAAAATATTTTACAGCCAGGCAGGCCACAGATGACAATATGGCACATGTGCATTGCATGCTAGATACCTAAGGCTACAAACACACATTCAAAATATGTAATACTTACTACTCTTGCACTGCAACAGTGGTTGCAAGAACATGCCTGAATGTTACGTTATATATACATTGCCCATCTTGTTACAGACTAATTGCTTTCCTTCTAGAAACAATGTGTAGCTTCCTAGCAAAGACATGATTATAGACATGGTGACCATATGACAACTTCAGGTGTTTGAACACTTCAATGTAAATACTGTGAATGTTCGGCTTACTTCTATGTTACCCCATACTAAGCAATTACCTTGCGATTGCAGGGATGACGCATACAGTTCCTGGTACGTTTGCACTTGGTTTCACATAGGAATTCCTTTTGACAGGGCAGCTCTTTGCTATGAAGGCCACATCGACACTTCTTTGTTACCACTTCCAGACACTGTTAGACAAATAAAGAAGACTAAACTAAAACTGAACAACACTTAACCATTACTTTTCTCTTGAAAGTGAAGATTTAACTTGGCTGAATAAGAAACTCTCTATTCTCTAAAAATCTTCAATGTTATGTATTGTATTCAAAGAGGCTACAACTGAACCCTTCCTAAGCCAACTGAATCCACTCAATCTCTCCTCTTAATACATTCCGTCCCATCTCACCTGTTCACCCAGTTGTTTTAACTTCCTGAATAGCCTTTCAACTTCATCAAAACAACCTCCTAAAATCATGCACAATATGAGGCAAAATGTTTTTGATACAATACATTCTTGCATTAAACACCCTTACTGTTCTACATAAGAATAATGGAAACATTTATTGGTGGAGATACGTTATAACACTTTCATGTTCCTTACACTACCGCACTTGTCACGATGACAGCTTCGTGAACAGACATGAGCACCACACTCGAGTGTGCGTCCACAAGTATCCCCACACGTGGGTGTCTCTTGTGTACATGGCAGCACATACGAAGCCTTTCCACATGAACAGCATCGAGCCTCTGTCAGTGGACATGGACCGCATGAACCAGAATGACAGACTCTTTCACATTTGTGATTTCCACAGGTGAGGGCACTTCCACATTTCTACGACATGAAAACAGATAAAATTCACTACGCTCAATCATGACTGTATATTATATTAATTAAAAGGCAAAAAATGGCAGATACAACACCCAGTTCTTTTACAAAATGAATGAGTAATTCATAACTTAATTCAGCCATGTAGTATACTAACTCAACGATTTACTTTAATTGCCACTGCTACAATGGTAGATAATTTAATGGTGTGAGTCGAAACACTTTACTTCCTGTTAAACAAATTATGTGGCATTTCCTTCTAAATTTTAATAACTTTTATGTAAGTGTCTTTTGTAAACAATAAAATAAATACAGGGACACTATTTTATCTAACCAACAACATTTATTACTTCTTGCCACCTAGCATATACACTAAGTGGCCTGCCCGCATATGTGCTGTTATAGTCAGTCATGGAAAATGACAAGTAGAACTAGTAAGATAAAATAATGATTCTACAGTATGATGAGCTGGAATATCTGAGGTATGTGACCAGCCTGAGCAGCTGACATATCACAGTCTATCACTGGGGAGTTTCATCCCCAGCCAATCTCTTAGCTGTGCTGAGATTTAGAATTTGTGTTTCACAAGTATCACATTTGCTGAAATTATGCTGATTCTGCTTCATTGTCAAAATAAAGAAAATAACAGCCAGAGCTCCACACATTTTTTCACAGTTCACAGACATTAATCACATTACAAAATGGCTTGTTGTGAGGGGAAAAAAGACATTCCATTCAAATAGTAACTACTTGCATATGTGTGTGGTTAGAAACTCAACTTGAGTTATGTCTAAATTTTCAACAGAAGCCCTAAACAGTTACATTATTCCTACAGTTATTGAACAGCTCTTGTAAGTAACAGCTAGAAATAACATAGACTGAGCCAACAACAGGGCAGCTATATATAAGTATAAAATTATTAAGGCACATTTAGAAGAATGTCATCACTTGTGAGAAAAAAATAACATCTCTCCTTGCATTTTAACCCTCGAAATCGCAAGCTCTGACATAAAAGTGCCTCTCCAAGACCACCAAGTCACACTAACCAGAGTTGAGATTCTGAACATTGTAGTTTGCCCTACAGCTAACATAACAAAGAAAGCTCAGGCTTTCTCCTTTAAGCCTGTATACTGTAATGTGTTGCACTGAGTGCGGTATACACTGACACAGTACTACAAAACTAATGTACTAATCACACTGATTACATACACCCAGCCAAATTTCACGCAAAGAAGCGACAATGTAACAGGTGCAAGGCAAACAGGGGTCGAGCATCTGATTTTAAAATTCAGCTTAGATAAAGGAAAATATGATAAATGTAGACATTGGGAATGCCAATTAATTTTATGCTAATGAATAACGGTAACGGGTCATACACAAATTTGATGTTTAAAGAATATTTAAATTAAATGGTATGATAATGTCAGACCCCAGTACATTTAGAATGACAAAGGGTTAAACACAGAATCAATCATAAGACCTAAGTTTTAAAGAGACACACTGGAGATTTTTATAACTTTACATATATACCATTCCTATATCCATGCACTACAATAATCAACTCATTTGTACCATTCTTGTACCTTGTTTGAAATTTCACATTATCACAGAATCTTTATACATTATGTGTAATGGAATTTACCTGTTCACACTGCCAATATGGAGTAGCACATGGTCTAAGTACTTTCTGTTGACCACACTCACAGCTCTGGATACTTGTTTTGGGGCAAGGTGGGCATACTCCTGGGTGACATATTTCAGCACACGCATGTCGCCCACATCCCAATGTGTGACTACATTTTGATCCACATGACCATGTCTTGTTGCTACAGCGCTGCAATCTTGGTGGTTGGTTACCACAGAAGCATTCAGTCTTAACCATCTTGGGACATGGAGGACATGGTCCTAAGACACAAAAAACAGAATTACATTTTTAATGTTTCCATGACTTTCTGTGAATTCTTTAATTATATTCAGAACAGTATACTTCAGAGAATTCTTAGGAGATATATAAAAACACAACTCATTTTCTGGTCCCTAACAAACTGAAAAATGAAAATGACAACTGGAAAAATGCTTCTTGTTTTACGTACATTTTCTATGGTTTCTTAAATTCCTTACTGTCTATTCTGAAGTAAATATTATTATCACAGAATGGAAATACACATTACAATGCCTAATTCATTACCCAATTGTATCTTCACAAACTCCAAATTTCATTTCAGTTTCCTGTATCTTGAAACTATCAGACCCATATCACACACATAACAAGGGGTATTTATTTTTACTGTGTTCCACTGTGTTAGGTGTAGTAAATGGTAACATACATTACATGAAAATGAATCAGTTTAGCCTTGTGAGATACAATGAAATTTACAGACATATGACATATTATTTGTTTCATTAGTTTACAAAACAAACAACTGCTTAAAAATGGCTATTAACACAGTGAGGCCTACATATAAAGGTGTCCTAATGTTTAATTATGTGTCACACCATAATAATGTATGGAGGAGGGGCAGCATACTCCCACACATTTAAGGCACATTCATATACTCACAAAAACCACCTACTCATTTTGTCAAGTCCGTCAATCTGTCTGTCTGTCCACAAGTATCAGCTCAACTACCCACAGGACAGATTTTTGTGAAATTTTCTATTTGACACTGTTATGAAAATCCATCAAGATAATCCTAGTTTGGGTAAAATGAGACAAAAGCGTTTTATTTTTCTGGTGACATAAAATCACTGTAAAACTATTCTGACATTGACATGTGGGGGGGGGGAAGGAACAGACTGTTGTGTTCCCACTTTAATAGTGACAATATTAAGAGAATGCAATGTTGCTGCAGAAGTTGTAACAGAAACACTGTACAGTGGAAGTAATACAAATGTGTTTGCGCATTAAACTAGTTACATGAACACACAACATACACTTCCTACCTTGTTCATCTTAGCACTACATGGAGGTGAACAGTACGATTCTCTCACTTCCTGCCTTAACCTGAGGGAAGAATCCTTCTTACAAATGATACATTTTTATTCAGTTAACAACAGTATGCCTTGTGGTGAGCAAAGCACTAACAACTTGAAGGCAAAAAAAGCCAAAATTGAAGGGGGATGGAATCTATCTCATTTTTTGGAACAGGTTCATTTACCAACCTGAATGTGGAGGAATGTCATCAGTAACACAATGATGAGTGTAAGTTTCAATTCACCCACCTTGCTGAAGTACTGTAAGTATTTTATTACCTCACTAAACTTTTTTTTTTGTTATCACTGGTTGGTGGTATAATTTTACAACTAAATTCAAAGCAACAGACATCTAGTTGATAAATACAAAAGAGCATGGCACTGTACTGGACTTCATAACACTTAAAAGCATACCTGTATTGCCAAAGATTCTGGAGAATCATGGCTTGGGGGGGGGGTGTAGTGTTTTACATTTGCAATTACAGAAGCTATTTTATTTCTTGAACTTCCATGGGGACAATTCAAATTAATAGTGCTCACCTGGATGACATAGCAGCAAACAGCTGTGCCCACAGCATGGTTGCAGGGCCTTTCCACATGTCTCCCCACATGAATGTGGTACCAACCAGGGGTGAAATGGTGGATCTTCTGTGTGACCACAAAAACAGCGATATCTCTGAGGAGCGTCATTCTGTTCATAATCATGACGACATTTAGGACTAGAAGAAGAATGCCATTCAAATTAGAATAGTGGAAAATTATTTTAAACACTAAGACTTTTCTGTAACTACCATAACGAAAAATGAAGTTAATTACAGAAATGTTTTGTGACTGCAGTAATATATGCTACGTCAATTTACAAACTCAAAACTGTATGAAAAATTAATATGCCTACCATAAATTCATATAGCAGCGAAAAACCCCACATATGAAACAGTATTTCTAAATTCTGTACGTTCTTGTGTGTCCTCACAAAGTCCACACCAATACGTCTTAACAAAACATGTAACAACAGGCATCAGAAAGATTGCACTGTCTTCTGGTTACAGCACCATGCTGCTGAATAATGTTAAAAAAAAAACAAAATTTAAATTGCTACAGGACATGTGGAGGAACCTGTTACATCCTTCTTCAGCGTCAATGTGACAGGTCTAGTGGATTGTGTAGGACTGCTAATACACAGTGATATGTTACGGAATCTTTATTGTATTCTTTGACACAGCACCATATCCATAACATGAATTAATGAACCTCACAATGAAAATCCCAGGTTTTTTCATGACAAGTACATTTTATAAATGGATCTGCTAAGTATATGCAATAAAGTGGTGTCATATTTTACGTGAGGGATGCATTCCTCAAGACCTCATATAATTCAATATTAATTTTTCCGATATGAACAAACATAAAGTAGGAAACATGTGTTCTTGGAGCACATAAATCTAAAACCACTGTAGTGTGTTTTTGTTCTCAATCATGCTTTTTAAGCATCACACGACAACAAACCAAATCTATGTGGTGCCCTATTATGTAATTATGTGCCAACTGAAAAAATTATAATTACACATAAATCAGTAAACAAATACAGAGTAAACACATGAAATCTAGATTATTTTAATGCACTACTGCTCCAAATCTTAAGAGCAAAGAAATGAAAACCAAATGTATTTAGACAGGTAATATGATAAAATTTTTACATCCTACTATGCGAGTCTCCAAGTCTTGTGACCAGTGGTGCTAACATTACAGTTGTGGAGAATAGAACTTCCAGTGTAGAAAGTCAAGTGTGTGCTCTGCTATCATGAATCACAGTGCATGGTTACAGTAGAAAGGTGATTCCATACAGCATTTGGTAGGCAACCACCAATGAAATGTCCATCTACAAGTGGTAAAAATTGTTCAATAAGGCTGACTACATTTGCAAAGGGAGAAGCCCTAGTACACAACCAGTCACTGATGTTAAGGTCAATAATATTGCATGGCTTCTATCTGCAGTCCAAGATCAACAAAACACACTGCCCAACAATTAACCATGCTACAAGTTACAGTGCTCAAATTTCTTTGATGTTTGATGTTTAGAAGTTACAAGTATCAAATTTTTGAACACATAAGAGCCTAAGACACAGATGTTTGCTACACATATTGCCCTGCATGCTTTTGAAATGTTAAGATCATGACAAAATGCTTACAGCAACAAATGTGTTTATTTATGAAGCCATTGTCCAATTGTGCAGGTATGTGAACCAACATAATTGAATGTACAATCGACAGAACCAATTTCAATGTTTTTTGTGTTCCATTCAAACATCAAGTGTCTGAGTCTTTCCTGTTCACTGAAGACTGCCTGATGTAGGGTACCAGAACAAGTTGCAGGAACTCCTCATGTCAATCTGATTTTGGAAAGTAAGGGTCTGTATGATATACTATTCCAGCAAGCTTGAGGACCTCCACATTTTCACATTGCAGTTTTGGCTTCTTGGACGAAATGTTTCAATAGAAATGGACTGGCAGAGGTTGTCTTATCATTTGGCCACCATGTTCTCCTAACTGTAACCACTTGATTTGTTCTTCTGGGAGTACAAAGAGGATGCTCTTTATATTCCACCATTGCCCATGAATTTGACTAAACTTGCAGATATGATTCTGCTATGGTGACACCTGCCAGGCTTAAAAATATGTGGACTGAACA
>Ga0123357_10010580_pt1 | contig 11750 bp, 8 predicted proteins | sample TergutEmb28metaG_FD_89873 | JGI IMG/M metagenome (GOLD analysis project Ga0123357, IMG submission 89873) | Embiratermes neotenicus P4 segment gut microbial communities from Petit-Saut dam, French Guiana - Emb289 P4 | ecosystem: Host-associated > Arthropoda: Insects > Digestive system > Gut ...
CCCCCAGTTCGGCCGAATCTGAGATTCGGTATTTAGCAAAGAATGTGCCTTTAGCGTTGGGCGGCTTTTCCGAAAGCCGTCCGAAAAGGTAGTCGTTTGTAACGACTTTTTCATGTATACGTTTTTCATCGTTGATACATTAACTCTACATTCAATACACCACTACCAAGAAGCGCTTGAATAATACACATAATCTTCAGGATGAATAACCCCTCGTTCACTTGAATATGTCGCTCAGCCGTTTGGCGGTGTTTCCGAACGCTAAAGACCCATTCTTCGCTCACAAATTAAGCCTAACAGGAGGGTCGGTAGCCTGTAAATTTTCGCCCCCAGACTGTCATCAATTTCGCTGTCTTCTTTTCGTAAGGTATCTGCGCGTAAACGGTGTGTACAAACAACACAGCTACACAAAACGAAAAAAATATTTTTAATGTTTTCATGCAGAAGGTTTCATTTTATTTATTACCGGGTTGTGCAACGACATACGGTTTCTTCAATGCAACGTTATTGTCTTTCAATACTTCGAGTTCTTTAAACAACATGAACTGAGGAAGTATAAATGTAGCGATTTGACCGAAAAGTGCATTATTGACAATAAACTCTTCTTTGGAAACGCCGGTGACTTGTTTGAAGGATTTCATATTAAAATCTTTTAGTATGGCGCCCCTGACCAACTCTTCCCTGCCATCGGCCACATATACTTTATAAATAGCGACAATTTTATCCGGCTTCATCCGGCGGATGATATAAGCATAATCATAACCTGCCTCTTTGGCTGCATCAAGCAATTGTTGCTTCAATTCATCCTTCGATACGGGATGCTCCCCGTATACATGCACATTTCCGGGAGCGACGACTGCTCTATTGCTAAAATTATATCGTGTATGTCCATTGCTGTGAGGCGCCTTGATCGTTGGGATTTTTCCACTCAACAACCCCCTCATTACACCTTTTTCGACCAAAAGCATTTCCTTGTCGGGAGCTACCCCTTCAAAATCTAACGGATAATAGCCTTCCAATTTGACTCCATTGTATGTCTCCGTACCCGTAAGCGATTTAATGTTTAACTCTTTGGAAATGATCTCTTTATTCATCATCGTTTCCAGCTCATTGCCTTTTAATACAGGGGAATTGGGAGGATAGCTGCTGATCACAGCAGGGCCGGCAACAGGTTTTCTTTTGGCTATAAGAGCATTGTTTACAAAAAACTGATTTTGGACAGCCCATTCGACAGCCTTGCCTTCCAACAGTACCGGTCCGCTGTATGATTCCTGAATCTTCGGCGCATTTTTCAATTTCATGATTTCGTTTGCATATTGTTCACAGCTGGCTACAAACGATTTCAAATCGGGAATGGAGTCATCTGAGGTATGTTCAATATACCACTCATTCCCGACTTCCTGCCCATCGGCAGCCTGAGCGGAAAGAGTAATCCATATTTTATAATTCGGCAAAGGAAGAGCGTATTGTCCATTTTTCGTATCATAATAATACGCCATGGTATTGCGAAAATTCAAATCCACATTGGCTGTCAGAATTTCAGGGTATTTATTAAATACTTCAGAACCTTTTTTAATATAATTTTCCCAATAAGACACATCCATATTCATCTTTGCAGGGGGCAATATCAAATTAGGAGCAGGAGCATCGTCAAAATCAGGAAGCGCCTCTTCTTCGTCCAATTGTTTTTCCTGTTTATAGAAAGCATTTTTCGACTCGAAATTTTCCGCCGCCTGTTTGTATTTTTTATCCAAGGCAGTCCATATAGACGTTGCTATTCCTGTGGGATCATTGTCTAAACACACTTGGCCGGGATATGAATTCAGGTCTGCATACGTCAGATAGGTTGCATTATTCCGGAAAAAATCTCCCACCAGCACAAAAGGGATACCCAATCGGGTTCTGTAATTCGATGAATTAGTTAAAGAACCTCCGGAAGCGCTCATTGTCAATTGTTCGTTATCCAGCAAGACATAGCTGATGTAAAACGGAGGAAGGAGATTCCCTATTTTCAATCCTGACAGGTTGCGGTCTACTTCTGTTTTGATGGCATTCATAATCAATTGTTCTTCCTGTGAAAATAAACAGGGCATACCGGCAATAAATAATATTGCGGTAATGAAAATTTTTTTATACTTTGTGTTCATGACGGACAATTTATTTAGATGATGAAATAGAAGCAGTTGCAGGTCTCTCCAATATGGGTGGTTGGGTTGACGATTTAGCGCGTTTCTGCGTTTCGATTATTTTTACAAAAATGCTCGGAGATACACAGGAAACCGGTACACTTCCAGATTCTGCGCCGCAAAACCCGTTGAATATTCCGGCATCGTTTCCTGCCGCAGCAATCTGGGAAAACATGGTCAGCGGAGTTCCCACCAAGTCTACTCCCCGCACCAGTTCGTCGGGACGCCCGTCCGTATAAATCCGGTACACAATCAAAGGCATTACGTTAAACGAATTGGGTATATATCTTCCTGTCATCGTAAAACCTCCCATTACCTCATCAAACAAGTACCCATACTCTTTACCTGTCCGTTTGGCTTCTTCTATCAATAAATTTCGTAATTCGGACATGCTCTTGGGATCGGACGATTCGACGATGGTATTGGATTGCCTGGTTACGGTGTTAAAATATATCTGTCCTCTTCCGTGCCCATTTGAGTTCGAAAATCCTTTGATGGGCGTTCTGCTCATCAGGAAAGATTTTAAGATACCGTTTTCTACTATAACTACACGCTGTCCCTTGACCCCTTCGTCGTCATACCGGTATCCTCCGGGCAAATCAAATCCCTTGTAGGTAGTTAATTGAGGATCAAAAATAATTGAAATATCTTTGGGAAGCACCTGTTCTCCGATTTTATTTTTGAATGTCTGTGCATCGGTTTCCTGTTTTAAGCGCGCCCCTTCGATTCGATGTCCGAAGATTTCATGAAAGAAGACGCCCGACGCCGCCGACATCATGATAGCCGGTCCGGTAAAGGATTCGGCTACCGGTGCGTTTTTCAAACGAATGAGCATGTCGATCATTTCCTGTGCATCTGCCATTATTTTTTCGTCCGAAGGTAAATCTTTTATGTTAAAAGCAAAATACGATTGATAAAGCGGAATATCCATGCCGTCGTCGGCTATAGTCGAAGCATTCAGGAAAAGCCGGTAGGCAACCGCATTTTCTGCGATTTTCGCCCCATCGGTATCTGCAAAATACCTGTGAGTCAAGTCAACCAGCAAAGTTGCTCTTCCATTCAAGACCTGTTTGTTTGCCGAAAATGCACCGCTGTATTTCCTTAGTTTGTCTTCCCATTCTTTTACATTGAAGGGCATAGAGTTGAGGGATAAGGGCTTTTCATAATATTGCGCGCCTGCTTCTTGAGAGAAATCATCCGATTTATCTTCCGCATCGACAGAAACCGCTATGTTCGCTTGAACGTTTTGATAAGTTTTAACCGCATTTTTATACAATTCATCCGTCTTTTTCCAAAGCGCTTTTTGAAGTATATTTGCATTGTTATCCAATACCAATGGATTACCGCCGATATAGTAACTGTTATTTCGGAAGCTCCCTTTTATTTCATGCGAATTATCCACCTGTGGACTACCTACCCTGACAAAAGCCTGCAATAAGCGGCTCCTGTCGGGCTGACTGTTGGTTATGTTTCCAAAACTTGCTCCTATAAAATAAGATTCGCTGTCATAAACCCGGTAACTGATATAGTAAGCCGGGACTTCCTGTTTACTTAATACGTTTAAGTTTCTGTCTGCTTCTTTTTTCAGCACATCCAGCAGCGGATCTTGTGCATGCACCGATTGGAAGCATAATCCAACCAGCAGCAAAAAATAAATTGTTCTTTTCTTCATGATAATTAATTATTAAAAACTAATGTTTCGCACATGAAATAACCCTGCAAAAAAGGGAAAATAGATAAAAAAGTAGCATATTTTTTTTGCTAATGTCATTGAAAATGACTACATTAGCATTGAATTTCCAAATCATAAAAATATGCTACGTAACAAAGCTCACAAATTAAGCCTAACAGGGGCGACGGACGGAAGTGTTTTTGCTTACTTTTTAATCATTGATTCTGCCGGACGATATTCAAACCAATTCAACCGAACGTCCTAAAGCGGAAGCAATCCTGTAAAAAGTAGTGACTTTTGGCTCTGTTCTTCCGGTTTCTATACGGGATATGTATGATTTATTACTTCCTACCAGCTCTGCAAGCTCTGTTTGTGTCATTTTTGCTTTTTTTCGTGCCTGCTCAATGATTTGACCGGTATAAAAAGCAAAAGCTCTCTCTTCGGCAGCCATTCTTGAAGAAGTTCCCTCTTTCCCAAATTTAGCATCAAGAACAGCGTCGTAATCAACGATTTTGTGATTGTTTGTCTGCATAATATTCCTTTTTTATTTTAAATGCTTTTTCTATTTCGTTTGGTGGTGTTTTCTGTGTTTTTTTTTGAAAACCATTGAACAACACAATGATATTGCCATCATCGAAGATAAAAAACACACGATAAATATTGCTATTGTATTCTATCCGCAATTCATATAAACCGACCCGTATGAGACTTATAAACTTTGCCGGAACCCTATCTTTTGTTTTAAGAAGCAAAAGGCAATAATCTATTTTGTCTTTTTCCTTTTCGGTTAACGTTTCTTTGAATGATTCAAAATAACCTCCGTATGTTATTATTTTTCTTTTCACGATGCAAATATACAAAAAAGTTCATCAGTTGAGCAACTTTTTTTCAATTTATTTTATAGCAACTTGATAATATAACAAAATCCCTGTGACCTTTAGACAAAAGATTGCAAGCCGGACACGGCTTTTTGATATTTCAATTAAATTACTATTATTCAATTTTGATATTGTTTTTCAGCCCAATCAAGTATTATCTTAGCGTTATCTAAACTAAGTTGTACTATTTTGTAATCCGAAACTCCGTCATATCCCAATGATTTGTGCAGCATCTCATACGCAGTTAAAAGTGGATGTATCATTTTGCTATCTTTTTTAGCAATAGCCTCTTGATAATCTTTAAAGTCCAGGCGCTGTCCTTTTTTCATGTTTGCACGTGCTGGTAATACGGCATCTAAAGCAAGAAGTACACCATTCCAAGCTGCATTTCCCGCCATTTTAACGTATTTTCTGTCTTTGTAATAATTGCCGTCTTTTTCGGCTTTTTCCGAAAGTATCTGCCTTGCATTTTGTAAATAACGTTCAGCTTCTCTAATAGGATGTCTTAATTCTGCCATAAAATTACTATTTTGGTTATTAAAAATATATTGTAACAAAAGTAATAAAAATAATTTAATAATCAGTTACCGTTACCCGGAAACCTTTGGTTTAGCCTGTGACTACGCCGTAGCTAAAGGCTCATTTTTAGCACACTACGCCGAGCGAGGGTAGGTTTGTTGGTATAAACTCAAAACAGCTCGCTTGATAAAGCCCGACTGATTATAAGTTGGCATAATAATAGAAAATCCGGTCATAATTTAAAATTCAAAAAACCTGATAAATCCAAGTGCGAACGAATGATGAAAGTTCCATTATCAATCTTTGCTTGTTGCCGCCAGGTTGCCAACAAATCCTCATCTTCATACTCCCAATACGATTGAAGGGTTTCGGCTAATTCCGGATTTGTAGTTATCGGCAAAGTTGTGTTTTGCTGTTTCCATAATTGAACGGACAGGAACATCTCAATAGATATAACATTTTCATTATAAGAGCTTTCTGTATCATATAAATTAGCGATTAACAAGGAGGTGGCTTGAGAAAAATCACGGACTTCCCGGCTTTCAAACAAAAAGCGCGGAATGTGAAAGCCATTCCAAATCAAAGAATTATTTGGATAAGGCAGCCAAATAATGGAACCGTAGGGAATCGGATACAAACTTTCGGACGGATGTTCTTTCAAAAAACGCTCGAAATATTCTTCTATAAATGCAACAAGTTTTTCCGAATGTTGCTTTTCCGAAATAAAAACGAGATTGATACGCTCGCCTTGCTGATTTGAAAAATAAAACGACAGATGTGTTAAATAATTTTTGTTGATTTCGTAAAAATCATTGATGGCGTTTAATAAGGCTGCGATGTTTTTCCTTGCGTAAAATACAGAAAAACAATGCCATGTGATGTCGTTGATATACAAATATTTTTGTCCGATGGTCATATTTAATATAGAATGATGGGAGTTGTATAATCGAAATTTTTATAGACCGTGCCTTGTCCGAAACCGGTAGGATTGACAGTCAATTGATTATCAATCACATTTTTTGCTTCTGCGTAATTGACTGCATTGGATAAATGTAAAATAAAGATTGATATGACTTCATCATGAGAAACTTTGTAAAAATCACAATTATTAATCTGTATTTTCACATCGGAAAGAGAAAATATTGATGGATTGTGATTTATCATCAACTGAATTTTATCGTCTGTTTTTGACCATTTCCCTTTTTGTATCGTATTTTCAACTGTAATCCGACTGCTTATATCGAAATCCATTTCCAAAAAACTGGCAAACTGCTTTTGTTCATTGTAATGACATAAAGTATGATTGATTAAATATCCTGTTTCAAACGTAAAATCCTTATGTAACAATAAAAAACCAATGCGAAACGGCATGTCGTAATAAATATAGAGAGCTGACAGCGATTGGTAATAAAATTCTTGAGATATTCGTTCTTTATGAGAATGTTCAATGGCTTTACAAAAAGAATTATTGTAAAACACATTTTGTCTTAATCCAATTTTAATCAGTCGATTAAACAAATCAGAATCTTCCGTTCCGTATCCGGATAATAATTCATTGTATCCCCGTATGTGCATAAAATCGCTACGACAGGCACAGAAACGGCCAAATATATTCATACTGCTAAAATTGGAAGTCATAAACATTTTTTCTTTCGCTTCGATAAATTGTTGTAAGATGTATTCGGAAAAACCTTTTCCTAAAAAATTATCGGCATCCAAATTGCAAACAATTTCAGCATCGGATAATCGAAAAGCCATGTTTCGACTGTGGCTGCGATGATAATGTGCCGGAACATTCGTTCGATAATAATGCAATATTCCGATGTCAATATAATTTTGTAGCGTTTTTGCCCATTCTTCCAAACCGTCGGATGAATTGTAATCCAATAAAATAAATTCTACCTTATCGGGCAAAAAATTATTTTCCATATTTTGCACTAATGTTTGTTGAATATGCGACAAACGATTCATGCAGGTGATGCAAAAGGCTATTTCCTTTTTCATAAACTTTCGCTTAAAATTCGTTTTAAAGGCAATATAAACCGTTCCAAGAGCGAAATATCTTCGGTAATAATCTCGGCTTGCCCCTGCATATTGGGCAGGTAAGGCAATTCTTTTTTATAGGTGGTTAAAAGTCCGTTGGGCAAGGCGATTTCAAGCGTATAATAAGCCGTTTCACCGGTTGTAACCGGTACTAAGGATATGTTTCCGACCGTTCCGCGCAAAATGCCGTATTCATTTTCGGGAAAATTTTGTAACCGGATATTGACTTTTTGTCCTGTTTCCACCTTACCGGAACGGGCGATGGGCAATATCGCTTTTCCTATTATCCGGTAAGCAGAATCCGGTACAATAGTAAATACTTCTGCTCCCGCTGAAATATTCTGGTTTTCAATCCAATAGTTTGAAAAAGTAATTTTTCCGTTGATAGGCGCTCTAAGCGCATAATTCAACTCCCAATCCTCAATTCCGGTTTTCAATTGTGAAACCAACGATTGAAGCTGGGTTTGCAAGCTATTCAGTTTTTCTATGCCTTGTTGCTCCGTATCTAATAGCGATTCTTTCAATTGCCCGATTTGGATTTGCATATTATTCAGGTTGGAACGCATATTTTCACGCGATGTACGACTTTGTAGAAAAACATTTTCTGTTGTTTCAAATTCTTCGTCAGCCAATATTCCTTTTTTATGCAATATCGAATCGCGATTGTGTTGTTTTTGGGCAATCACAAACTGTTCTTCGGTGATTTGCTGCTGAGTAAGCAGGGTAGCATATTGATTTTCATACTGTGAAATTCGGTTTAATGTCATTGTCTTTTTTTGAGGATAATACGATAATCGTTGGTATTCGGTATATTCAAACAACGTGGTGGAGAAAGAGGTATAGAGTTGTTGGAGAGAGCCTACCCCTAAATCCCCTAAAGGGGACTTTGCCGCAATATGGTTTTCAAAAGTCCCCTTTAGGAAATTTAGGGGTAAAGTATCCAAGTAGTTTTTTAGAAGTTGGATATCTTTCGTTTTCGCAGGATTATCAATAACAGCCAAATAATCATCGGTTTTTACATTCTGATTGTCGGTCACATACAGTTCTTTCAATTTTCCCGAAGCATGAGCGACAATGGTTGCCGGCGGAGTAGAACCGGTCAGTACAATTTGCGCCGGAATCACATCGGGATATTTGATAATGGCGCTGCCAATCAATAAAATAACAACGATAACAGCCAACACGGTAATGCCCCATCGCAATATCCATGGGGGAACAACGCCAAGCACTTCCTGAAATTCTTCGCTACGTAATTCCACCCCTAAATCCCCTAAAGGGGACTTGGATGTGCAGGTATCATCGCTATTATCTATCATATCTTTTTACAATTCTTAGTTCTTAGTTCTCAACTCCCTAACTCCAGTTGATTCTTCACTAACTCATAATACGCTCCCCGTTTCGCCGTCAGCTCTTTATGCGTGCCCTCTTCTATCACTTTTCCTTTTTTAAGAACGATAATATTGTCGGCATTTTGAACCGTGCTTAGCCGGTGAGCAACAACCACTACCGTTCTCCCTTTGTAAAATTCGGCAAGATTCTCCATTATAATCCGTTCATTATTGGCGTCAAGGGAATTAGTTGCCTCATCTAAGAAAAGAAAATCCGGATTCTTGTAAACAGCTCTTGCAATCATCAACCGTTGCTTTTGTCCCTGGCTGATTCCGTTTCCTTCCATCCCAATTTTTGAATTGTATTTCAGCGGGAGCGATTCGATAAACCTTCGTATACTGGCGGTTTTTACCGCGTATAACAAGCGTTTTTTATCTACTTCTTCCTCGCCTGCGGCAATATTATTCGCAATCGTATCCGAAAAGATAAATCCGTCCTGCATCACAGCGCCTGTTTTTTGCCGCCACAAATGCGGATTGATTTCTTCCAACGAAGTGTTATCTACCATAATTTTCCCTTTGATTGGCGGATAAAATCCCAATAACAACTTGATAATAGTGGTTTTTCCGCTTCCGCTGGCTCCTACAATGGCAGTTACCTTGTTTTGAGGAATTTCCAGATTAAGATTTTCAAGGACATAATCTCTCTCAGAGCCATCATAACTAAAGCATACATCTTCCATGCGAATTGTTTTATTTTCCGGTATTTGATTGATTTTGTTTTCAAGCGTCTGTTCTTCATCTTCTTTATTATGAATTTCATTCAATCGTTCAAGGCTTATTTTGGCGTCTTGCAACGACTGGGCAAAGCCAATCACCGCCCCTATCGGACCGGAGAGCTGTCCGATGATGTAACTAATCGACATCATCATACCCAAAGTAATGTTTCCTTCTACTACCGCTTTTGCCGACAAAAATGAGATAAAAAGTCCCGTGGTTTGACTGAAAAATATAGACCCGATTTGCTGGTATTGCCCCAAAGCCACTCCTTGAATGCTTATTTTGAATAGTTTCACCTGGATGCGTTCCCATTTCCACCGTTGCTGCTTTTCGCAATTGTTGAGTTTGATTTCCTGCATGCTTGTTACGAGTTGCACCATATTGCTTTGATTGGCGGATGCCTGTGCAAAACGCTTAAAGTCTAATTTGCGCCGGTAACGCATAAACGAGAGAATCCATACCACATATAATGTATTTCCCACCAAAAAAACAAGTAGAATTGTTAAATTGTAATAGGCCAGAATAGGAGCAAAAACAAAGAAGTTAACAAAAGAGAACATGGTGGAAAGGGTAGTTCCTGACATGAAACCTTGGATACGCCCGTTGTCTCCGATGCGCTGCAAAGTATCGCCGATATTCTTTGAATCAAAAAATCGGATAGGAAGTTTCATCAGTTTGGTCAGAAAGTCCGAAATCAGCGAAATACTGATGCGCGTGTTGGTATGCAAAGACACCCAACTTTGTATAAAGCCCATACCCATCTGTGTGATTGACAAAACCAATTGAGCAATCAAAATCAGAGTAATAAATGACAAATTACTGTTGCCAATACCTTGATCTACAACGGCTTGAGTGAAAAAGGGCGCTATCAGTGACAATACCATACCGATAATCATGCCGGTAATGATTTGGACGTACTGCGATTTATAGGGAATTAAATAACGAAAATAATGACCTAAATTCTTTTCCCGTTTCTCCTTATCGTCTTCGTAATCATAAAAATCGGGAGAAGGCTGCAATAACAAAGCCGTACCGACATCTTTTCCCCCGCTCTTGGAGCTGTACCAGCACCGGCAAAATTCTTCCTGATTCATCTCATATTTTTGTCCGGCAGGGTCAGCGATATACATTTTCACTTCTTTTGACCTTCGCCGTGTACCGCGTACCGTGTACCCTGCACCCAGTACCTTGTACAACACCACAAAATGATTCTGATTCCAATGCAAAATACAGGGCAAGGGAACATCTTCTATTAACTGTTCCAGCGTAATCCTCACTCCTTGCGTGTGCATGCCTATGCTTTCCGCTGCATCGCTGATACCCAGCATAGAGACCCCTTCACGAGTAATAAAACTCTTTTCTCGCAGGTTTTGCAAGGTATAGCTACGACCGTAATGTTTGGCAACCATACGGAGACAAGTGGGGCCACAATCCATCTTGTCAAGTTGGATATAATGAGGAAAAGTCTTTAACTTCATCGCTATTATTTTTTGTTATACTTTTCTTTCGCAATTTCACTGGTGTAATATCTGAACATAAAATCATATAATATCATTTCATGTATGCGGTTTTTCGAACGAAAAAGTCGATTTAACATCATGTGCAAATAGCTTTTTAATAATTCATTTACTTCATTATCTTTTCTTGACTTTGTTTTAATTTGTTCAACAATAGAAATTAATATTTTTGAGCGTTTTTTTATAACTTGGAATAAAGAAACAAATTCTTTTTCAATAAAGGTATTGTTCAATACTGATTCTACAACAGCCTTATTTTCTCTATATTTAGTGTTAAATTGTTTTGAATTATAATCATTAAATCCAAATTCGATTTTGTATAATTTACATAAATTTTCCATCAGTTTTAGTTTTTCTTCGATATTCAAGCCAAAATCGGATAATAGTTCGTTAATTAGCTTTAAGGCAATCATCCAACGGTAATTTTCGTTACCATTCAGTTTTTTTATAATGGATAAAATACATTCACTGTCTGCATAAAAGATAGATTCCGTTTCTTCAATCAGATGTTTTCCATAACGTTCTAATTCTCGGTTATAAGTATCTAATTGCACTTTCCATAGCAGACCATTTTGATTCCATTTACTTAGTTTTTTATAAAATAAATTAATTATTTCCCCTATGCATTCAGAATTATGCACAAGCAATCGAATTCGCAAGTGAAAATCCGTATCTGAATACCGGATAAAAAACCATTTTTCAATAGAATGCTCTATACATAATTTTGTTAGGGTTGAAGCAATTGTTTTGATTAATATATCATCTGCCGTTTTTTCTCCGGTATATAGTTTAATATATATCCATCGACTACCCGGTATGAAACTTCG
>Ga0123357_10010581_pt1 | contig 11750 bp, 4 predicted proteins | sample TergutEmb28metaG_FD_89873 | JGI IMG/M metagenome (GOLD analysis project Ga0123357, IMG submission 89873) | Embiratermes neotenicus P4 segment gut microbial communities from Petit-Saut dam, French Guiana - Emb289 P4 | ecosystem: Host-associated > Arthropoda: Insects > Digestive system > Gut ...
ACCCATGAAGTAACAACCAATTAGTCGCAGGCTCCTGAAGATGGTCGTATTAACGGCCGAAACATGTTGAGCATTGAATGAACATTGAATAAATAATAAAATAAGTGGCATCAAGTTGGTTTTTCTCTTTACTCAACTATCAAGATGATGCACGGCCCCATAAACATAAGATGCCCTCTTCTTGTTGAAGTAACACACGTGGATTAAAGATGGAGAGAAGCTATTCGTATTCTTATTCTTGATATTTGAAGGGCATTGCTGGTCAGTTGTACAGTACATTCCGGTCGCTTCAGACCCCACCTCCCAAAGAATATCCCACATTAGCCGGTTGGGTGAGAGATGGGGTGGTCCAAAATGCCTCTCTCGGTACAGCAGTAGCGAAGAGAAAACTCGTTGCCTTTACTGGGAAACAAACCTCGGTGTTGTAATGCGCTCTGTTTACGGTACTCTTTGAGCTACTACCGAAAAACTCACGCGAAACTGGGTCAAATATTCTACTTTGCCTGCTGAAAGTACTCATTTCACACGACGATCAAACAACCTTTCAAAACTTACACTACTCGGGCTGTATTTTCCTTCAACACCACGGGTTGGTGGTCGTTTTTAGAACTGTAACAGAGCTTCGAAATAGATAAAGAACGGGAAACTTCTTGGCCAATAAGGAAGACTGTGAACTGTGTGTGGCGGAAGGAATTGTCTCTGTTCAAATACAACTTCGCCACCACTTGTTATGATTACGCGCATTCATCACAATTGCGAGCTCCAAGCGTCACGCAAGTGTAGAGGCTTGTGGTATAGCTCCAGCGGAACTCTAGCCTCGTATGTGGACACAGTAATTAGGTCCACTACATACAGATAGGATGTGTCTATAAAAAAGTAGAGAAATGCTTACTTCACTTAGGGAAGGAAGTTCGTGCCCATACATTCTCACAACACACCGGATGATTTCATGCACAATTAGTGGTGTCAGTTAGCCTATGGGTTAAAAGAATATGCCAAATTTATTGCATATGCGGATTTCGTTCCTCAGAGAAATGAATCTGCCTCCTGGAGTAATCGAGTTCTGACGTTTCGAAGAAACGTACTGCCTTGGCCTTCAAGGGCCAGTGGTTCGGAGGAATTTATTACTTTTTGGCCTTTTAGAATTCATATATGACTGCAGAATGTAACATAATAGTTTGGGACTTACGGCTTGCACGACTTTGGAAGTAGATATTGTCGTCTTTTGCATTACGGCATGGTGTAATCTGGAAGTTGCCTTTAATACTTCGTTCGGCATGTACTGCCTGCTTCTACATCGCAGAAGTGGATTATTCCCTTGAAGATGGAACGCATACTTCCTCATAAATTTTGGTACCCACATTCTACACTACACCAATTCATGCTAAGAAGATTAAAATATAGAGGTAGATGATGTGCTTTATTCCATTATTAGGCATAATCCGACAGCTTTGAAGACAAGTTTTACTGCTAAATGAGATGTAGACTTCATATCTTAACAGTTCAAAGCCTAGGGGTAATATATACACCGCCAGGTTCAGCGCTAAGACTCTGCATATTATCTACACAATATAACTCTATGTGTGTTTTACTTACGATTCTCGCCATAAATAAAGATTTTCGCAATAAGCAACAATACTTTATTTCCTCACGCGATATTACTGGCTTGAGCTTCCTATTGGAAGACAATTCTGTCCTCTAAGATATACGAAATGAATTTTTGTGTGGAATCTGAACCATTTTTAGTATCCTACGGGTTTTAAATGCTATAAATACCGTCTTGTCTTCGTCGTCCGGAAAAGATATGACCTCAACATTCACTTTACGATTTCGTGAACTTATTATTGTTCTTAGACAGCAATTGTTATTATTTATATTTTTGACTTGCCAGAGAAATAAAACACTTGATTTTGAGTCGACTCTAGTGCTGAATCGTAAGTCGAGTCTGAAATAAGTTACCCAGTTGATGACAATCGCTGAGCAATCAGCTACTCTCTACTGGCCCGGCCAACAGACAGTCAACTTAAAAGCTCAAAACGTACCAATTTGTTGCATATATACAGTATACCTCCTGATGATGGGCTACAAATATGACCGAAACATGTAGAGGTTGGTGACGAAATAAACTGAGGATAAATAGTACATCAAATTGGTTTTTGTTGTATAAGGAGCAAGAAGTCAATATTTGTTCTTGTGAGCTGTAGGATTATGTTTTTCCAACTTTGCGTTATTTCGGGGAAATGAGCATCTTCGCCGTCAGCTGTTAGTCCCAATTGCAGACATGTAATAACATTAATATTATATACCACTGTTGACGGTGGGATTATAATTTTTTCACTACTGTGACCGTAAACGTCTTCTTACTCAGAGGAGAATGATTTAGTTGCTATGATCACAACTACAGGAAAATTGATAAACTTGAAATGAAAACACATAAACTTTCTTGATTTCGGTGGATGAACCAAGACGTGTGTTTTAGGTTTGCCAACTGCTTGGATAGGCATGGCCTTGTCTAATTAGTATGCCCAGACTGCTGAAGCTGAACACATTTCTTATCGTCACAGCACCGTTTTGGTTCAATTTGAATTACAACTGTCATAATTGTGTGATATCTACCTAACTGTCCCCACATTTCATCTCACTTAGTACAACATGTTTTCTTGAAAGTCTTGTTTAAAATATTTCAGTTTAAAAACATTTCAAATTAGAAGTGTTTTTTTTTAAAAGATAAACTTAGTTATCATTTTTGAAGAACGGGAAAGCAAGCGACTTTTTGAGAGATTTATGCTTGTTCAGGAAGTTAATATTTAGATGGTTCTCGAATAAATGCATAGAGATAGTATGTATTAGGTTTATCTGAATCAGAGCAGGTCATCGACGGACTGTTGCAAACGTCGTTAAGAAATTTACACCTCGGTGAGGGCGACAAACTTTTCTATTATCTGAGCTTCCGTATAGGGATTTTCCTCCACGAAGTTGATAGGATAAATAATTACAAACGAATATTGGAATATCACCAAGTAATGCCCCAATATCATTCGTTATAAAGCCACGCTTTACATTAAATTTCTTTCTAAATTCTCACCCTAAATGCCTTTCAACGAAAGGTATTGAATGAACAAGATATATTGCAAAACGGAATTTCCGAAACTCCTCTGTTTTAGACGAAAGTAATCTTCCGCCTCTTCATATATTCTCCAAAACCAGCCAAGTTTTATTTTCCTTTGTTATTTTCTCAAATAAGTCCACTGTACTAACGCGTGTTAAATCTCCATTCTTCTCAGTATGTTAGCAACTGCCTGATGACTGGATTGAAACTGAATAATTTTAAGTGGTCAGTGCACTTAAAAATTATGGATGCATAAACCTATGCAAAATTTACTAACTTTCCTCGTTCAAGCACTGTAATTTATTCACAGAGAAGCGGAAAGCACAAACAGTGGTCAACCACTTGATGTTCCAGACGTATGGTTGGGGACAGCGGGGAATTGGGGTTTCCGTTTGTATTACATTTGATGTCCGTGAATGTGGATTTTAAATATTGTGCATTCACGAATAACATTATTAATTCGTTCTTATTACGTATATTGGCTTAAGTGATCACGTGACTGTCAGTTAGCAAGGCAATCTCACTTTAAAAGTAATTACCATATTTATCCATTACATTGTGAGTGTGGCTTTAGTCATCATCATCTTCACCAACACAATCACCAGAGTGATGCATAACTATTATTGAAACCTCCGTAATTTTCAGTTAGAAAGAATGAGAATTTTCTTTTATCTTATCTTAGATATTTATATGAATCCGTCTATTCTTTGCTAAATATTGGGAGAACAACTTAGAGAAACTGAAGAATAAGAACCAACTTGATGCTACTTATTATTTTATTGTACTTTTTATAGGCTCAATATGTTTCGGGCACTACTATGCCCATCATCAGGAGATCACGACTAAAATGTTGATTACCACGTTGGTCATTTTGTTCTTGGGTTGCTGTAGGTTGGAACAGCCTACCCGCACCTAACTTCCATCCTACAGCAAGCCAAGTACGAAACGACCAATGTGGTAATCAACATTTCAGTCGTTAGCTCCTGATAATGGGCATAGTAGTGCCCGAAACATATTGAGCCTATAAAAAGTACAATAAAATAATAAGTAGCATCTAGTTGGTTCTTATTCTTCAGTTATCACAATGATGCACGGTCCAACACACATTAAAACAACTTAGGGATTTATTTTCCATGCTTTATCTACAAATGTTCTACTAATTTTCCTTCATCCTGTTAAAAACTGTATTGACATCTGCTATATCCGTTTCTTTTCTGACGTAATTACTTTTATGATAGTAGTTGCAGTCGCCCAGACGAAAATTCCAAAGCCGAAATATTTCGTAGGATGAATGTGAAATTTTTAATTTGTTCTGATAATGTAAATGTATGAAAATGTCGCTGGTCCAATATGTAGTATGACAAATTTAAATGATCTCGCAAAATGACTCCACCAAATGGTGTAAGAATGTTCCAGTAAATTAATATGAGATGAGTTGGGCACGTAATATGCACAGGAAATTGAAAAACGTAGACTGTAAATATGTGTGTCGGAAAATATGCAAGTAAGAAACCGTGGGAAGAAAGAATTGCAGATTTGAAGATAATATTAAGAGAAATCTTCAAGACAGGAACGTCGGCAGGAACAAAGCAGTTCAGGAGAGATATGGTGGTAGACTTAATGTGAAGGAAGGAGACTTCAAATAGTTGCGCTGCTGTCATATTTCTAACAAGGACCGTGCTTTATGCACTTATTATTCGGAACAAACGCTGGGATAAAACGTGCCACAGTTTAGCTTACTGCTTGTGCTATATACTGCTGGAGGAGTAGGACTTGAGGTGAATATATCGGCGACTCTGAAGAATTAACCCTCACAAATGCTTACATTTTGTAAGGAAGTCATGAAAAACTTTTTCACACAAACTGTACTTAATTATGCGATGATTTTCCCTCGCGTGTTATATGAAAGAGGATTTTGCTTGTAACGTACAGGAGTACGATCCTGAAAGTGCTGCAACGAGTCTCTCTCTCTCTCTCTCTCTCTATATATATATATATATATATTGTGCATTTTTGTAAGGGTTTTCTGTGAAAACTCTCTCATTTTAGTTTGCATCTCCTTCAGTTTATTCAGCAGCCATCCATTGTTTTGTGCCAAGCTGTTGCTAGGCTTCCGTGTTCACATCAGATTAACCTGCTGAGTCCAGCTGAAGTGACCTGCGAACTAATTCTGTTAGCTACTGAAATTACAGTGTTAGGTCTACATCTACGCAACATACAGCTTTTATTTATGGCATAATTAGGCTGTAATCGGCCATAAGGGCCGGGCTAGAAAGAACTAAGTAATTCTGATGTTTAGTTTTCGATGAGGGAATTCAATGGGATCTTCCTTTGCTCACAAGAGAATGTGCATAAAAAGTTTCTTGCTATAAGTACGTCAACGTTTTCTCCAAATTTACAGTATAGTTCACACAGATATGCAACAGACTAACGTTAATACGTAAATTCAAGGTTTCTTGACAGGTCGGTTGGGTGTTTTAGAATAGACGGTCCGTTTAATATCTCGCGCCAATACGTTGAATACTTAAAGACTATGTTATAATAGTGATTATTCCGTCATGATGACATAATGTGCTTTGTTGTTCCCGAGACTGACACAGTTTTTTAAGTGCTAGACTTATGTCTCATCGGCAACAAATTTCGATTTATGCACGTTCGGCGGGTTTACGATTAAGTAGCAAGAGTTTTGGTGGTGGGCTGAAGAACACGGTGCGATTACGTGCAGAAACGACACTCGCGGGGCTCCGTTCATGAACGCCTTGCTTAGCAAGACCAAGGATGTGTGGAAAATGGAAGTATACAGGCCACGAGGCAGGATGCCTTCAAAGCATACATCCTTTACTGCATTTTGGAATGTCGCCTTGGATTTTGGTGGAGAGCTGTAAACGTTTCGGAAAACCCTGCTGTCTTCACCTTCTGTCTAAACATTGAGGTATCTAGTCTTACCGAAATACCGATACTTTTTCGTCATACCGCCTGTTGCCATTTCGCATAAGGCACTAATCTTAATGATTTCCGTGGAAACGTTAAGTCCCACCTAAATCGCTTGCTTATTCACTAATATTACTCAATGATTAATAAGACGTGAAAAAGAACACTTTTTCTTGTAGTCCATTGACGGAAGTAATAAAATTGTCTGCTTTATTTCTTGCCATTCAGACGTCGATAACAGAAACTTGAAATCAGTGATAGTGACTGTGTCACTGATAACGATGAGGTTGTTGTGCTCAGCTTGCCCTTAAGAACAATGAAAATTACAGGTTTATAACTTCATATGTCTTTGGTAAAAGCATGTGCATATTGCAAAACTCAGATGTTCTAAATCCGCTGTTGGCTAAGATTAAATGTGCCAGCGAAAGAGCCTGCTATTCGCACACAAAATCATAGTGACTGCCATGCGTAATATGGGCTTCAAAGATTATATCACGATTCTGTATACTAGCCCCAGGTCAAGGCAAGATTTGGTGTGTGTGTGTGTGTGTGTGTGTGTGTGTGTGCATGTGTGTGAATGTGGTGATTGTGTGTGTGTGTGTGATCATACTCATGTGTGCCACACCGTACAGGTTTGTAATTTTTCGAAATACTTATTTCTTATCTTACAGGTGATTCAATGAACACTCAAATCACACGTTCTGCTGAGGCTCTATATACGTAAAATGGGATAAGCTGCTAACGAATGCAGAACAATACAATAAGATTTTGACGTTCGGATGACCGTGCATCTTTATATATTCTTATAATAAAACCAAGTAAATGCACTAATTTCTGAAATTTATTTTTGAAATAAAACTCTACATGTTTCGGACAGTTCCTTTGTCCATCATCAGGAGTTTTTCACTGTACACACAGCAATGGTATATGTCATACAGGTTTGCTGACAGCTTGCCAGCAAGGTCGGGACGGAAAACTCCTGATGATGGACAGAGAAACTCTCCGAAACTTGTACAGTTTTATTTCGAAAATAGATTTGCGAAATTAGTGCATCTAGATGGTTTTATTGTGAGAACAATAAGATTTGTATTCTTGCTGCAAGTGAATAATGAGGTTTAGTACCGCGTCGTCGGTTGTACAGAGGCGTGAGACCATTACATCCACTACATGAGTTGGTACTGGCTATATTCGATTTAATATCCACGGTTATGGAAATTTATGGATGAAAACGTCGGTGAGTCTTACTTTACACATTTTCTTCCGAAGCATCTGAAAATTCCTGGGATTTGTGCAGAACCAACATTTTATTCTGCGGGTAATTGAAAATTTCGTTCGGAACAAATTATAAGAATTTTCAGGTGTACAGAAAAGTCTGAACTGGCGGAGTAGGAAGTTAAATATATAAGTTGTTCCGAATTTTTAACTACAGTTTGATTTGTAACTCTATCAATGGGCATTTATGTCTTTAATCTTGTTCATAGAACGGACGCTATTCATTGATTTCTCAAAGGAACACAATAGTAAGTATATTTTCAAGGCAAAGTTAGAGAAGTTTAGTTGTAAGAAATTTTACAATATTTTGTATGTTATTTTTCTTACGGAGTTTTTTCCGTTTTTTGTAAATTTTTCGTGCTATGAACGACTGTTACCTGTCTGTTCGCATGTCTTAGGACGTTTCCACCCTAAGGAATTTGTTGTAATTTCTTATGTGAGACTTGTACTAAAATATTGACCTCAAATGCCGGTTTGTTTTAAATCGGACAAGATACTTTACATAAAGAACTACATATATTTATTGCACTGGTTCACCGTTCACGACACAAGTATACGAAGTACACTGCTAAGATACGGAGAAAACAGGAGAAAGATTGTGATCCATCGTAAACCTCTATCTCAAATACTGAGAAATGATTTCTCTGCGAGAAACAAAATGAAAGTCTTGGTCGAGTTTAAATCAGTTTTGAAGATATGGAGAAATAAAGTGAAATGCTAACTTGATGCAACTAGGTAATTTTATTGATGTGTTCTTAGCTCGACATGTTTCGGGTACATACGCCCATCATCAGGAGCATTAGATGTTGAGTTGCAGCAAATGGTTTTCTGCACCGAGTTTTTGGGTGAGTGGTGGTCTTGAGAGCCGCTGCGTAGGTCGTGTTTACGGTGCGGACGGTGCCGTGCGACTCGCACGGCACCGTCCGCCCTACGCAGCGACTCTCAAGACCACCACCCTTCCAAAAACTCGGTGCAGAAAACCGTATGCTGCAACTCAACATCTAATGTTCCTGATGATGGGCTTATGTACCCGAAATATGTCGAGCTAAGAACACATCAATAAAATTACTTAGTTGTGTCAAATTGGCATTTCACTTTATTTCATGAGGAAGATGCACGTTCAAACAACCCTCAAGTTTCCATATGGAGAAACTTTAGAAACTTTATAGCCTGTGTTGTGTACAACTTGGTAAGACATATTCAAGATCCTATTATTCAGTGCTTTGCAGTTATTCATATATTAAAAGAAGTAACCAATCTTATGTCCGGTCTTAACACAAAGAAGTAGCTTATTTACTTTTAGCACCTTTAGAACACGTATTCCAGCCTGCAAGTTTTCTATTATTTATTCAAAATAGTCATCGCTTTGTGAATTAACAATATTCCAACAAACAATTAAGGCACGTAAATGAGTGTATTTTACACTGAAAGCCTGTTAATCGCGTACCACAACAGTGTAAATGTTTGGTTTTAATTTTCATATTTCTTGCAGGTAGTTAATTAATTATGTAATTCTTTTGGAATTTAAAAAAATCACTGCTCTCTAGTGGCCCATTTTAACATATTGAGGAATTCATTAGATTCCTCCGAAACGTCGGTATTTATTCCCCATGCTACAGATTATTATAGTAGGAATATTAGGCGCTTCACATCAAAGTAATTCGCGGTTTCTTTGTACGACAGAACGTGTTTTCCTCTGGAATGTGCTTATGCAAGCCCAATTTCGACATTACTGCTAAATACATATGGAGTGTCGTGGCGGCACAGGGCATTAATCATTTTGGAATGACGCCAAAGCATTCAAGTTATGCACCTGAACACGACCTCCTGCATTTCGCACATTGTATTTGAATACACGTGTCCCATGATACCTTGCAACTGTTCCCAGAATGTCTGGAATACCGAAGGCAAGCTTCTTTCTGTGGCCATTCGATTATACACGGAGCACAACTTAGGATTCAGGTCTTTTGGATTATGATGCTCTGTTATGGGGCGAGTTGTTACCGACGTTTCGAAGGAATGCTCTTTCGAAACGTGGATAAACACACACAAAGACATTTGAGCCACGTCCAAAAAGACCCGAGTTCCAGTTACATTGTTGAGAGAAAATCACGTCACATGTAATATAAACTTGTAGTTTTATATGGCTATGTATGAAATGGCGATAACGTTACTTGTACTGTTGCTCAGGTATGCTGCTGCACTGAGTGTTTCTTTGCCTCTTTCTTATCCATTTTTTACATAAGTACTGAAGAGGAATTCACAACTATCCTCTAGCTTCTAGTCTCCATTATCTACGGCGACGTTTTGAAAAAATATAGAAACAGTATTCAAGAGGTGGAAAGGATTCATCTGGCTCAGTAAGTGGTCCTGTAGAGTGAGGGACGTTTCTTCAGTATGTGTGCTAGTGTCATTACCTCGAGAAGGACTGTGCCGAGAGAAGTTACGAACATGACGCTTTATAGTGTGCAATATACATGCGTATTTAGACGAATTTACAAGGTTGCGAAATGTTTCGTCATGTCTGTTTGTCCATCAATCTCTCTGTCCGTCACTCTGTCTATCTACACTGAACAACTCGGGGTCCGTCAGACGGGTTTTTTTGGTAAAATTTTATATTGGCATTTTGTTAAAATCTGAGTCGAATATTAGTTTCGGTTAAAATAGGACAAAAATAGCAGGTACTTCAAGATTATAAGATATCAGCCTCATATTTGCACCGTGCATCATCAACATATAAATATTTTATTGTCCAACTTATGCACAATTAAAAACACTTACACACGATTAAAATTATAAAATATATGAAATACTCCAACATGTTTCGAATCACAGAGGATCCATCATCAGGGAGCTTTGTACAGTACTTGGCTAAAATTAAAAAAAAATGGTTCTATCGTGTCCGTCCATATCAACGGACACGATAGAACCAGTTTTTAAATTTAGACAAGTACTGTACAAGGCTCCCTGATGACGAATCCTCTGTGATCCGAAACATGTTCGAGTATTTTATATATTTTATAATTTTAATTGTGTCTAAGTGTTTATAATTGTGCATAAGTTGAACAATAAAATTTTATAAGATATCAGATTTATGCTGTCAATGTTGTTTGAACTCCTGTCATGAAATCCTCTGCATTTACTTTATACTTGAGATAAATATTGACGTCAATCGAATTTTCAAAATATTAGGTTTATCATGTATGTCTTTTTCATTATTCATGGACGTTTACTGTAACAGAACCAGTTCATTACTAAGATGTCACACAATTTATATCTGAGAAACAATTATTCACAAACTGCGCTACAAAATTTAACTTCACCGTGGCTTATCTATTTTGAGTACCGAATTTCCTTCCTAATTATAATTAACGCTAACTGTATAGAATGACAACTTTCTTCTTATTGGAATTTACTCTAGCAAAAGTTTTCTAGAGGTAGATAAGCAACTGAAACTTGTAACTGATCTTTCGTAGAAAAATTGAGCCCATCGTCATGGAAACTCAGCTTCGTATGTTGCTATAGTAATCGCGTATTATACACTCAGACCTAATTGGTGGGATGGTTATAAACTTTGAACGTAATTGGTGAAATGGTTATCTCTATGAGGAAGCCATGGCACACATCCAAACACAGGCACCGAAACTTTGCTTCCTTGCAATTTTGTTGGCCTCTTGCCTGAGTGTGTCTCATGCGCATGTATTGTCTGCCACGTAGCATTAGGTACACAAGCAATAGAGAATGCAACCTGCAAGGTAGAGGCCAATTTCACCCTAGGACAGGCCACGAAGTTCCAAACGGGGAGTAGAGGTATGGTTCTACTTTTATTTTATCCTCGGCGCTAGGTGAGGGTGTGGTCAACGCACTTCCCGGCCGCTTTACCCCCGGGTGCCCATTGTAAGGGAGGCTGGGTGGATCCCAGGGCCGGTCTAGACAGGTGCGGAAAATCTCGCCCACACCGGAATTTGATGCTCGAACCGTCCAGCCTGTAACGTATCGCTATACCGACTGAGCTATCGCGACCCTCGACAGAAAAATATGCGGAATTAAAGTCATTTATTCATATTCCACTAAGGGAATATTTTTCCTTCCCGATGAGTGAATTAATGATTGTAAAAAAAAAACAATTGCAAGAAACTGTACACTGTACTGTCTTGCTTGGGTGTTTTTACCTTTTGTACGTGTTGTATTCTAACTTGTCTCAGGTGGTTTGTTGCTAGTTTTAAGTTGTGTTCTGTGTAATTGTTGTTGGTTGACCGTTTGTATTGTTGTAGTTGTCTTGTTGTGTTGTTATCTTATGTGTATTTGTTGTACTATATGTGCATTGTTTTTTTTTTACTTTAGATGCCGGACTGCTGGCTAGAAGTCAGTATTCGGAAGGTCCTGCGACCGGCCATCTCGACACAGGTTTTTCTTGGTTTCCCTGTGCCTAAAAGCA
>Ga0123357_10010582_pt1 | contig 11750 bp, 18 predicted proteins | sample TergutEmb28metaG_FD_89873 | JGI IMG/M metagenome (GOLD analysis project Ga0123357, IMG submission 89873) | Embiratermes neotenicus P4 segment gut microbial communities from Petit-Saut dam, French Guiana - Emb289 P4 | ecosystem: Host-associated > Arthropoda: Insects > Digestive system > Gut ...
CCCTGTCACCATCCCTATACCAGTGCCACATACTGACACTACATTTCACTCCCCTGTCACCATCCCTATACCAGTGCCACATACTGACACTACATTTCACTCCCCTGTCACCATCTCTATACCAGTGCCACATACTGACACTACATATCACTCCCCTGTAACCATCCCTATACCAGTGGCACATACATTACGGCCACCTTCGTCGCCACACATTCTCGTGTCTCTTCAGCGTCTTTAATTGAAACATTTGTCTATGTCAGTATTAATGGTGGTGCTTTTGGCCCATATTATTAAAAATGATCGATTCAAGATCGCGGCCAAGATGTTTCGACTAGTAGAATTAGGTATTTTGTCAGGGTGGAGTATATTATTAAGAAGGTGAGTGTCCGCAGTTTGACAACAGTTGTATTGCCCGGCTTTCGACTAGTTGAATTGTGTAGTTTTTCAAGGTGAAGTAATGGGCCACGGCCGCAACCCTGTGTCGTTGTGCCTACATTATTAAAAAGGATTGATTTAACATGTCGGTCAAGAAGTGGTTAGGGCTTTCGACTTGTTTAAGTATGTATTTTGTCAGGAAGGAGTAATAATTGAAGGAGTATGTTAATGTAGCACACCCTGTATGATAATATTAGAAAGGAGATTTTTTTGCACGCCCTCAATGTTGGATGTAGCCTCCATGCCTTGGCTACACACTCTGATGCTTGGATGTAGTATATTATTAAAAAGGTTTGGAGCCGGTGTATAGGTTTTGGTGCCTCCATGGGGATCCTCCAGGCTCTGCCTACACCCTCAGATGTAGTATAATATTAAAAAGGATAGGTATATAGTTTATCGGAGCCTGCGTATAGGCTTTGGTGCCGCTGTGGGGATTGGTAAATGATATTAAGATAGGAATGTTATATAGTTTGTTGGAGCCTGCGTATAGGCTTTGGTGCCGCCGTGAGATTGGTAAATGATATTAAAAAGGATGTGCTGCCGACGTAGGCCCTGCCTACCCTTTCAGGTGCTTGGTGCCGCCGTGGGAATTGGTATATAGTTTGTTTGAGCCTCAGGGTGGTTTTATATGAAATAAGTGTGATTAAATAAGGATGTATTTATTGTATGTTGATCACAGAGATATGTATGTGTAGGTAGGTTTCGCCGTAACGTGTTTCCGCCGTGAAGTTTGGTAAATATTGTGATTAAGGTATGGAAATGATCGGAAAAGGCTTGTTACGGTTTTGCTCTTAGCAGTCAAGGGGTAAATTAGGCCGTAAGTGATTACCGGAGTGAATGTAAGAAGCGTCTGTAAAGTTGTATGGTATTTTACTGTATGCTTAGTCACTTACACGCGCAAGACTTGAGTTTATCGGTAGAAGCGTGTTTTCGTAACGTATCGTTGGTACCCGTGTGCTAGCGATGATGTCATGCATTGAGAAGGAGTGCAGGCGGATGATGTCATACCGCATACAAGTCTTAGCATGTTGGAGGGAAGGAGTCCAAAGTTGTCAGTTGCTGTTGAAGTTACATAGATGTAGGAAGTTTGTCGCTGCAGTTGCTGAAAAGTTCCTAGCATGAGTGCAAGTGTTGAGAAGTTCCTAGCATGTTCATCGCCTCAGGTGCTTGAAAGTTCGTAGCCTGAGTGTTGTGAAAAGTCTTTAGCCAGGACATGAGAGGTCGGTACCTATTCCAGTCACCCCTTTGCGTTCTACATGTACAGTGCTGACACAGCATCCGTGGCAAGCAGCGACAAGTTTAAAGTATGTGAATTCCGACATGTACGCTGGAACAAAGGAACATGAGCGCACGTGTGTGTGGGGTGTAGACATATGCATGTGTATAAACACGTTAAGTGTGGGACTTGTAAAGTAATTGTGATCTCACCGCTGCTGCTGCTGCTGCTACTGCTGTGTAACTGCTGCCGTGGACGCAACGCTGCTACTGCCCACGCAACGTAACCGCATCTGAACAAACCAGGTATGTAGAACTAGAAGTAGATGCTCGTATGTGTGAATACGAGTGAAGGGGTAGAATATAATTAGGATCACCGTGGTGTTGTAGGTAAATGGCTTGGCAAAAGTTCGAGGGCAGCACCAGCTTTACCGACACCCATGATACCATTCAGGGCGTAGCGGGTAATGCGACGTGGCTCAACGAATATGAGCATAGGGATCAGGATCGAATTGCCGAGGTTATGTTATGGCTATGTCATTCGATGGGGCTCTGTTGCACAATTGCGGTCGAGTATGCTATGTATAGAGCGGGCAAAGTAGCATCACGCCCTGCTTCACTCGCCCTCTACATTGCTAGTCCTCAAACGTTGTCCTCCGAAACTTCCGTGTTTCTGCAAGAGCAACCGACCCCCACCTTTTCATTGGGGGTTTAGAGCTTGAATTAGCTCCACAATGGATCGTGCCTGGTAGAGCGGTGCGCTATTCTATCTGGCATGGAGGGGAAGAAATTATACTCTCAATTGCGATTATAAGTAGTGTCTCACCTTGTGGTCCGCGCTCCAACATAGATTTAGCGTATCATGTAAGGACCATGTTTGATTTCTATTGCACCAATTATGCAATTGTAGTCTTACCGTCTCAAACCTCAGGCGATAAAATTGTATACGTACAGCATTAACTGGACGCAATAGGAAGCGAAGCTACACGGCGCTGTGGCCGCTGCGTATGCATGAACGACAACTCTCTCCCATTCTATGATTTCGGATGTAGACAACCAGAGAAGTGTAAATGTGTACTGTGCTGCATGCAGGCTCCTTCATTAAAATCAGCAAACTCCGAAATTGTGTTTTGTATGTGTAATAAAAAAAGTGCGTTTGGATCTTGTAAGTTCATGTAGTACACATGAATATTATCCCTACTTTGACTCGGACATTGAATTCGCGGACTTTGAATTCGATTGAGCCAAGTCTAGCCAGCCCCTCCCTCCAGCCCACTGACAGAGAGATGTGCTTCCCGTCTAGGTATCGTGTCGCTGCCGGCTGAGATGATGCTGCAACACCTGCCCTTCAGAGAATGGTGCCAGGATAGAGATAGGTTAGTGCTACAAATGAAATAACATTCAGCTATAAGTGCTGTTTATTAAATCAGTATGTGTGTGTGTGATACATTAAGTTACACAAATGTTACTAGTTCCTCGTACAAATGAGGGTAGTCTATGTTTGTACTAGCATTAGGTGGTGGTTCAACATATGATGCCGAAGCTAAGGACGATATCACGTAGGACAGGACGTCAGGCAAAGCGATAATAAAATCACGCAATTGTTGCTGTAGGATGTGAAACACTCGCACCAGATAGACCATGTCAGGTTGTGTCAGGCTTATGTACTCCGTGCCGACAAACAGCCTGGCCGAGCCGTGCCTTTTCGGAGTGTGTAGCCGAAAGTTGCCACTCTCGCACTTGATGATGACCCGGTCCCCGCCGACACATATGGAGTCACTTATCGCGGGCAGACAGTCCGCCAGCGCCGCGACTTCTTCGTCGGTGAGAATGAGGGACTTGGATCCTCCCTTCCGAAAGGCTCCGAATTCCACCGGCGGTTGATAATCGCGTGCAGGATAGAAACCGACAGACATGTACTTGGTCTTGTCTTCGTTGATGAAAAATATGCGTCGGAGCAGGACCAACTTGGGATCGAAGGCTGGATTAGCAGGCCAATAGGTACAGATGTCGGACGGTTCAGAGGGCAGCTGCTCCTCCTGGATGGAATGCAGCAACATCCTCTTGCCGCTGTCGGTAGCCTGACTAGAGGCTGGAGAGGTGGTTCGGTTACGTCTAGATGCCACCGTAGAGTGACTATGTTGGCAATGTGAACGTCCGGTTTATACGGCTGCAACAAAATCGGCAGTATGACGTGTCATGTCGGCAGGGCATTGGACGAAATCTTTCTTTTGCAGATAGTACATCAACAATTCGTAGAGGGAATGCGCGGTTTTGGTTGCGCAAGAGAATTTGGGAAACGTGTGGCATGGCAGGGTACAACAGTGTTCGTGATTGAAAGAGCCGGGCGGGGGGCATTTGAGATCCTCTATGTTATGGATCGGCCGTCCAGTCATGCTGGCTAGGAATGTGCATTTCGAGACGCCATAGGCGTAGAGGTTGGCGAAACTTGCCATGGCCTCATTGAGGACCGTGTGCAACACCCTATACTTTATATGGCCGTTCTCGGACGAACCATGATCAGCCATCTTTTAGGGCGGTTTGAATCGGAACGTCTCGGAACCGGCGGCACGGGACACAGAGTTCCTTGACGACCGTTTCATTCTGCCGCCCACGCAAAAACTCGTAATCTATAACAGCCTTTCGACTTCTCCCACCCATGTTAGATTAGGAATGATAGGATTCGGGAAAAATACCTAACTTTTATAGGCAGCTGCGGCAGCATTGACCCTAACCGCCACGTGGCATATCGGCCACAAATTCGGCCTTGTACATCATCTCCACCTCACGGTCTGCAGCTCCAAACTCGCCGAAGTGTGCGACGAATTGCTGACCAGTGTAGCCCCGATCCATATAGAGGGCGAAGAGACAGCAGAACCTGCCACAGATGTCACGAGTTAGGCTGCGCAGTTGTCGTCTGTTACGGTCCCAGTTCGTGCAGTTACGTTTGATGAAGGCCAGGATGTCGGGCACGAACGGTACGACGCCGTACGACTCAAAATATTAGGCATATGAAAATTTGGGTGGGAAGTGTATGGCTATCCAGTGTGAACCTCCATCTGTATGGGGATCGGCAATGACTATGACCGTGCAAGTTTTCGTAATTGAACATGGCAGAAGATCGGAGGCGTAGATGTCAAGGAAGGACTTTACATTGCGTAATGTGCACAGTATCTGCAAGGTGTCCATTTTAAAATTCGGTCATGAGGTTACGCGCCAAATTAATGAGGACGGAATTGTCAAATTCTAGATACAGCAGACACGTGATCGCTTCGGGTAATGGCTTAGCGAATTTCAACTCCACCCTTATATTGCCCTGTTCATGGTGTGACGTGTGGGCCTCAGAAGTGTCCTGGTTGTGAGTGAGATCAAAGAGTAGCATGAAATAGCCGTTAACAAACATATCGTGTGTTATCCGATGTCCTGCATTGGAGTGATGGATGCCTGACCCTTCGAAAAATTTCCTATAGCCCATTACCGAGGTCTTTTCATTATCCATGCCCAGAGATAGGCCATCGTTGGGGTACTGTTTGCCGTTCACGAATAGCGAAAAATCGCTGATGTCATAATGTTGAAATTTGAAGGGGTTCGTGTCCATTGTGCCTATAAAATCGGCATTCTTAGCCATGGTGAAGAGGAGCCGTTTGGGGATGGGGCCCAAGACTGGTTGTCAATAGACAGGGATTTTGATCCGGCCGAGAATGTTATCGTCTTGAGTTCGACTCTCGTCATGTTAAAGCGTGCGAGAGCACCCGTATTCAGTGTAGCCGTATGAGCTAACTGTGTGACGGGGTCGGTTTTCACGCGCTTCACCAATAATTGGGCGTCCAAAAATTTGAAACAGGTCTTTGAATCGGCTTCCTTGCTCTTCATGTAGAACTTGGCGCGGGCTTTCGTCAATCTGACCTGCAGACTCAAGCCCGGCAGAAGGACGAGCGGGACACCAAACAGATAGCTATGCAAACGCCCGAAAAGCTGCAATTCCTTACTGGCGCTAAGTTTGTCCCAACGAGTGATGAATTAGTGACGGCAGTTACAGTTGCGGTCGTGGGATCGCATTGCATCATGTCGCCAGTGTCCCGATACCAATAGGTGTTCGTGAGAAGTGTGGCTGCTGCATCGGTGCCGTAGATCATTAGAGTTTCAAGATATGAGCTATAATTATAGTGTTCGCTCGATTGTGTGATTCTGAAGACTGAAGAGTGAGTGGAGGAGATTACTGGTCACGCCCGTGTGGTCCGAAGCTTCCACATTATTCTCCGAACTCGAGACTAATTTACTCCGGACATAGAGTTGAATATCGAGCCGTATGTATGTATCCTTGTCGGCAGGTATGAGGAATTCCAGATAATTTTGATCGACGGTGCGATAGATTTGTACGCGGTCTCAATAGTCCCCAGCACAGATGTCTGTACTGGTTTGTGCGCGATGTCGAACTCGCTACTTATGGACGCTATCTCTGCGGCAGACATGATGTGACTGAATAAAACTAGGAGAAGATATCACTTTTTGTTACCCGGGCACGTTTTGCCAGTGTCTTTTTAGGCTTTTTGCCTCCACGAACTTTTGGAGTCTCCCGATTGGCACGTTTGGGGCCCCGGCCACACAATTTACTGATTAAACGATGTGTGGATTCGGTGACGGTATCGCCGACATGTTTCGATATGATATCTTCGGCACGCAGTCCGATGATTCATTTTGCGCGATATCGCTAATGATCTTGCCTCCTGTACGGCCCACATTCCATAGGAAAGATCGCACGAAACGGAAGAGGTTGCCTAATAAATTGCCGATGCCATGCCCTCGCTGAAGGTAGAGCGGTGCTGAATGGATAGGGCCGATCCCCGTAACGGGGGAATGACCATGACCCGCCTGAATAAGGTAGTACGTCTCTAAAGGATGCATGGTACTAAATGTCATATTATGTAGACCTACGTCATATTTTATATAGATTTACCACTGGTAATTATTGCGAAAATGAAGCACAACTTTCGTGGGCATAGTGCTGTACTCAAAGGGGAAGTGAAGACCTTCGTTCGTGAGGAACTCGATTCGAATGTCCTGAAATCTGCGCTGCTCCACCGGCATGTATTGCACGTTCCGAAACTCGTGCTGGCACATGGCGTTGGGGTAGAGCCGAAACGTCCGAATGCAACGGACGGTGCTGTCGTCCAGAAATTGTGTAGATATCACGTTATAGTAGAGTAGGACGGGGTTTGCCGCTTCGGGAGATGAAGAACACGAATTTTTACAGACTCCCACTTCCCAATTACAGGTCGAACACAGGTCTATAGGTTGGGCTAGTTTCACCGTGAAATCTGCATGTGTATTCTGGTCGTAAATGTTCCGCGAGGCATTACTCAGCAGAGTAACGTAAATTTGTTCTGACCCGGTGACGTCATATCAGATATCCTTCACACTAGATGCCACGATCCAAGAGTCAAAATCCTTAATGTAACCTCTCCAACGGAAGAGATACTCCTTAATGCCACGTCTAACACGCGTGTCTAGGATTTTATCTATCATGTATGTGGTCTTTGTCAGATAAGTGAATGCCTCCACGTAAAATTGTCCCACTATCGGCGTCTTGTTTAAATCCTCCAGTTCGTAGACGGGTCGTGGCCGCCGCTCTATAAACTTCGTAATGCGATATAATTCAGTGGAGAAATTCTGTTCACCACCTTTGGAAACTTCATCTTCTCCTTACTGATACGCACGTGCTGCCCGACGCTAAACTTGACTTTAGCCACACGAATGCGAAGGTGACAGATCTTCCAGTTCCAAATGGCGTTGACGTCCGAATCTGTCATACGCGAGTGTGCCATTGCAGTCGTCGAGTGAACCGTGTCATTGTAGGACCGGACAAATTTCGGCAAAACGTCGATATAGCGGAAAGTATTTTTATAAGTAAAATATTTGTATAATCTATCACGAATAGGGCGATGCGACGTTCCACGACCGCACATTTCACGTCGGGGTTCCTGCACATCTGAAACTGTATGCCCTCATCGCGTTACATGTCCTGAAAATGTTTATTGAGAAATTCCTTGCCCTTATCCCTGCGTACCCATACAGGTCGCAGCGAACGAATTTTGGCTTATCGTCAAATATGGAGAGGAAGGCCTCGGTGACTGCAGGTCCGCTCTTTGTCTTCACGGGGATAAGAAAGAGAAATTTCGAGAATACATCAATGACGGAAAGAATGTATTTATAATTATCATAGTATTTTGTGTAGGACTGTACATCCAATAAATCGTATTCCCAAACATCCATAACGTTAGTGACGGTATAGGGATTACGAGCGAAACGTTTCCTCACAGGTCTGTGTAACGTATATACATCTTGATCTTCTAACCAGGCTTTGGTAGCGCCGACAGATTGCAGTTTACCCTTCTTCGTCTTCGTTTCAGCAGCCTCGGCCGCCCGAAGTTTCGCCAAAGTCGAAAAGCCCGCAGGTTTACTTTCATCATAGTATATATCGCTAATCGTAGCCATTAATACTTTATCTACTTACGGCGTAACGCAGATTCGACCCCGCGTCCCTTCGGTTTCGCAAAGAGAGGCGCAATGATATCCCGAAATTTTTTCCCTCGCGTTATATTAATGTTACCATCGGGCTGATATTTGGTCCATTGAGCGTTAGTCATTGTCAGTATTTTCTTATACGTCTTAAGTTCATCTTTCGAAATAAATTTGGTATTCACTTTCTTGCGCTTCAACAGTTCCCACAAACCCTTCGATCCCTTAAACACTCGGTCCTTAATCGTGATATCACCAACGGTATCGACCACTAGTGGGGACTCACCTATCATAAACATATCACCGTCCTTACGGACCCCATATTGCGTGTCGTGAAAACGTCTCTTGTACACGTAAGGCATCAGGTAGGGACTAGCTACAGGACCGACATTTTCCCTACCATACTCCCGGGCCTCATCCTCGACGAAATTATCATCATCATCGTAATCATCATCATCATCATCATCCTCTACTCGTTCTTCTTTCGGGGTTCATACGTGAACTCTTTCATAGGCTGTGGAAGTGGGGAAGTGGTAACTGATGCCGACGTTACGTCCGTCTGCGTCCCACGGCGCAGCTTTGCAGTCGTAGGCATAGGTGGGGGAGGAGGAGAGGAAGCCTTCCTAGCTTGCCCTGCAGGCATCACTCGACTTAGAAAATCTGCAAATACATTCGTTTCGGTCTTTTTTCTAAGATCTGCTTCGTCCATCTTTTGACGCTCTTTAAGCCACTGCTCATACGGATGATGTTTACGTATCTTAACAGCCTTCGCATGATGTTTATATTTCTTAATCGGCTCCTTCTCTTTACGTATCGAAACCGCCGGTTCCCGGGTCATGAAAGGGGATCCGAGCAAACGGTCGGCGGGAATGTGGTACATCTTACGTAATATGATTTTATCTGTTTCGTACAATGAGACAAGCTAGCATCGGTAGGATGGCACTCGATATGATGCAGCAGGAGTCCCCCGCGCTGTACTAAATGTTTCTTTTTTGCGGAAAGAGGCATGTGCTTTACGGAGACGGTGCGAAGCGCCGCCTTGTGTTTTTGTAGTTTGCGCTTGTCACAACCTGTCAGCTTTATATTGCCGTTCAAAACGTTCAAGATACACTCGCTAAAACAATGCACCACTTCTTTGTTACATTTGAAATGTTAGTTTTACGCAATTTCGGGTCCGCTGTCTTCAGCACCTGAAGAGTGTGATAATTCGTCTTCACCCGCGTCATCGCCTACATACGAATAGACGGTGAGTGGAAGTGTATCATTCGGGAATATGTTTGTACGAAAACTCAGACCGTCGTTCGTACTTAGTGCCAGATCCAAGAGGAGGTAGCCATAAGTTTTTTGTGTCGCGTTCAGGTAAGCGTTATACAGACCCAAACTATCCTCGGGGTACACTTGACCGGTCAGGTACATTAACTGTTTCTTATCTCTGACGATTTTCAATGCCTCTATATAATGGTCATTTAACGAGATGTCCCTACAGTACCTGCCCTGATGAAACAGATTTTGTGTGATCAAAATAACGCTTATATTCCTGTGATGGCTACCTCGCGTAAACAGTTCATACACTTGCTTTGAATAGCCGTCATCGGTTAACAAATCTTCAAGGATCACGAGGCACGATTCGCCGTTTGCACTGCCAAAGTCTTCCGGCACGCCCTCATTATATCTCTCGTTCGCTATGGTATCTCTATGGTATAGGGATTGAGGAAACGTTTACGCAACACCTATTACATGCGGACGCGATAGTTATGGCTTCCAAGAAAACCTCTGTGTTCCCTATCTGCATAAAACCTCTCCTGAACACTCGGCACGCTTGCCTTAAGACAGTGACGTCATCTTGGCAGTAAGCTTCCAGCACGCGCCTGTTATCGAACACTGCCTATTTCTGGCCTTCGTACCAGACGAGAAATTCTCTCCTTTCCGCTTCACTCATCTCGTTAACTCCATAATACGAGACGTCAGGAATAGGGCCTACGTAATCTAGATTTTCCTCAGTATTAACATAGTAAGGGTACCACGATTTGCTGGACGTTAGCCCAAACGCCTCGGGCAATTTACGTAGCGGGCACGGGAAGGACACGTTGTCCAGAAAGAACAAATGCTCCAACTTCATACACATGATCATTAGTCCGTTCATTATCAGTTCAGGCTTCCATTACAACATGATCGCCTTATTCAAAATGAAGTACAGATCGCACGCCTTGGCGTTATGCGCAATCGCGACAACCTTATTGGCCCAGGGGCTTGGCTTGCAAAGATAAGTTACCAGGTCCCCTAGCGGATCGTCCCAGAACGGGTGCTTCCTCTGACCGCATCGCACGCACTCTCCAGTCGACCGCATCTTCGCACTGTGAACAGAACTGCTGAACGCAGACGAGATCAGGTACTTGCAGTGTGACTTTGTCAGAGTACTTCGTATTTTACGTAGTCTCAAAATCATAAAATACGTACAGCACCTTGGAGCCGTCGGTGGGCAGCTCGCCCTTCAAAGTTCTCATGTAACACAGGTGGCCTGCTTCTCTGTTCTGGCCGCAGTTCTGGCAAAATCGCTTATTACATTCGTGATTTTCCCGCGAAACGACTGCTCCACACGTTGCGCAAAAATGTTTTACGTTGGCATACGGTTTTTCTCTTTGCGGTGCACTGCTTATGGTTGGCGAAACACGTCTGACTTCTAAAATGTCGGTTACATTCGTCACAGGGGATGCGAAATTCGGAGAACGCGCAAGGGGGGTTGGTCATGCAATCCCTACATGTGAGGTTACAGACGTGTGTTATGTCACTCCTACAAATTCTGTCACATGCCTTACAGACGTACCGCTTTGCCATATAGCTCGTCAGATTCGTAACTACGTGATAGTGCCTTTCAACATCGTCGTAGAGTAAGTTGAGACGTTTGACGGACTCAAATCGCCCTTCGAACATTATGTTATCGCAATGTAAAACTAGATACACCACAATCTAGTACTCGCTAAAATGTTCCTGGAATCTGGTTACTTCTGGGATTCCCCCACCACTTTACAGATCAATACCTGTCGTCTCGAGTAAGTCTCGGACTACGGGAAGTATCTTCCTCCCTTTACGATACGCTTTATAATTTGTTTCATTATCTACTTTGGCAATCGCTATTTTTAAGGCGTGGGCTAAACAATTTTCCTCCGCCTTCACCTCCACGATACTTTTCTTGAGGAGTGCCATTACGGAGAGAGGCTGTCCTTAGTCTTAATACCGTAACCAAAACTTATGGGCATCTTGACAGAATGCACAGTTTCGACAAGTGTGTCCAAGGCGTTAAATCTAGAATTGGACTTTTTAAAGACACTCCAAATCACCTCTCCCGACAACTGGTCTTTCCTCCTAAAACTGATTCCGATGGGCTTCTCATTCTGATTTAATTGATTCTGAACGGTTATCCCCACCATATCACTATCACTCCTATCTTGCAATGCGTACTCAAAGAGTTCGTTCACGCTGGCTAGGAAATGTCCCACGGGATCTCTATTATCTGCGGTTGTAATAATCGCGCGGTAAGCTGTGTTCCTACGGCTTTGTACCGTCTATACTGTCTCCTGACC
>Ga0123357_10010583_pt1 | contig 11750 bp, 11 predicted proteins | sample TergutEmb28metaG_FD_89873 | JGI IMG/M metagenome (GOLD analysis project Ga0123357, IMG submission 89873) | Embiratermes neotenicus P4 segment gut microbial communities from Petit-Saut dam, French Guiana - Emb289 P4 | ecosystem: Host-associated > Arthropoda: Insects > Digestive system > Gut ...
ATTTTAGTGGGGTTTTTAATTTACCGGGGGGCTTATACATCCTTAGCCCGACCAGGAAGAAAACAAGCTTGGAAGCATGTCGGGGAGGTGAGGGATTTCAACAGCATAAAGACAAAAGAAGTAATAAAGTTTTTTTTTTTTTTTTTTGGGGGGGGGGGGCCAGGTGAGGTGCCAAAGGAAATTCACGCCATTCTGACAGAAACATTCGCTTGTTTCCTTCCTGGTCAGGATAAGGACTTATCAGCACCCCTGGGATAGGATATACAAATTTGTAGTTTATGTTAGTAAACATTATTAAGTATATTAGCCATGTCAAGAAGGAAACACAAATGAAATAAATGTATGCATAAATGAGACCTTCACTTTTCAAGGGAAGTCATGCGGCATATATTGGTAGTGGTCCTTGAATGACATTTTGAGACAGTCTATCAGTACTGTCTTCAATATGGTGAATATGGGACCAAGGGGCTGTCCCCAATTGTTGGTAAACAATAGTTACAAACATAAGCTGCTTAAAATCCCAGAAAAGTGACGCCCTCAACTAGAATGCAATAGAAGCTGGGAATCTTGAAAGCATGAATGTTTATATATCATAAACAGCATACATGAAAAAACCCACGGATAAAAGAGCAGCAAGTTCAAATACCTGAGATCAACAGTAATAAATGAAGATATTATTCAAGAAGAGTTAAATTACAAAAACATATAATTTTGCAGGTTCTTTTGAACATGTACAAATTTGGTCTCTCACCCAGAGGAAAGAAGAAAGAAAGAGTAAAATATAAGCAAGGCACTGTGGAGAACATTTGGATCCAACAGTAAGGAACAGGAGAAAAATTGTAAAATTATTATTATCCTTGTTATCACCTTTATACAGGTTATTTACAATTATATACCTGAAATGAGCCATGTTTCTAGGGAATACAGTGTTGCAGCTGTTCTGCATATACAGTTTGTGCTACATGTAATGTTATTTCACCAGTGAAAAGTGTTTTGTACTTTAAAATTAATACTTTCTATAGTATGTGTGCAGTGCCCAATATTGCTCTTTTTTGTATCTCCTTAATTTCATGCTTTTCTGGTATACTGTCCAAGTGATTTTGAAATGGTTCCAGTCATCCTTATTATTATTATTATTATTATTACTACTACTACTACTGTACTACTCATTATATAATGCCCATATCAAGGCGGATGAGCTGGGTGGGATATTAGGGCATACATAAAATTTCATGTGGGTAATGAAGGGAACTGACCACTTGCACACAAACGGAAGGATGAATTAAAATTGTGACACGTTAGGTTCTTAAATCAGTGACTGTAAGAATTACTGTACTGTCTTCTGGGATGTGATGCCATATAGTTTCACAGATATGAATAAACATGTCAGAAAAACCTACTGCCTTCATCTCCAGGATGCCTACCCCAGTAGGTTCATCTGAAAAGATGGTAGTTAACTACTGCTCCATACAGATTCACATTCCTGGAAATCTTGATATTGAAATTTATCTTAATAAAACAGGGTGTAACAATGTGAAATACTGTCATGTCTCAGAACAAAATTATGCTGTGGCCCCTTGTGATCACATTCATGAACCTCTGGCTTTCATAAAATGCCAAGAGTTGTTTGGCTGGCTGATATTAACAGCTTGTGAAGAATGACTGTGCTTCATAAAGTTCCTTAGCCCAGGACCTTTAACAGTATACAGTACCATGATTTCATCTACTTACAAATTTGTTGAGAATTTGTGTTCTATTTATTAAACAGTAAAGCTTTCCCCATCCACGCCATGAGAGCATATAGAGGGGTCCACTCATTCTTAATTTCGGCACTAGATGGATATAAGTGGTTAAGTTCATGCCGTAGCCTCTTAAAAAAGAAAACTACCCTAAATTAACCTAAGAGTATGACCACCTGAGTTTTCTGTAGTTTCACATCCTACAGTAAACCTGCGGTGCACCGAAAAAATACTTCACTAACCTTAAAGTATACACACACACACACACAAAGCATCGGAATTACTTGCAATCCCTCAATCTCGTAATAAAATGGGAAATCTGATATTATATCAAACATATCATTTTTTGTAACTGAAACAAAAGAAGCTGGTACACATCTTGAATGAGAGATCCAAACACCCAAGTTCACTACATTAAAAACGTACGACACAACAGGACAAAATGAGAGGAGTGGGGAAAAATGCGTGTAGGGTATTAATACTGGCAAACAGAATATGTACTGATTATACTTAACCGATTCCTATAGTAAGGAGTTGCGAGGTTTTCGAGTGCCCTACAACCATGCTAACTCACAATAATCAGTAATTCGAAAGTCAGAAAACGTTCTATATCATAGTATGGAAATGTACATCAAACGGTAGTGCCTGAAATAAGGGGTTAGAAATAGTAATACAGTACTACACACTTCGAAGGCTCAAAATCAATGCCAAAAACTTAAAAGAATTATTAAACGTTGCGTAATAATTAGAGGACCCAATAAATATGCACTCATATGTCACAGGTTCAAATCAGCATCTAAATGAAATATGAATCACGTGGAACATACCTCCCGCGGTCGCCATTACGTATCAACACACGGGTAACGGTTGTAGCCCTTTGGGCACAGATCATCCGTCGGTATTGCTACTTTGATTTTATGTAGCGTCAAAGCACGGATTAATAACCTTGCACGAAAAATCGAATGCACGCCGCGAATTACCGATGTCCATCAAAACAACTCAAAAACGCAGCAACGCCCAAGAGCAGGCCACAACGCGAATTTACAGTTGCAAAAACTTTATTAGAACTACATGACGACTGAAGCCAGCAATCTGAACCAAAGGCAATAAAGGTGGTGGTGCTCATATTAAAAAAAAAAAAGGACATGGACGATATATGTCTGGCAATATTATAATAAAAAGGCATGATCTTAATCAAATAACATAATATTGTCCAAACGAGCCGAATGCACTTAGCAATGTTAAAATAACAGTTTAGAACATGTCCACAGGATGCATTAAATCTGTCATTGTCTCCATATTTCCATACAGACACTTCAAATGGCACGGTCTTATTATTTTTTTTTTCTAGTTTTACATAGCACACTAGGTTTTGAAGCATGTTAGCAAAATATTTGAAACCAAGTATGTGCAGCATGTAAACTAAGGCTGTCTGCCTCGTAAACCACAAGATTCATACACATATGCAGCTCCACATGTGTTCTCTGTGTCCAATTTTAACTATACCTAAACAAGTCCATTGCACTAAAAATATCCAGAATAACATTTCACAAAAATCCATTTTGGGCCAAATTGTTCCTTATGGACAGTCAGATGTGACCAAGCTGCCACTTTTCACAGCTGTTGTGTGAAAACGGGTACAAGACACTATTCTTCTACACATCTTGATGACTACAATACATAATCCTCCCAGGCAACTACCATAGCACAATGCCTCATTTGTGAAGTGCAAAAAGTAGCGGCATTTGAGAAACATTTAAAAGTTATTACTGATCAGGATGTTGCAAAGTGTAGCTAGCAATACATTTTCACACATACCTGAAATCTGCACAATTGTATTTGAAATCTGGTGTGTAAAATATGTTGCCCATAAAGAGGTCCTATGCTTACACGGAGCACGGTTAATAATAAGGATCCTTTGTAAGGACAGAACAGTCCAGGAAAAACAAAAGTTAAAGGATTTTAAAGATATATTCTTCTACAGACTCAATACCAATTTGTAATGAAGTAAAATTTACTAACAAATATTTCAATAGTAGGAAATAGTATTATAAAACTGTATACTTCATACATTCACACAAATACATTCCAGTACACAGCTCCAAATAAAATGTTAAAACAGAGATAACAATTAGGATCATTTTCACATCTTGTTCTTTATCCTCACCTTACAGCCTCTGAACTGAAAAACACAAACGTTCAAATTGCACTAAATCAGAAATTAATGGAATGCCAATTATTTACTTTGGCACATGAAAAGTTAAAGCAACATGGTGTTTGAAATACACCACCTACTGATGAAAACTCTGTGAAGCAAACTGGCATTCCGTTTCTTTACTGACATTTACTCTGGTCTTGACCAGATTGCACAGATTTGATTATGAGATGTGTTATGTGCAATACAATTAAAGTTATTTATGGACACATACATATTATATCATTAATTCAGTCACTATTACAAGCTATGAGACAGACTATCTACAGCAGTAGATATATTAGATGCTGGCTGATACTTGGCATTTGCTAAGCTTGCATATTCACAGTCTTGGGGCCAGTGGCAGTGCATTGTTATGCATATATATATGAATGGTTATAAATACATCATGGAAACTTATGAATTAATCACATTTACACCATTTTCTCAACTATAAAAAAACATTAAAATACTGTTAAAAGAAATATTCACATGCTGACTTCATGAAAGCAAAAAAAAGTCTCAATTTTCCATTCAAATCACAGTTCTAAAACTTCATACATGTATCAAAAACAAAATTTCCACAACAGTTTTTACTGTTGGGCATATCAAGTTTCTAAGGTAATCAATATCTAAGTATCACACCATGAATGGGGGTACAGACCCAAACATTCTTGGCTTCCACAGATCCCTTTTACTTTCTTGTTTACATGGCATAGCACGATGGCTCTGTGGGTCACAGTTCCAATCATCAGTCCATTGAATACTCACTACCTGTCTGCTGTATCAACCCTTTGCTCACTCATACTGTATGTGGTGTGACTGTCTTAAATATTATTCCCAGATTCAGAATACATTATATGGATTGAAATTCAGTTCAGAGGTAAAACTGAATATGCAAAGGGCTTATGCAAAAACCAAAAATATTGTTACTGTAGCTGCAACATGTAGGAATAAAAAGTTTATGCCTATTTTATTTGGTATCATCATCCTGCTGTGTCTATTAATCAATATGTGTTTTTATTATCACAGTGAACACAACCCTTTGAACACTATGCATTCATATACTACAACATGTTTCAGCCATCATCCGGCAGAATTACAATAACATAAACAGCAAAGTATACTGAGGTGAAGGCCTCCCCTTCACAGCTGTGTATTAGAACACAATAAGTTGAATATTATTCCCTATACAGGAATAATATTAAAACATACACAACGGTAGTTACAATTGATTAAAATGCAATTATTAAAAAACTGCAGCTGGAAGAGAGTTCTTTATTTTTTTTATTTTCCTTCAAGTTAGTGTGCAACAGATTTGGCCCACCTAACTGGCAATATTTTACGCAATCCTAACTGTTGACAGGCTGAGTATTCCTTTATAATATATGGCATAAACTTTCCAGATGTTTGTACTTAGCTATCTTGCCTATGGAACATCCTGTGCTGACAATGGAGGTTACTGAATCCCACGACTTGCCTTACTTACTTACTCCATGGAGCAGAGTCCTTCTTGAGAAGCTAACTGGTTCTGCTGCTAGTCAAGAAATTCCCCACACTTTATGGAACCCGAAGGTTCATCACCGCATTCACAAGTGCCCGCCATCTGTCCCTATCCTGGGCCAACTCCATCCAGTCTCCACCCCCTCCCACTTCCCAAAGATCCCCATGATTTGCCTTACTGTATATATCTGCATGTTGGTCCATTCCGTAGTAGTTACAAGTAAACATTAAACTTGGGGCAGTGCCATGATGATGCACGGCCCCCACAACTGGAATAAGCTCTCCAATATATTTAGGATATAGTTCTGCTTGCAGATCTTGAAGGGTGGGTGTCTCAACTTTATGACTTTACTCTGAAGAAGTCTGCTCTGCAGAGACAAGAGATATCTCCACTTGTGGAGGCTGTGCATGTCTGTGACACTCCTCCTGACTGCAAACTTTATATAGCACCACTCTATGACAAACACATAGATATATACAACACAGCAAGTCACTTGGTTCAGTAACCTCCACTGTCAACACAAGGTGTTCCATAGGCAAGATAGCAAAGTATGAACGTCTAGAAAATTTATACCATATATTATAAAGAAATACTCAGGCTGTCAACAGTTAGGATCGTGTCAAACATGGCCAATTATATAGGCCACATCCACTACACATTACATGAAGGAAAATAGAGAAATCTCTTCCATCTACAATTCAATAACAACTGCATTTTAATCAGTTTTACCTACCACTATACACATTTTAATATTACTCCTCTACAGGGAATAGTCAACTGATGTATTTTAACGCATAACTATGAAGGGGAGGCCTCCGCTTCAGTACATTTTTGTTTATATTATCGTAATTCTACCTGATGACAGCCAAACCAATTTGTAGCAGATGAATGCACAGTGTTCCAAGCGATGTGTTCCCTCTGATAATAAAAACAGATACTGCCTTGCTTATTTGCAACATCCACATGAAAAGAGAACCTCTTTACATTAAGGATTAAAATGTTGGATATTAAATTGTACCGAATACATATAAATCCTGAAACTAATGTTAACAGAATTATTCCTTCTCTCATGTTTACCTGCATCTTGTAATGTACACTGAACACTAAGCACCATAAAGAAATAAATTACTTAATATGAAAGTACTCTTTACAGACACATTTACAGAAAGTAAATGTTCTAAATTATGTATGTAAACAGCACTAAACATGCTCCATTCCACATCTTCAACTTTGTAGTTATACATACTAATCCAGGGTATCTTGAACTGACAATACATATTACCAGACATACAGAATCCATTTTATGCTGCCACATTACAAGAACTTTAAGTAGCCATTCTTTCTTTACAAAACTAAGCTACAAACTTATGAATAAAATACATGTATAATATTCTCTCCTGATCTTCTAACAGCGATGATACACAACTTCTGAAGGGCGTATTTCTTCAGCTGTCCATATCACTGTGCTACTGGCTATTATTGTCACTGGGCTCTGACCTTTCCAACTTTAAGCAGGTAACATGAACAAAATTACTAAATTATAAATGCAAAACTGCATGGAAAATATTGTTCCTCTCACAAAAATGACTCAATTCATGAATGTTCAATTTGAACACCTCTGCATGTACATACAACATGGTTACTGTGATGACAAACTGTATGGAGAAAGGGCAATAAAACTGTGCCCTGAATAATGTTTCACTAAAATTTGACAGTCATATGTTCAATGTTGTGACTATATGACATAAATAAATTTAATACAGTTCTTTGTAATTCATATACAATATTGTGCTTCAGTAAACTTGCATTTTTGGATACCTATTAACTATAACTTTCATTTCTAGATCCCAAAATTGAAATAATGACTATACATTGTTATGTTATGGTTTTAATTACATGAGAATCACTTTTCTGCCTGAACAAAAATGTAAACAGAAACAGTGATACAGAAGTGGACTAAAACATTGACAGCTCACTCACAACCAGTCAAATTGCAACACTGCCATTTCCTACATTCATGCAAATAGTACTAGCACTGCAATTTTGGCAATGATTATAATCATGGTGGCAACAAATGGATTGTCACACACACTCCTATTATCAAAAGGGGGCAGTTTATTTCACCTACAGTCCTGGCACTGAACTGTTATATAGTGGCTAGTGAAGGCAATGATCCTCGGTAACGCCAATAAGACAGAATACGACAACTCCATAGCCACATGTTCCATCTGTTCATACTTTAACCCACGGACATTATACACATTCATACATTGCACCAAAATTAAATCTAATGACATTCAAATGTCCACATTGTGAAGTTTCCTCAAATCTTCAAATACTTACTCAAATATGTTATGCCAACTGCTCAAGCTGTTTAGAACCCCTGTTCCAAGTTTGAAATACAAGCTACTGAAACTGCAGAAATGGAAGAATCACAATTTAGAACCCTGCATGTCATACATCCCACACAAAAAAGTGGGAAACAAATTTAGATACAGGATGCGGGAAGCTATAGTTAACAGGTACTGCCTCACCAAATTAAACACCATGTAATTATACGTCTGGTCACAAGAGAAATGGTGGCTCCAGAGCAACTGACATCATTATGGTATGTTAAGCATATGATGGTCATACGAGGTTCATGGTACCATGACACTCTATTCTAAGAAAACTTTTCAGTACAAGAGTAATGCAAAAATATCTGGTACAAAATATTCATTAATTAATCCTTCCCATGTTGCAATACCAGAAGCCAACCAATATATTTTTTTTTTTTTTTGTTCAAATTCAGTATTTCTCTGGCATCCAGTCTCATACCTTTAATCTCAAATAAATGTAATATAATCTCCCTGTTAGTGAATGCCTGCAGTATATTTGAGCCATAACATATCTCGTCAAGTGAACACACTACATTCTATACAATATGGGACAGAAATGTTAACCCGCAGAATAATCTGTAAATAACACAGGCAGGATTAAGTTTGCACATGCTATTTAGACTGTTTCAAGAGGTACAAATTTTAAATCCGAGAAATAATGGAAGCAGAACTTCCAGTATCTATATATAAACATTTCAGTATCTTTTTTATGTATTCCAAAATAAACCTGCATGTAACAGGCATATAATTATTTATATATATATATATATATAAAAAAAACACAAAAGGGTGGCTGATCAGAACTCATCATGTCGTGCTAAGGCTTCTCCAAAGTCAGTCGCCTGTGACCCAACAAACAGGTCGTATTTTACAAGTATTTCCTCCTTGGTCAATTTATTATCAGCATCTACATCAGATTCATAGATAAGATGTCGGGCTTCTGCTTCAGCATGATCAAAATCTGGTGGGATGATCCAGTTCTTAACCTGCAAGGAACAAAAATATCTCAGAAAGCTTACCATGAAATTTAATCACAAATATTCCCTACTAATAAGATTTTTTAATTGTCCTTATCAAAGATGCTGACTCAAATTATTTCTATCATAATGTCTACTCCATTAGTGATAAATTCCTACTAAGATTCCACAACTTAAAAGAACACATAATTATAACAAAAATGTCTCTAAAATATGATCTTAGTGTTAAGTTGATTCATCATCCTCCATGTCCCTCATATATTGCTCATCAAAGTATGCTTATGGTTTGAAATGATATTTTTTAACAAGCTTACATGGTGTGGTCTAGTAGACCACCATCAGTGATATAATTACACAAGTTTTTGTGGAAACACACAGGCTAATAACAATTTATACTCTATACAAAACATATCACGCATTAAACATTCTAAAAATTGTACTTATATTTTTAAAAATATATTCTGCATTTACTTTACTAAAAAGTCTTTTGCACATGAGGAGTTTAAATTTCAGTACAACTTGTGTTAAGACACTTCTTCCTCTTGAGAGTTCATTACACAAAAATCAGTGATAATATACGATGCAGATTTCATGTAGATAAGTCATACTTGTACTTTCTCATACAAAGTTTGAGGTTTTCATGGCAGTTACAACAATGCAGAGTCATGTCATTAATAACATTTTGGAAGATAAGTTGCCTCCATTTTTACTGGTAAATATCTACATGACTAAAAGGTGCCACCTTTGGAAGATCACAATTTAAAGCTTATTTTACTATGGTTACTATCTAATGAAATAAAAGGGAAATATTTTTTGTCTATATGTAGACATGAGTACCTTTGCCAGAACTGATTTGAATCTTCAAATCAATAATACAAAGACCAATGAGGTAGGCAAAACTGCACAGAACTCATTTGGATAACATAAGAATTTTGGGTACAGTTGTTCATATACATGCCATGAAGACAGAGAGGGACAGTAGGGTCATAGTTCCACTCATTCTTAACCTTAACACTAGACTGAAACAAGTAGTTATCTTAATACTCTGGCTGCATTATACCTGGGAAAAGAAGCCCTGGTAACCAATGAATAGCATTAAGTGGGCTCCAGAGCCAGGCCAGATGTTCTGCAGATGAAAAACTAAACTCAGAACATCAAATGCACAGCCTAGTCACTACACCCACTATGCTATCCTGGCTCTTCATTTGGATAACATGTACCCCTAATTGAAGTATAGTTTTCTACTCCTGTTAAATCCCCAAAAATTTTAAGACTACTTAACTTCTGAACTTTGTCCATTGCCTAGTGTTCCAAAAATACAAAAATGAAACACGACACATCTGTTTCCATTCTCAGGTAAGAAAGGCAGACATGCCTTTACTCAGTTAGGCCTGTTAAAACAAGCTATTCACAAATCTCTGGGCCCAGATTATCATTTCAAAAGTGCTGTGTTGACTTTCTTACACTTCTACAACACTAGACAGAAGTGGTTACAAACGTAATATGTCATTATCAAAACCCTATACAGCAGCAGTAAAACCTTACCTCTTCCTGATCCATAAACCCATCTTTATCTTTATCTCGGTACTGAGAAAACTGTTCTCTCTCATTCTTTACCCAGTCAGGCTCAGGTTCACCTTCTGTGCCTCGATACATGTCTCCAATATATTCACTCAGTGATATACGACCATCCTTATCTTTATCTATGTCCTCCATCGTTTCTAAAACTACTATATCCCTCATATGGCCAGTTTCTTCAGGATGAAGAAATCCTGAAAACTCCTCCTTTGTAAGAGCATCATCTCCATCTTGATCAGCTACACTCCACCGTCGCCTGTCACGGCGCAGCATATTCTGGTATGAAAATCCTTCTTCTTCTTTCTCCAGTTCACTGGGATCCATATCTAAAACAGTCCCATTAAATTACACTTTAGAATTCTAATCTAGAAATAAACTTCAGTACAAAACACTAGAAAGCTGCCTCTGATTTGTTATTTCTGACACATAACAGGATATTCAGAAGTTGCAAGATTTGGTGCTTCCACAGCAGCATTGTTGGGAATTCAGATCTTCTGGGATGAGACGCTGTGTTACTGGGTTATTGTTTTCTGACATTCCACTATGTCAGGAAACATTAACCTGACAACACAATGTTACATCTCATAAGACATGAACCCCCCTACTGAGAATTTAATGGCAAAGAAACAAACCCTTCACTAATATCCTTCTGTCCTTTGAATTAACATTCTGACAACTATAGACATTAAAAATATTTTTAACTGCATCAGTCCTAGTATGTGTTGTTACTTGAAAGACTACAGGAAAATTCTGCTAAAAAATACAGCTGCCATTGCTATCCCTTGGCTTGTAGCCCAAGCAGGGTGCTGAAGGTCTAATTTGGTTCTCATGCAGAAAAAGTGGCTCATCACTGCTTTAAAATGAATTTAACATTAGAGATATAACTGAAGAGGCAGATATGAAAGCACTATGAAGCTAAGAAAAGGACTGATGCTTAGGCAGAATCCAATTATGACAAGGGATATTAAACACTACTAACAACAAACACATAAAACAAGCTGTGAAATGTATATTTATAGCACAACAATTCTGGCATGTCTGCTCTGATAATACCTCCAGCATTTGATAACTGCATGCACAACATTGTTAAATGCCCGTATTTTAAATGTGTATTTGCACTTTTTATGTAAGACATGTGTTGTCTCTATCTTAGCAAGGGTACTGCAACTGATCATGTTAGACTGTAGTGCTGCTGCCAGAATTCTGAGAAATCTTATAGAAACTCATAGTGTATGTAATAAGAGAGAGGAGCGAGGCTGCCGCAGTGTTTTTTCCTGTTCATTTTTCACTGCCGTTATTTACACCCATATCAATATACATATTACTCATTTCCACTTGTACCATAGTGTAAATATTTATTGAAATTGGTTTCAGGAACAA
>Ga0123357_10010585_pt1 | contig 11749 bp, 7 predicted proteins | sample TergutEmb28metaG_FD_89873 | JGI IMG/M metagenome (GOLD analysis project Ga0123357, IMG submission 89873) | Embiratermes neotenicus P4 segment gut microbial communities from Petit-Saut dam, French Guiana - Emb289 P4 | ecosystem: Host-associated > Arthropoda: Insects > Digestive system > Gut ...
GAGTGACGGCTACCTGTTGCGTATAAAGTCCGGTCATAAGGGCGCAGCGGGAAGGAGAAGACCGCGCCGCATTGTAAAACTGTCTATATTTGAGACCTTGACTTGCTAACGAATCAATGGTTGGCGTATGAATTTCGCTGCCATAACATCCGAAATCCGACCAACCCATATCGTCGGTCAAAATGATAACAATATTAGGTTTTTTTTCTACAGTTTGAGCCATGCTGAAAGCCGTAGGTAGCAAGCACATTAATAATGCCGGAGAATTATTTTTCATTTGATAGTTAATTATAAGTTTATTTTTTATTCGGCTTTCTGCCATGGAACTGATCCGGCTAAACGAATGTGTTCCTTCTGGCTTTGAAACAACTGCTTGTACATATCCGGGAAATCTTTTCTGGACAATGGTTTTTGTTCCACAGAATCGGCAGAAAGATCGAAGAACTGTACAGGTTCCCACGGAGTGTTTTGGAGAATTTTATAATTGCCCCGGCGGGCAGCATAATACGCCAGTCCTCCACAAGCGCCACCTTCGCGGCGAACCCAATATACTATTCGGTTATCGGTGGTTTGTTCCTGCCCCAATAGGGTCGGCAGAATACTGATGCCGTCGATAGGATGTGTGATTTTGGCTCCGGCAACCTCGCAAATGGTAGGAAACAAGTCGGACAACAAGGCTAAATTGCCTGTTACCGACCCTGCTTTAATTTTGCCTTTCCAACACATTCCTCCGGCAACACGAATTCCTCCTTCATACATATCCCCCTTGCCGCCACGGTAAATACCGTTGTTGGCTCCGGAACTGAGCTGTCCGCCATTGTCGGATGTAAATATGATAAGGGTATTATCCATCATCCCGTTTTTTTCCAATGCGGCCAACACACGTCCTATGCCATAGTCGAGGTGTTCGATGAGCGCTACAATCTTTGCCCGCTTTTCGGAAATACCCGGTTCACGTTGTTTTACCTTGTCTTCCCATTCTTTGGGGGGTTGAACAGGCACATGCGGGGCATTATAGGCTAAATAGAGGAAAAACGGCTCTTTTTTTCCTTTTTGTCCATTGATGTATTCCACAGACCAATCGGAAAAAATGTCGGTAGCATGTCCTTGTGGGTCGATGACTTGTTGATTATATCGCATATAATTGAAACCGAGCCGCAAATGGGTGTAATAATCTTCCATCATATCGCCCAAAAAGCCCTTGAAAAGGTCGAAGCCTTTTTCGTTGGGAGTATTTGGCGACTCAAGTCCCAAATGCCATTTCCCGATAAGGGCCGACGTATAACCGGCCGGTTTCAATACAGCGGGCAAGAGCACGGCGTTGGGCGAAAGATAACCCCAATTATCATCGACTTCAGTACGGATTACTCCGGGAACACCCACATTGTCGGGATAACAACCGGTGAGCAATGCCGCTCTGCTTGGCGACGATACGGTGCTGTTGGCATGAAAATCGGTAAACCGGATGCCTTGATTCATGATGCGGTCGATATTCGGGGTATAGAGGTCTTTCGCTCCTTGGCAGGAGAGATCGCCATAGCCCAAATCATCCGCGAGGATAAGTAAAATATTCGGCTTCTCGTTCTTTTGAACGGGTTCATTAGCCATCCCGGTCTGAACCGCTAAGACGGAAAGTCCGGATATTCCATACTGCAAATAATTCTTTTTCATATAACACATTTTTAATTGCTACCTCATTTTTACCTCATTTTCTAAACTGAACAACCTCAGTAGCCTGAGTATATTATGTATATTTTTACCTCATTACCTCATTTTGAAAACCTGTATTTTTCAATGAGGTAATGAGGTTGTTTGGTTGTATTATTTCAATGCTACTGAGGTTGTTCAGTTTAGAAAATGAGGTAAAAATGAGGTTATTTTCTTTCATAAATTTAACTTGCAAAAATAGAATTAATTATTTAAAATAGTATGACAAGCCCAAATATAATACAGGCATATCGGTACCATTATTGGATAAGGAGCCTGCAAATCCATTGATTGCGGTTCTGTCTTCGGTTAATGTGAAAGTTCTTTAATCGCATAATCAGGCATTTCCGGATTTTGTAATTTTAAACTGTCCATATTCAGATAAACAATATTGTTTGTTTTCTGTGCTTGAACAATACTGACGAATAGCAGTAAAAATGGAACAATTGTTAAAAATCTTATTGTCTTTTTCATACGAATTAAAGGTTATGTGTTAATTTCATCTTTTTATAAATTTACTAACAACCGGTTTTGTTGTGTTCTCCGGTAGAATATACAGAAAATAAATTCCTTCCGGTATGTTTGAAATATCAATTTTGTTTTTTTCTAATGTTGGACAAGATATTTCTTCTCCTTGTAGGTTACTTATTTTTATGTACCGGATGGGAACGTTCTCATTTTCGATGATTAGAAAGTCTGTTGCCGGATTCGGGGATACTGAATATGGCAGGGCTATTTTATTGTCGATTATTCCGGAGATAGCGTTCGGGTCTAACAACATCCAATCTGTAGATTCGTCATTTTTGTCACTTTTTTGTACAACCGGTGCATCTACCTCTTCTTCTTTCCCTTTTTCGATTCCCAAATACTTCAAACTGTGTAGCGATAATATTTTATAACAGGAAGAATTTTCACAGGGAATGAGAATAAATTTCTGATTCATCTCTTGAGAACTGACTGCCTGTTCGAAAGCAGATTCATCTTCGCTGCTTCCACCGGCAACTTGTAACGACCGGCCTGTTCTTTTATTTACAAAGTTGTAAGAACAACTGTCTTCGGATAATCTCAAAGTCCATTGCTCATACGTGTTATTTTGATATTCTTTTTGGACAATTCCGACCCCAGCGCTTATATTGTTTGCGGCAAGGCTAACATACAGATTGCTTTTCGAGTTTCGTATGCACACATCTTTCCCTTTGAACGACAGATCATTGTCGGCAACGACTGCTATGGAAGAAAATGCGCCGGCATCACTCAACTGACTTATGTCCGGAACCTCTCCTTCTATGGTAATGTATTCTCCTTGTTGATTATCATTTTTATATAATAATAATTTGATTCCATCGAATGTTTTTACTGACGAAAGTGATTGTATCGAAAAATTCTGAGCGCTAATGGCATAAGCGCTGTATTTCCCTATTTCAAAACCGGCAGACGTTCCTTCATAATTTTTTTCAGCATAAAGAGTAACGTGTGGTCTTAACTTATCCCTGTTCACAATTTCTCCTCCTCCAAAAACAGAGTTGATGGCGTTGGCATAATTTTTTAAATTAACAGTATTGTCGTTGTAAACCCAGAGAAAACCTCCGCAGACGGAAGAGTTGTTTTTCCATGCGTTCATTTGGGTGTTGACATTTGCGACGGAATAGCCGGCGCCATAATCTAACATGCCGGCGAGCAGAGGAATGTCCCCTACTCTCCACGCATCAGGATTTCCCACATTTCCTGCGCCGCCATCGTAGCATTGCAAATAAATCCTGTCTACAGCTCCGGGACGTGCGGCGTTGATTTGTGTTGCAAAATTTTGCCAGAATGTTTTTTGCGTATAAGGAGCTGTGGTCGTTTTAAAGCCGATGTCATAAAGCATGATATGGAACTGAACTGCCGACGATACATTGTATGCATCTTCGTCGTCGTTGTTGATTGCTTCAATGGTAGGTATGGCTTCTTTCAATGCTTTGAAATTTTTATACAGGATACTATTTTCACCGGCGCCTTCCGACCCGATCAAAGTTCGGATATTGCTATATGACTTAGAAGTCCATCCGCCGATACATGCCTCTATTCTGTTTATTGAAGTTTTCCCTGTTAGCAGCGCATTGACGTCATCTATATAATAAGGTTCCACTTGATCAAAAACGTATTCTCCGCCAGAGCAAACAAGCTCTCCATCGGCGGTCAAATCTCCGTTTGTCTCTACTGTGATGTTAAACAAAATTACAGTAGTGAATCCCGATGCTTTGAGCGCCGGTACGGTAATCGTACGCTGGCGACGGAAATATCCACCCACATAAATACCCGATTCTGCCAAAATGGAAGAACATATCAAAGTAAACAGGAAAACAGTAATTAATTTTTTAGCATTCATACCTTATCTTATTTATCCAATAAAGCGCCTGTATCGCCCTGCTCGTCCATCCATCTTTTGAGTTCGGTTTTCATGGTTGCGATTCGTCCGGCGTTTTCCGGTTGGTTGGCGATATTGTTTAATTCCCAGGGATCTTCTTTCAAATCATAAAATTCAAATTCAGGACGACGGACATAGCGTTCTGTCAGGAATTTGGCAAATTCATCCGTCTTGGCAGATTCAAGCCAAAATCCCCATACCTGAGTTTGGTCTCCTTCTTTCATCAAATGCTGTTCGAAATAATCTAACTGCGGCGACAGATTCCATATCAGCTTATATCTTTTATCCCGTATGCTTCGGATTGGATAGGCAGTTCCTTCCGGAATGTTGTTGTGTATTCCATACGCCCAGTCGCGGTGTTCTGCTTTTTTGCCATATAATACAGGCAGGCAGCTGAAGCCGTCAAGACCTGCGACAGGCGCTGCGCCTGCAAAATCCATCAATGTAGGAAGTATGTCTTCATACTGAACGATGGCATCGCTAACTGCTCCTTGAGCGATTTTTTTCGGATAACGGGCGATAAATGCGCTGTGCTGTCCGTAATTGTAGCAAGTCCATTTCGCAAAGGGCATGCAGGGTCCCTGCTCTCCTAAAAATATGACGAGTGTATTTTCTAATTTTCCTGCATCTTCAAGTACTTTTAACACCGAACCGACTTCTTTGTCCAATTGTCCTATTTCGGCAAGATATTTGCAGAACAAATTGCGAACATCCTTATTATCCACGCAGTTAGGAGGAAGAACAAGCTTGTCGGGGTCGAATTGGCTTGGGTCTCCCGACGTCCACGGGCGGTGGGAGTTAATGCTGCACACAAACATACAAAACGGATTATTGTCGCGATTGACAAATTCTTCGATTCCGTCTGTAGTGTAACTTGCATCTACAGCCGTGCAATCGACTTTGAATCCCGGCAGTTCTTCAAACGAATAAACAGATTTCGGCATGGAATCCTGTTTTCCGGCACGAGCCAGGCGGTAGCCGGTTTGAGGCATGTAGGAGGTAATGCTTTTGATGTTTGTATAGGATTTTTTATGGTTTTGGTACGAACCGTGTCGTGCAGGATAAAGCCCTGTGTACATGGAAGCCCTGATGGGAACGCTCATAGCACACGAGGCATAATTGTTTGTCAAGCGGATACCTTCATTGGCCAAACGGTCGATATTAGGCGTTTTCACATTCTGTCCGCCATAACAACCCAGTTCGTTAGTGCCCAGGTCGTCGGCAATAATGACAACGATATTGGGTCTGTCATCATTATTTGCGCTTACTGTTAAAAATCCGGCAAATGGAATACTTGATAATAAAAGAGGCAGGTAATTGTTTTTCATTATATCACAGGAACTTTTATGACATTCTTTTCTCCTTTACATTCGGTTTTTACAATATAGATACCTGAATTCAAAAAAACATCAACAGGGGTACTTATATTTTGTTTGTTAAAGACTAATTTACCGGTCATATCATAAACGTCAAGAGAAAGTTGTTTCATTGGAGTTATTGTTATGCCGTTCGGTATTGCAGAAATATTACAGTTTTTTTTCCCTGAGAAAGTAACATTCTTAATTGCGGTAGACTGATCTATAAATATAGGATATTTTTCCCCCATCTGCCAAACACTTTCAAAATCCCAGCTTAAGGTGTTCAGATATAAATCTTCGGTTAAAAAATCCAGAGGGTTTCGCAGCATTGCCGGCTTAACCATTGCAGCTCCGGTTCCTTTTTTAGTTGCGTCCGCATAAGTCAGCGAGATATCATTTCTTGCAAAGATATTGTCAAACGTAAATTTCGTTGTGTTCAATTCCGTTCCGATAAAAAGGTTTGGAACACCGCCCGTTATCTCGTCAGCTACAACAACAGCGCCCGACGCATATATTGCAGCGCCGGACGCATTATTATTAATAGAACCTATTAAACCGCCCACATAATTGGTGGCGCTATTGGTAGCAGCGCCCCTGACTGTGCCGGCAATATATGAATTGTCTATTTCCAAAGCTTTACCGTTGATTCGTCCGACAATACCGCCCACGCTCACCTCACCGGTACCTGTTCCTAAAATATTCGCGTTTACATAACAATCCGTAATCGTGTTTGCATCTGCATTATTGTTTCTGCCGCTGATTCCTCCCGCTTCTGTCGTACCTGTTACCGAACCTGTTACCGAAACCTGGTCTATGGATACGCCGCCAAATATCGTAGCCGTCAATCCTCCGGTCGGAGCGCCGCCTTTAATATTTACATTTTCAAGCCTTAAATTTGAGACTTCCCCTCCACCGGTCAAACGACCGATGAAGCCTGTGAAATTTCCTCCATTGCTTATTTTTATATTTTTGATAGCATATCCCCTGCCGTTAATCTGCCCGCCGAAATTGGCCGGATTGCCGTCATTATTGCTTGTCGCCCCGATTGGTACCCATTCGGTACCTTCGGGAATAGTGATGTCATTTGTTAAATAAAAATTACCACTCAGATTGTCTCTGATTGCATTCAAATCCTCATACGTGGAAACAGGCGCCGGTTCCTGGCCGGGACATGCGCCCGGATTATCCAAATCGCATCCGGGATCACCCTGTTGTGTCATCCATTTTACAAGTTCGTCTTTCATCAAAGCAATTCGGTCTGCATATTCCGGTTGGTCTATGAGATTGTTCAATTCCCATGTATCGTTTTGCAAATCGTAAAATTCATATTCGGGGCGGTGCATAAAACGGTTTGTTAAAAATTGAGCGTTAGCATCTCCATTTTTTGCATCAGTTAACCACGAAGTCCATACCTGCCATGCATTGGTAGGATTCATTTCGTGTTTTTCATAGTATTCCAATGCAGGATTCAGGTTCCATATCAACTTATATCTTTTATCTTGTATACTGCGGATTGGATAGGGATCCCCTTCCGGCCTGTTGTTATGAATACCATAAGCCCAGTCGCGAATTTCTTTTTTCTCGCCGAACAGTACGCCAAGAAAACTTGTTCCGTCAAGGGTTGTAACCGGGTCTCCACCTGCCAAATCTATCATGGTCGGCAGGAGATCTTCATACTGAACGAGTGCATCGTTGGTGGAGCCGGCCGGTATTTTACCCGGATACCGGGCGATAAAAGCGCTGTGCTGTCCGTAGTTGTAGAGCGTCCATTTTCCGTAAGGAAACTGCGGGCCTTGCTCGCCTAAGAATATTATCAGCGTATTATCCATTTTTCCTGTTGCTTCCAACGCAGCCATTACTTTTCCCACTTCGTTGTCTAACACTCGCAGTTCCCCGAGATAATTGCAGTACATATTTCTTGTTCTTGTATTACCTATCGTGTTCGGCAGGAAGGTAAATTTGTTGGGATCGAATTCGGTTGGGTCTCCGGCATCCCAGGGTGCATGCGTCATAATACTGCATACGTAGAGGCAGAACGGCTGGCTATCATCTCTCGACATGAAAGCTTTGATGCCGTCCGTTGTAGCAAGTGGAGGGTGTGATGTCGTACATTCTACCGTAAATCCGGGAATAGTTTCGAAGGCATAAATAGCAGGCTGGCCGGCAGGATGGTCTTTACCTGTACGCCCAACACGGTATCCCAAGTTAGACATGTAATACGTTACGCTTTTGGTTCCGGCATAAGTAGCTTTGTGGTTTCTATACGAACCGTGGCGTGCAGGATATAAACCTGTGTACATGGAAGCTCGGATAGGAACGCTCATAGCTTCTGAACAGTATAAATTTGTCATGCGCATGCCCTCCGAAGCCAATTTGTCGATATTTGGAGTCGTGATGTTTGTTCCGCCGTAGCAGCCCAACTCATTCGAAGCGAGGTCGTCGGCGATAAAGATCAGGATATTGGGCCTTGCATCTGCTTGCTGTTGCCCCGTAGCGGCCATGGCAGCCAGCGGCATTCCGGATAATAAAACCGGTAAATAATTTTTCGTTTTCATTTCGTTCTTTATAAATTATTGTTCTTCATTCATTACATCACAGCTACTTTTTCTACATTCCTTTCTCCTTGACATACAGTTCTTACAACATATATACCGGAGTTCAAAGAAACATCAACTGTGGAACTTATATTTTGACTGCTAAAAATTAATCTTCCTGTCATGTCATAAACAGCAAAAGAAAGTTGTTCAAGCGGAACTATTCTTATGCCGTTTTGTATTGCAAAAATATCACAATTTTTTTTCTCCGGAAAGAAAATAACAGGAATACCCGACGGCAACGACGGATCTTCTTCCTGATTCATGAATATGGGGTAAGGATATTCCTCTCCCATGGTCCAGATATTTTCAAAATCCCATCCCATGGTGTCCGTATAGAAATCTTCTGTTATAAGATACAGCGGATCCATTTTCATTGATTCCGTAACCATTGCGGCGCCGGTTCCTTTGGCGTTTTCGTCCGCATAAACCAGCGCTATATCACTTCGTGCATAGCAATTATCACAAACAAGTTTTGTTCCTTGCAGTTCTGTTCCGATAAAAAGGTTTGGAGCGCCTCCCGTTATTTCATCTGCAACAACTACTGCATTGGTTGCTGTTATTGAGGCATCGCCTGCATTGTTATTGATAACGCCTATCAAACCGCCTGCATAATTGTTGGTTCTGTTGGTAGCCGCCGCTTTGATTTTACCGGCGAAATATGAATTGTCTATTTCTACAGCTTTGCCGTTAATTCGCCCAATGATACCGCCGACACATACCTCTCCCGTACCTGTTCCTGAAACATTTGCATACACATAACAATCCGTAATCTTATTTAGCGAATTATTATTGTTTCTGCCGCTAATTCCTCCTGCTTCAGCGGCTCCCGTTATTGAACCGATTACTGCTACTTTTTCCACAAATACGCCGTTGAACATGGTAGCTGTCAGTCCTCCTGTCGGAGTTCCTCCTTTTATGTTGACATTTTCAAGTCTTAAATTAGAAACCTTACCTCCATCGGTCAAGCGGCCAATGAAGCCTGAAAAATTTCCTCCGTTACTTATTCTCAGATTCTTAATGGCATATCCCATACCATAAATCTGTCCGCTGAAATTGGCGGGATTGCCGTCGTTACTGCTTACTGCTCCAATTGGTATCCATTCCGTACCATCCGGAACAATTATATCATTCGTTAGATGATAAGTACCGGTCAGGTCGTTTCTTATAGCATCAAGATCCTCGTATGTAGAAACAGGGCTTCCCAAATCGACGGGGGTAGGCGTCCAGGGAGGGTCTTGCATTTTTAATTTAGGATATCCTCCTGCTGCGTCCATGTACCAAATATTTTTGAAATCCCACCCTAAAGTGTTTACATACAAATCCGAGGTAGTAAAAGCATTCTGGGCAAGGACTTTGTCTGTCATATCTATTGCCGCTCCATTTCCTTTATCGCTACTATTCTGGTATGCTAAATTTATTCCTTCCTTTGCGTAAAGATTGTTCAGTTGTGCTAAATTAGCAGGGTCGACGCTCCGGCTGTAAAAATAGTTTGGAGTCGAGCCGGTTATTTCAGAGCTCAGTACTGCCGAATTGCTTAGTTTTACGTAGTTATGCTCCGTATTGGCAAGCAGGCCGGCTGAGTTTCCGGAAGCAGCTGTTCCTGTGGAAGATGCGCTTACTTTTCCTGTAACATATACATTGTTTATGTCTATTTTCCCATAAGTAATTTCAGCATTCTTTTTTGTGTTTCCTGCGATTCCGCCGGCATTATTTCCCGTAGCTGCGACATCTGCTTCGACAATGCAATCGTGAATAGTATTGTAGTCCTGATAATTCGGATCGTATGAAATACGCCCTGCAATACCGCCCACTTCATCAGCGCCTTGTACCGAGCCGCTTACATCGACTCTTTCAACCGTACTTTGACCAAACATAGCTCCGGCAACTGCTCCTGTCATACTGCCTCCTGAGATATTTGTTTCCAAATTTAAGTTTTTCACCGTTGCATGTTTCAAACGCCCGAATAATCCTTTGAAACTGGTTTTTGCATTAATATTCAAGTTTTTAATTGAATATCCGCATCCGTCAAGCGTTCCCTCAAAAGCAGTAGGATTCTCGTCCGCAGCATCTTTAGCTCCAATGGGAATCCATTCGACGTCGTTGGGCAATATAATATCGCCTCCCAGATAAAAATTACCGGTAAGATTACTTCTTAGCAGATCAAAATCCGAGAATTGTGAGATAATCGGAGATTTCCCTGTTTTTATTGAATCTATAATAGCAGTCATTTCTTTTACCTTTCTCTGATAATCAGCATCTGTGTACAAATTCTTTTTATCAGGTTCTGCAATATCATCCGACAAGTTATATAGTTGTACCGGCGGCAAACCTAATGCTTCTGCATCCGCATCGGTTTGCGGGGAAGTAAAGCCTCTTGATCCGCCGGCAAGTATCAGTTTCCAATCTCCTTTTCGCAAAGCAAGTCCTCCACCTCCCGAAATATTTAATAATTCCCTTCGTATCGGAGTTGTGTTTTCTGCTTTGAATGCCGGCAACATATTGTAACTGTCTTCGCCTGCGCCTGCAGGAAGGTTGACTCCTAAGATTGCGGCGAATGTCGCCATCAAATCAACCTGACTTATCATTTCATTACTAACCGTACCGGCAGGAATCTGTCCCGGCCATTGCGCAACGAAAGGCACACGGTGTCCGGCTTCCCATATATCGGACTTTTTGCCTCTTAAAGGCCAGCTCGGATTATGTCCCCACTTGAAAATCGAACCTGTCGGACCCTGCATATTTGTTCCGTCCCAATGCATCGGACCATTATCGCTGGAAAAAATAATCAACGTATTATCCAAAATACCCTGATCTTCCAATGCTTGTATCACCTGACCTACTTCCCAGTCGAGTTGTTGTATGAAATCGCCGATGAGGTGGGCATTGCTGGTGCCTTTGAATTCATCAATAGGCGCTATGGGCGTATGCGGAATAGTTGTTGCGAAATAAATAAAAAACGGCTTATTCGGATCTCTTTTTCCGGAAGTGTTTTTTATATAGTCAATTACTCTGTTTGTGAATGACGGCATCATATTTTCATACGTCCAACCGGGAACCATCATCCCTGCGCCGCCGTACATGCCGGCCGGTTTCGGAACGGTAGGAGCTTCCGGCATTATGTCATCGTCTATAAAGAAAGTGTTGTTGTTCGTATTGATACCAAAATAATGGTCAAAACCTCTGGTAATAGGACCATCGGTAATTCTTCCGTTATAATTGATGGCGCCGCCGGTTTTAGGCCAGGTTAAACCTAAGTGCCATTTTCCAAATGCCGCTGTATTATATCCGTTCGCTTGTAGAAAACTTCCTACGGTTACTCTATTTGCCTCGATCAGTGGCGCTGCATCGTCTCCCAACACTCCGGATTGCAGCCTTGAGCGGAAACTGTAACGTCCCGTCAAAATACTATAACGGGAAGGAGTGGAAAGCGCCGCTCCGGCGTGACCGTCCGTAAAACGGATACCGTTAGCTGCTATTCTGTCTATATTAGGCGTGGCTATTTTGCCGTCCGGATTGTAGCAATTTACATCTCCGTATCCTAAATCATCCGCCAGAATAAATACTATGTTCGGTTTACTCTGACTTCCCTGAGCGGCTGCATTAGCCAATCCTGCTAAACACAATGCCGTTGTTACGTATGATTTAATTGTTTGTGTTTTCATATTATAAATTGTTATTAA
>Ga0123357_10010586_pt1 | contig 11749 bp, 7 predicted proteins | sample TergutEmb28metaG_FD_89873 | JGI IMG/M metagenome (GOLD analysis project Ga0123357, IMG submission 89873) | Embiratermes neotenicus P4 segment gut microbial communities from Petit-Saut dam, French Guiana - Emb289 P4 | ecosystem: Host-associated > Arthropoda: Insects > Digestive system > Gut ...
TACGCAGCGGCTGTCAAGACCACCACCCATCCAGAAACTCGGTGCAGAAAACCATATGCTGCAACTCAACATCTAATGCTCCTGATGATGGGCGTATGTAGCCGAAACATGTCGAGCTAAGAACACATCAGTAAAATTACCTAGTTGCATCAAGTTGGTATTTCACTTTATTTCATGAGGAAGATGCACGGTCAAACAACCCTCAAGTGTAAGATGAACTTTCGCATAAGTATGAATTCGCTTTATCAAAACTCATATGTGCAGCGACTTGCGGATTTCCCGGACTGAAGTGAAGCAAAGGCGGGTTTGTACAAAACTGCTGGATAAAGTACACGAAATTCCTCTAAACTGTAAGATTAATCATGTGATCTGTGCGAGTATCGTTCTTCTGGGAGTGCTGTATGAAGAGTTTGAAATATGGATAACGTAGAGGAACCAACTAGCTGCAACAATAATAATTTATTGATCTTCCAATCAGCTCAACATGTTTCGGGCAATTTTTCCCATCCTTAGGAGCGCAAGACTGTGATTTACAGCACGTGGTATAATGCACCCAAATTGTTGTCGGTCGGTGGTCTGGAGTGCGGCGGCACAGACTGTGTGTTCGGTGTGAAGGATGTTGCTCGACTCGAGTCGAGCAACATACTAATTAAATACGACTGGACACAGGCTGCATGGAATACATAGCAGTACTGATCGGGGCTTGTGAAAGAACGTGAGCCAGTAGGGAGTCAGTTGGCTCACTTAACGTTTCAAATTCACGTCATATAGTCATTTTTCTAACGCCTCTTCATGTTTTAGTTACACAGAGTGGACATGAAGTTTAATAATATTGACATTTGTGTGAGTTCGTGTGTACGTAAGCGCGCGCGCTAGGCCTTGCATGTTTGTGAGAAACCAAGACAGGCAATGTACGTATAACGTAACACCGAGGCACGTTCGTGCTACCATTGTTGCAGTGGAAAAGCAATAATTATTGCATATTCTCAGTGTGTGTTTGTAGCCTTAAGTATCCAGCGTGCAAGGTGAATGTGCCATAGTATGTCGTCATATGTGACCTGTCCGGCCGTACGCAATTTTTCCACGTTATCTTATAAACGGCACCGAATTTGGAAAAAAAAAAAAAGTTATTGAACATAAAATATGTGTTTCGATTTTCTCTACAAATTCTGTCTGAATCATTTATCACTCTAAAAAGAATTGAGTGAGATCCTGTCATACATGTATATTAGTGTTCATGTAGAGTGTCCGTTTTTTGTGTCAGCTTTTACTGGAAGTTTAATTTTCTCGACAGACTTTCGAAAAATCCTCAAACGTCATACACCATGAAAATCCGTCCAGTGGGAGCCTAATTGTTCCATGCGCACGGACGGACGGACAGACAGACAGACGTGACAAAGGTCATAGACGCTTTTCGCAATTTTGCGAACTCGCCTAAAATGCTTAAGCTTAATCTTTCTTAAGCTTAATAAATTAAATGGTTGTGATTTTCCACACCCCTGTGATGGCGCCCGAAATTGTCGCCTCTTTACAACTGGCTGTCAGGAGTCACTGAATCTCACGTGCCTTCCCTAACTATTTCATTTTCCCTTTTAAAATTATGTCCATCTGCATTTTCCAAGGAGGGTGACGATTTACTTATCCAAACACCGATGATCTCAGCCGTGCATTTCATATTTCCAGCTCATTTAATCGTCCTTGAAAGCATTTTGTGGAACAAAGTTTTCCCACCCTGAATATCTGAAGTTGTATATTATTAGCATTCTCCCATCTACGCCAAGGTTTTCAAAGTGAACTCATCCCTGAAAGTTTACAGACTTCATTTTCTAGATACCGATCATTACTATCACCCATTCAACGATCCTTGCTCGTTACATCATTCTTAATAACATTTCTTCGAGGGTAAAAGTTGTGAAGCTCTTCACTACGTAATTTTCTTCATCGTCGTCTCCCGTCTCCTTCTTTAGGTTTCCTCTCTCATTAGAGCCTCGTTATTAGAACCCCGTTGTCAAACACCCTCCACTTCCCTTAGAAGTAAGAGACAAAATAATAGAACCGTACAAACCCGCAGACAAAATTACATTTCCCCACATTTCATTTTTTCTGTTTTTACAAACGAGATTTTCAACTAAATGGCCCGAAATATGTTACTTTCTGGCTTTAAGTTGCTTTTAATTCCTTCGTGAACTTAAGTCTGATTGTTTTCCTCGTTTGGTAAACACTGAATATTCTCTACATTTTCAAAGGATGATTGATGGACACAGCCGTAGTGCCCTCGACTTGTGTCCATCGCCTTCCCATTCCATACGACCAACTGATTACTCGCCGTCGCAATTAAGGCATTTCTTGGTTATCTTCAGACTCTCCAGTTCAGTGACTCAGTAATGCGCCTCCGTTCGATGGAGCAACTACCGTTAGAGTCTAATGCAGACAGTCCTTCCTGAACACCGTCACTTGTCTGCTGGTCAGTAAAGTTTTGATCTTCGCTCTTCTGGGATGTTACGCAGCGTAGATGGGTAGGTTGTTGACATTTCGGGACAACCTATCCGTCCCATCTTCAAGGGTCACGAAATCACATATGGTTAAGAAGTTTCTTGTCAGTATGGAAACCGATTTGTCGTCAGCGCCCACACAGTCCGGCCACTGGCGCTGTTCCGTGATAAATGAATCAAGCTCACTGTAAGGCACACTATTTCTCTAAGACACATTTACATGTTATCATTCTAAATCCTGATTTCACGCATAATTAATGATACGCCTATCTCACTGGATGATGTGTAACCCGTGCAGTTAAAACAGCGTCATATAATAATCAAGCCAATGGGCATGAATAGATAGAGCGAGCCCATAAAGCCAGTCGCGCCTATGCATACTCGCAAAGAAATCCTGGAAATGGAGCGACATATCTCACTTCAATTATCGTTGCAGGTCTGTGGACAAACAGCGACCATGTTAGTGTCAGCTTGTGTATCCGTAATGGAGGCTAATGATAGGGTACGTCGTATAATCATAGAGTCCACTGGGTTTACAATTGTTGAGAAATCGCTTAAACCATGTTTAGAGACGACTATCGGGCTAATAGTTGGTTCAGCCGTATAGCCATTATTCATCAGCCACAACCAAGGCATTTGGCTGGCGGGAATGTCATTAAAATATCCTCCATCCGTACATTATGCGGACGAATATTGAATGTTTCGACACGTACATTGCAAACTGCAGTGTTTATCTTTCACAGTTTACATATCTGGACAAATCTTTCTGGTGCTCGAACAAGTCACGTCAATATTACCGGCATATTTTTTTTTTTTCATGACATGACACACTCCTATTGGGCCAGGGCTTCCTCATTATCGAGGCTTCACGATCACACTCAGTTCGACACGCCACACTCGGTAGGACTCCTCTGGACGAGTGATCGGCCCGTCGCAGGAGACCTCTACCTGACAACACACAATAATCACAAGAGACAGACATCCATGCCCCCAGCAGGAAGCGAACTCACAAAAGCAAGCGAGCGGCCGCAGACCCACTGATTAGATCCGGTGGACAACAGGGTCTGCATTACCGGGACTGCACAGTATGAATTCTAAGTGAGAATGCAGGGGTAGGCAAAAGAGGCTCGGAATCGTGCGCTGGCGGCCTCTGATATCAACAATGCTGAACCTTCAGGTTACTGAACCCACAGCCTTATCGATTATACAATATTCTTAGAGTTTATTCTGAGAAATATGGGGGCACGAAACAAATGCCTTGGTCATTACTTTTTCTTACATATTTCTTTACCAGGAGGAAAAAAATGCAATTTCCAGCTCATTTGTTAAGGTGATAAATGAAGATTGAGATACGACACACTTATCATGGTTAGCACATGCATGCACCGTCTAAAAATGTGAATAGCATACACAGATGTATTCGTAGTTGAAATAAATAATAAGCAAAGTGATATTCTGGGACAAAAAGGCGTAACAGAAGAAGAAATTCGAACAGAAAAATGGGCAGTAACGACATGAAATTTACTAGCTTCACAGCACGATCCAGTGACGCCCTTGTTCACGAGGGTACACGTGCCTTTTGACTTAGTAACTGTCACATTTTGTTTTTTCATGGTAAAGTAAAATATTTTCGAAAAATTAATACTCGAATATCGTTAAAAGAAAGAACTAAAATTAAGTAAAAATTCTACATTTATATTTTAATTTAAAAGTCAGTGGAATTTCAAGCATAATTATCTATTACAAGTTTTTTAATGAAAATATTGCAACACTCCTCGGGAATCATCCAACGTATAAAATCCCTTTCATCATGTATCTACTCCGTTCCACTGGCCCTGATCTTGTCTCTAGGCGATCAAATTGGGGGTTTAAAAGTTCACAAGAGATGGGTCTCCGTGTGGCAATGGTTTCATTACTTAATAACCGATCACCGTGCAGCCCACAACAATACGGAATACAGCAGCGCCCAGCAGAAACATATTGCCTGTTCATATATTACATCTTTACATTATATATCTTAGCTCTAGTGAACGAAACAATAGTAATTAGAGTCTACACAACTCTTAATTAACCGTCAACGTAAATATCAGCAACTTGTGTCGGCTTTTAAAAAACCATCTTCAAGCTGAATAGTATTCGGCCTTACTTACTTACTTACTTACTTACTTACTTACTTACTTACTCCATGGTGCAGAGTCCGTCTTGAGAAGCTAACTGGTTTTCAGCTAATCGAGAAATTCCCCGCATTTCACGGAACCCGAAAGTTCATTACCGCACTCACAAGCGTCCGCCACCTGTCTCTATCCTAGGCCAGCCCAATCCAGTCTATATACCCACATCCCACCTCCTGGAGATCCATCTTAATATTATCCACCCATCTACGCCTAGGTCTCCCCACTGGTTCCTTCCCTCCGGTTAGTATTCGGCCTGCTGATGGTTTTTTTAAAAACCGAAATATGTTGCTGATAATTATTTAAGCTGATGATTAACTAAAAGTTGTGTATAGACTCTAATTAATATTGTTTCATTTACTAGTATATTAAAAATAACACAACGGAATTGCCTTACCTAAAAATTATCTTAGAGCTCTTACAAATGTGTAACGATGTGCTTACTGTACTTCATGTGTGGGTCGATTGACTACGGCAAGTTACAACTTCGCAGTCGTAAACGTCGCCTAAACTTTGTCAGCAATCAAAAACTCATAAAACGTCAAAATCGTGACGGCTGCGGCAGGTTTTTTTTATTTTTTTTCGTGTTTCGTCACTGAAATACGAAAACTGAGGATAAACTTGATGCAGCATGTGGCACGCATAGCGAGGAATATAATTATTCACAAAATAATAGTCGAGAACGCTGAAGGATGGAGACCGCATGCGAAACCTGAATGTAGACGGCAGAATATTACGTTCTGTTTGCAAGAAATGGTTTTAACGGCGTGAACTGAATTCAACTAGCGCCGTATAATATCCGTTGGCGGGATTGTGTGATGACGGAAATTAATATCTAGTTGGAACTAGGGTAGGGAATTACTTGACCAGATGAGCGACTACCAGCTTATGACAAACTCTTATTCTTGATTAATGACCAAACCAGTTTTTCACCCGGCGGTGGGGAAACAGTTCTTCCTTCTTCCCCTCATTCAGCTTCCATTCATCAAATGGACAGTCTTCTGCGGTGTAGGACACTAAATTTGTCCTAAAAGAGGTACGGATTGTGATCAAAATCCTTGCATCCTTCCTACGCAATAGACTATTCATCCTTCCAATCACATCAGCGTCCACCTAAACTAAATACAATCACCCTGAAAACGTAACCAAGAAGTTATACTGAAAACAAAAGCAGAAGTATGAGCCTTAGAAGTCACGGATTGTGGTAACCGTATAGGAACTGCGCTCAGGATAGGTAAAAATGGCGGGTTTGTGTCAATAAAGTAGTTTAATTCAGCTTCGGGGTTTCCAGCGGGGCAAAAGATATTTCCTTGATTCGTAAGTGTCCAGACCGACTGTGGGACCCGTACAGCATCCAACTCAATGGGCACCGCGAGTTCTTTCCTCAGGGCAAAGCGGCTGAAGCGTCAAGCTGACTACTAGGACCCATCCAGTGCCGAGGTTAAGAATAAGTGGAGCCTCGTATTCACTTTCCATATGCACAGGCACAGTTTGACCTACCACCTGCGTCACACATATTTATGTATTAACTGTGTGCTTCCTTTGAATTCACCAAACGTTTCGGCTCCGATGCTGGTGCTCATGATTCGCGTTTGACGAGTCCTGGATGCTACCCTGAGACCGCAGAGCGTTTGTGCTTAAACTTTCAAGGCTTCCTTCATCTTTCTTTAAGCTAAGACTGCTTCCTCTTCTGTCCTCACCCTTCTGAGTCATCATAACACATCATGAATATGTTGATGAACACGACTTAGCCTATGAATCTGAAAAAAAGTGTCATTAAATAATCCAACAAAAAGACATTCAGCTCTTGAAGGACACACAAATACCAGCACGTACGCATCACATGAGAAATGACAAGTGACGTCGATAATTTGAGGTGTCGTATTGTGGCACACGCAAATAAGTCTGTGTTGAGCAGGTTAAGTAATCCATCAATTGTAAAACGTACAAAGTTCTGTTGGAGATTGTGTTGATGATGATTATGTAAATTTTAATTAGTTCCATTTATAAATGACACAACGAGGAGATAACACTGTAGCATCATCATTCCGCATAAGGTTATCACCCTTTCTTGCGTAATTTACAACCGAAAACTACGTCTTCACGAACAGTGATAAGTTGCAAAGTGGAATGAGTTTGCCTGACTCTGTGACGATGGGTTTTGTACTGACAAAAAGGTCTGAAACAGGGTACGTACTGGAGTTGACGACTCAAATATATAAAAAAGAAGAAAAGAAAATTTTGTATATTTTTAAAATAATCCATGTTCCGAGGTCACGGTATACATTCCAACAACTGCATCATAATTAGACACAATAATATTGAAACATGTGGTAGTCCTCCTGCATGTATCGGCTTTCTTCTACCATCTTCAAGGAGGTAGGCCTACTCTTTGTCGACAGATAGACAATGCACCTATAACGTACCATTGAGGCGTGGTGGTGCAACCACTGTTGCAGTGGAAAAGCAATAATTATTGCACAACTTGAGTGTATGTATTTGTAGGCTTAATTATCCAGCATGCAATGCACATGCGCCATATTGTCATCTGTGGCATGCCTCGTTTTAAATTATTTTCCACTTTATCTCATAAATTGTACGATTTTCGGAAAAAAAGGCTACTGAACACGAAATTTGTGTTTTGATTTTCTCCACACATTTTGTCTGAAACGTTTCTCATTCTAAGAAGAAGTGAGCGGTATATGATTAAAATTATATATTGGTCTTCATAGAAATTACCCTTTATTCTTGTCCGATTTTAATGACACGTGAATTTTCTCGACATATTTTCGAAAAATCCTCAAATATCAAATTTCATGAAAATCCGTCCAGTGGGAGCCTGGTTGTTCCATGCGGACGGACGGACAGACGGACAGACGAACAGACATAACGAAGCTATTAGTAACTTTTCGCAATTTTTCGAATGCGCCTAAAAAACGAATCGTATAACACAATATGACAGTTTAATGATTTAATTATATGAATATAAACAGATGTGCACTTACATAATCTGCGTGCGCTTGACTTCAATACTGTGACTCTTCTTATGGCCCTCATATCTACCGGATTTGGTCTTCACGATCTTGCAGATACTCATTTTTCCGTGTTTTCCGAGATATTCCTCAAACCGAGAACGATTATGCCAAGGTTAAACCTACGATAACTTCGACGAAGAAACGGTAGTTTTGTCCAACTGATCCTAAAATTTTTCGTTGAGAGGATGACAACTCTGGCACTACATGTTCTACGCCATTTTTAATAACATGACAGTCGAGCCGACGTTGCTACAGTGTAAGTTCAAGTGATGAAATGTACAAAAATGCGCCCCTCTTTATACACTTATCAGCCGGTCCCAGTGGCCACGTCGTCTAAACCGTAGGTCTGCGGCCGCTCCTCTGTGGAGATTATGGGTTCGAATCTCGCCGGGGGCATGGATGCCTGTCTATTGTGAGTGTTGTGTGTTGTCAGAAGTCTCTGTGACGATCCGATCACTCGTCCAGAGGAGTTCTACGGACTTTGGTAGATCGTTGTTTGTGATCTAGAAACCTCTTGAATGATGTCATGGCCCACGTTGGGCGGCAGCGCCACAGGAAAAAAATACGCTTACCAAAGTATTGCTAGTAATAAGTAGATTCATGAAATTGTTTCGCTACCCACTCAGAACAGCTTAGTGACCTAAATCTGGGTCCCGACCCACAGGTTGAGGAACATTCCGTAGATAATGCAAGTCTGAGAACTAATTCGCAGGCGGAACAATTCCAAATACCTAATCTGTAACAGAAACAGAGTATGGAGTTGACAAGAAGACAGTGACCTTCTTAGTCATCATCGTGAGAAACCGCCGTTGGTCCTCATCCTGAGTCAGATTAATAAATTCTACGACCACCTATTTTTTCCTTTAACATCCATTCTAATATTATACTCTACCTGTTCCTATGTCTTCAATGCCTTCTTCGTCCCCTAGATTTTCAAACTAAGACCCTGTATGCGTTTCTCTTCTCGTCCAAAATTATTCACTCCCACCTTCTCAAAACATTTGATTTTATCAGCGTAGGAATATATGAAAGGTATAAAACTCATGACGCTCCTAATTATGCAGTTTTCTCCAGCTTCCCTTTAGTTTCTTTCTCTTGGGTCCAGATCTTCCTCATCACCATGTTCTAGAACACCCTAGGTTAATTCTCTTAATGCGAACGACCAGGGTGTGCAACCATTAAAGAAACAGGCAAAATTGTAGTTGCATACACTTAACTTTACATTTGTAGATAGCAAATATGAAGACAAAATATTTTTAACTGAATGGTATCATGCACTCTCAAACTTTAGCCCGCCAGCAATTTATTAGTGGGTACAATTTTAAATTGTTACAGTTTTTCCCACTTCAAATTGGGCCACGTTTTCAAGTGATTTATGAGCTGTTACGATTTTGTCCTATATTTATTTATGGTGGGACATGAATAAATATTTAGTCTTCTCAACATACTGTACCTCCCATGTGGAGAGGACCAAGTGTGTTTGTGAATGTTTCGATGCGCGGACACTGCTCGTTACAGTTACATTTTTTGATGCGCCAAACTGTTCTAACAAAAACACCGTTTTCGTAAGTAATTGCATATAAATTAACGTGCCTAACTACCGGTTTCAAAATGCTCTCTTCCTCCACTTTTTCTTTGAAATCTCCTAACAGATATTTCGTATCGTAATTAGTGAACTGTTTGATTGCACTCTTTAGTTTCCTACAAAAGCCATTCTCTTTATCATCCTTTTTATCTTCAGTTGGGGCACGTGAATTCCGATTAACACCATCAAATCAGTGACCTCTTAGCATTATATATGACGTCCTGCCACCAAGAAACTCTACTCTTTTTAACCTTTTACAGCCTAGCAGTTACTGTATGTAGCGCCAGTTTTAAAATTCCAAAATTCTACATAATGCCAACAGTGTATATGTTTTTTTACGTATCTAAGAAAAACCGAGAATTTTGCCCTATACAACATTCAATTATTGGTAAACGTGAATGTGTTTCCTGCGCGGTAAGAACTGGGTCTTTTAAACTGATAACCTTCCTTCCTCGAAGGGTTAATGCTGTTATGGTTGCCTTTCTTACCTTGTAGGTTGCAGCTCGTCATTTGGTCATATGACATATCGAGTAGGAAAACGATAGACGCCAAATGACAGAATTGCCAGTATTTTCAGACGTTTCGCATAGGAATGTCTACGGGTTCGCAAGAAATAAAGGCAGAAAGGTTCGGGGAAATGAAGGTAAAAATATAAAAGAAGTATGTGGAAATACAGGATGAGAAAAGGTAACGAAGAAAATGTAACAGAAAAGAGACAAAGAGAGCAAGTACGAAAACCAAAAAGAGAAAACATATGCAACAAAATAAAGTTGCTTGCAACTAATTTAACCGCCCCTAATAACATCAGTTACATCCTGAAAGTGTTACGATCTACATACCGACGCGTGACCTTGAAACACTATTAAGAGGTCGCGCAGTCCTCTCTACGTCTTGCCGCATGTGACCAAAAAACCACATCCTCACAGGCCTGTGGCTCTAGTTACACTTTTCTTGTTCAGTCGGACTGAATGAATGAAGACACAGTCGCGGAACTACAAACGGCTGGGTAAGACATCGCCTCTGCTTAAATCACTACAAACACACGCATGACCCGACACAAGCGAAAATGTTTGCAGTGTTTGTCATCAGCGAGCTCATTCATAAAAAAAAAAAAAACTTGGAACCATGACGTAATGAGGCATGAGTAGACCCTGCCATTGTTCTAACATAATTTACTACAGTATGTAGGTTTTTCAGATTTAAATACGAATGCCATATGGCCTTTTATGACAAACACATCATTGAGTGCTTCTCTGCTCTGTTCAACACATGAATCAGAATTCTTAGTACTGTATTTGCGTGCTCGTTACGTTTATAATGCGCGACCCAATGTGTAGGGCACGTGTAGACATCCATTACGTGTTCTTTCGAAGTGGCTATGAACACAAAACTGTCATTACAAACACGAATTGTTCGTAAATGTTCAGTTGAACACAAACTTCGACATCTACAGAGCGTACAGCTGAAGGCGGAACCCGCGCACATTGCAGTTCTGCATGGCGCCCGACGACGACGCCCGCTCTGCAGCACTCAAATCTCGGTAGTCCGACTCTAACTCAGGATAGCGCGCCGTAAAGCAGACGACCATCAGTTTTCGCACAGCGACGGACGACGGCTCCCTTTCTGCCGTACTCCGTTCTGCCTTAAAATTCAAGTGCATTTATCCTAGTGCGATTTTTTACTTGTGGGGCTTTTACATGATAACGTGCATGGTAAGAATCGTCGCAGAGAAGATAATTTGAAAGAAAACGTTCATAATTATACGCTGTCACGTGACGGTATGATTCTTATAATAAAAGCCAACGAGATGTACTATTCTTCAAATTTATTTTGGTAAAGAACTCTAGATGTTTCGAACAGATCTACTGTCCATCATCAGGGGTCTTAATACTGTATTCACAGCAATAGGTATTTGTCGTGCCAGTTATGTTGACTGTCTGCTAGCGAGGTCATCATGACTTTTATTATAAGAACGTATCACGACGCACGGTCCTGTGAATGTCAAAAATGACGGCATGAGCTTCAATTAAATTAAAACTTTAGCACGCGGTAAACCACGAGTACATGTTGCCGTATTCTTAAAAACAAGGTATAGGTTCTCGCTTGATCGGACAGGTGTTACAAAAAGGAGGCTGTGTGTGTAACATGTCGGCGTGAATTTAGGCTCTGAGAAAAAAAAAAAAACTTGGCCCAAAGATCATAGTTGCACTCTTGATACACCACACACCAAGCTTAACATCATACAACAGCACTTTGTGGATTAACACAGGAAACCGTTAAACACTTTATTATCCAACTAATGCGCAATATACGGGGTGTAACAGGAGGAACGGACCAGACTTTGGGAGGGTGTTCCTTATGTTATACTATACCGATATAACCCAAAACACCTATATCCAAATTTGAACGGTTTGGGAGATAATGGCAATTGAAAATTGTGGACTTCCTTGTGGTCCAAGAACGATA
>Ga0123357_10010588_pt1 | contig 11749 bp, 10 predicted proteins | sample TergutEmb28metaG_FD_89873 | JGI IMG/M metagenome (GOLD analysis project Ga0123357, IMG submission 89873) | Embiratermes neotenicus P4 segment gut microbial communities from Petit-Saut dam, French Guiana - Emb289 P4 | ecosystem: Host-associated > Arthropoda: Insects > Digestive system > Gut ...
CAGAGGGTGGGTAGAGGTATAGCTCTACTCTTCCATGACCGCGGCACTAGAAGGGGGTGAGTGGTCAGCAGCACGCCCCGGCCACACTTTACCCCCGGGAAAGACCCGGTACCCATTTTACAGAAGGCTGGGTGGGCCCCAGGGCCGGTCTGGACGGGCGGAAAATCTAGACCCCACCAGGATTCGATCCCGGACCGTCCATCCCGTAGTCAGTCGCTATACCGATTGAGCTACCCGGCCCACAACCCCTACGAAAAGCGCATTTTATTGTCCACTTAATCATACCAGCGCACTGATTTCACCCAGTCTATTTCGGTACGTGGGTGGGCAAATATAATCAGAAATTTAAACCCAATGACCTGTTTACAATACATCGCACAAAGCTCCAATGCATTTTGTATAAGCGTACTGCACTATAACCTTAACGCGCACGAAGAATCCTATGATTCACGCGGCCAAGAATTTCACATTATCCTCCGTCTCACTCCCCTCTCGTACGTTTAGTCTTTTACATAAGACGCATGCCGTATGAGTCCACTCACCGTACGTCAGTGCCAATAGACTTGGATCTTCCAACCGATTGGTTGGCTCCGAGTACCATTCTATGGGGTGACTTACATTCAAGGAAGAGGCAATTCGTTTTTTGGCTAAACTAGTCGCGAACCCCGGACTCGGGCCCTCGGACCACTCCCAAACAATTACGTATGTGTCTCAAGACAGCTGACAGTAAGAATCGCCTTCCATTCCTCGACGTTCAGTGATGCAAATAGGATTCCATGCCCGACTTGCGAAAGCCCATTTGTTACAAGCCATAAAGTTTTACTTGCACGCTGTGTAAAAATTGGATTGTTGAACTGATGTCAAAATTAAATTTACCCGGCGCCTCTTAGTGAAGGGCCCCCCCCCCCACAAAACATGTAATCTGTAATCTAAATCTGCAAAGGCCGAATAATTAACCAATCCCAGCTTTGTTTGTCCATTTTGGCATGAGTGTGAGATCCAGAATTCCTACTCGTTACAAAATCACGTAATTTCTTGAGAGTCATTTAACATACCGGACACTGCAAGTAATTCTACAATGTCTCCAACAAATTTGTTCTTGTTTGTTATTCTTCTCGGCTTCTTGATGAGGCTGCATCAGCTACGATGTTACACAGGCCGAAAGCGAAACACAAAGACGTGTTTACATCTTCGCCGCTAAGCAACAATGTAATTAACAGCCACTTGTTTTCACTGTAACACCATGTGGCAATAGTACTTTATTCGTAAGGTGGTAATGTAATACTGAAACACAATTATGCCATACACCACAGCAGAAAAACGGCAAGTTTTGCGCCTCCGCAGCAGAGCAGTTGAAGTCTGTTCTGCTAGAATGTGGCGATGTGTCAGTGGTTCATTCACGCCCGACGTTTCGAGACAACGTGGTGGTCTCATGTTCAAGGGTCAGTAAGTCCAACGAATTATGAAGTTACCTGCTTCAAATCCCGGCAAGTATAAGGGCTTACGTGGCTCTGCCTAGAGTCCAGATAGATGTAGGCCGCAGACCCTCCAATAAAAGGCAGTACCAGCATTTGAAAATGGATGATACCGTTCACTTTCCTATCTTTACCAAGCTGCAATCGGACAAAATGAAGGGTGAGTGACAACACGCCGCTAAAAACAGATCCACAAAATTAAGAATGGGAACAATTCGAACAGTTATGGGTAATGTATACATTGTTATGGCTTAGAAGACTTGTGGGTAATCTGCAGGCTGCTCGGGTTTAATATTGGTTTTACAAACCTATATACTGGCAACAAGAAGGTCACAAAACCAGATGTTTCCTCCTCTTTATACCAGCTAACATAATGAAGGCAGACAAGACACAATCAACAGTTGATAGAAACCCTCCAGTTTCAGGTTGAAACTTAAAATATATTCAAAATGCTTCCTTTGAAATATTTCATGCCTTAATTGATTTAGTCTGACGCACGCGGTGGTGCAGTTGGTTGAGGCACTGCGCTACAAGCCGGAAGGTCGCGGGTTCGATTCCCCATGGTGTCACTGGAATTTTTATTGATATAATCCTTCCGGCTGCATACAGTCCTGGGGTCGACACCTTGAGGGTAAAGGTGGGCTGTGCGTACGGCTGACAACCTTACCTCCTTGTCTCGAAATCTGTGGGCCTCAACCTCCCGGAACCCTCTGGGCCCGTAATAGGTCTTACAGGGATTGCTTTACCTTCATATAGAAAACAGTTCCAAATAAAAGTTGTATTATATATATATATATATCAGTTTTTGCACGATTAACCTTTTATAAGACAGTATGTTTGATATGATCATCTAATCTGTGTATAAACACAACAGTGATAACACTGGACCGATACGAACAATACACACACACACACACACATATATATATATATATATGTATATATATATGTATATATCCAAGAGTCGAGAGCACTACTGGGCTCCTCATTGTTGAGGTTTCGAGATCACACTCAGACACACCATACTCGGTAGGTGTCCTCTGGACGAGGGAACGGCCCGCCGCAGAGACCTCAAACTGACAACACACAACACTCACAACAGACATCCATGTGCCCGGCGGAATTCGAACCCGCAATCCCAGCAAACCGCGGCTGCGGACCCACGCCTTAGACCGCGAGGCCACCGGGATCGGCACAAATAACGTATATGATAATTTTAAATAGATAATTAAAGAACCATAATGTATAGTACTTAAAATGCACTATGCATGAGAAAATAATAAATAAACTGCGGTTCTTTAATACTCTAAATGGTATTATAAGGATAACAAACTTCATGAAGCACAGCCCTCTTCTGAACAGGCTGTCGAGTAGTCAAAGTATTCACTGCATCTTACGGAACCCTGAAGCTCATTGTTCCTCTCCTGCTCCAGGCGAGTATAATCGACACCTTCCCATCCCATTACATCAAAATTAATTTAATTTGATTTAATAATAATTAATTTAATAATGCTGGGCAATATTCTGTAAATAGCTGCGTGAAAAGGAGAGACACTGCAATGAATATACATTAAAGTGTACATTTAATACTTAAACAAATATAAAATCAGCCTATTTACCCCCAGAAACACGAGGTACGTGATGCAGTGTTGAATATACAATCCGACAGAAACTGATGAGCACGTTTTACTTTTTGAGGTGTTTCAGTCCGACAAGATGGTACACCGATACGCTAATGACAACTGCACTTGTTAGGAAGGACTGTATCTTTGAACATTTTATTACCACAGTTAGCAATACTGACTCTGCAGCTTGCCAGAAGACAGAAGCAGGAAACACTGTGGCTTTATATATTTTGGAAGTCGCAAAAGAACACGTAAGAGACTTTCATTTTATGCAATTCACCGCACATCGCAAATGTAATCATGCCCGCTTGTCTGTCCACATGTCCATCTGTCTGCATGTTATCACTTCTGAAAATACCTCGTTGCGATGTAGGGTAAGTAGCATATCCACTAAGTTAAATGTAACTTTTTTTTTTTTTTTTGCAGTGCAACAGCCCTCCTAGAGCCTAGACCGCCCCACTGTTGAAGTTTCGAAATCACACTCAGAAGCACCACACTCGATAGGACTCCTCTGGATGAGGTATCGCCCCTTCGCAGAGACCTCTGAGAACACACAACATTCATAAGAAACAGAAATCCATGCTCCCGCCGGGATTCGAACCCGCAATCCCAGCAAGCGAGCGGCCACGGGGATAGGCGAATTTAATGGTCACAGGCCATAAATGAGGTAATGGTTGTGGAGTCCAGTTGAATTGTGATGGCACACGGTGACCGACGGGAGGGGAAGTGAAGGGGAAACTGGCGAATGGAGTGGGTAGCCACTACTCTTCACACTACCTCGGAACATGGTGTATCCAGCATTACTACCGCTGATGCGCACACCTCGGCTACCAGTAGTCGACTGAACTGATGCCCCCGCCGATTTAAATGGACTCGTCCGTTTCGCCGAAAGGCGAAAACTAGTTTCTGCGCGTGTGCCATCACATTTAAAATTCTGTCTACCACCAAAACATCTTTGCCACGTAGTACATACTCTGAGGTTCAAGACAAGGTGGCGCCTTCTACTACTTCCGTCCCTAATCACAATAATTTTAAAGGGGCCTACAGTGCACCAGTACTGTCGAGAAACTGCATTGTCCCACCAGTCGTGCGGCCAAAGATGGGAAGGATAACGGTATTTGTTTCACTGAATGCGGCAGAATGTAGCTCGGTTTGTGTGTTGCGTACTGCTGTGGCACCGCTCATTAAAATACCACACACTTCCCTTCTACTAACTATAAATACCGCCCCGATCAATACGGACGCTTTATCAATATATGAATGCAGCGGTCAGCCCACTTGTGGACGTCACAATTCAAATTAACAGGGAAAAACCACGTTTCCTTCTGGAACCAGGGCTTCCCGAATTCTGAACATCTCCGCGCATCGTTCACTATTAACTATTCTTGCTTTCACTGCATCATTTCTCAGCCTGGAGAGAGGCCATATATTCGGACCCCCATTTCCCATAAGTTTCTTTGTCAAATACCGGAATGGTACACTCACTTTAAAACAGATCATGGCAACTTTCAAGTTTATCATTTATACTTAACTTACAACTGGATGCTATACACGTTCAGCATTATATATAACGATGCGGTAACTCGAAATCGAAAATCTGACCCGACTTCACAACTGGTTTTGTTCCAGTGATTCTGTTTTGATGAAATATTTATATTCTAAGTTATTTGCGTTTAGATTTGGAAGCTGTGAAATACTTTCTGTACTAATATTAGATGTCTTATTATTCATAAACGAACGCCTCGTTACAGGTTTTTGAAAGTCTTTCTTTCTTGGGACTGTCGCGCAGAGGCAATACATGCGGCAAAACGCACCTTAGTTCCAAAACCCAGACAGTCCTGTCGTACCTCTGCAACATGCCTGATAAATTTTTAAAGTTCTTTTGCCCGTTTCCGGTTTCTTCATTACACATTCCAGCAGTTCTCAGACAGAAATGCAACCCACAACACGTCAAATTTAATCTAAATCCACACCCAGTTGCCACGATGAAATGTGCTGACACACTGAACACGACCTCTCCGTCCGGCGCTCATTCGTGTAGGCCTACTTTGTACGACGTAACACGGGGTGGCGCAGCATGGCTAGACGATCCGGGGTTCGAATTCCGGTATGTGCAAGAGAATTTATTACCTCCAAAAGTCCGGTACGGCTCTGTTGCCAACAAAGCCACCTGAAATAGATACCAGGGATTTTGCCCAGAGGTATAATGAAGTTAACCACTCACCTCTACCTAGCGCCGAAATTAGCAATAAGTGGAGCTATACCTCTGCTCCCCCGATATGCCTCCACGGCGTGGACAGGGGAATAAATTTCCCTGCTTTGTATAAAACACGAAACAGCAAAACCTGTTAATAACTGCCTATACAAACGTACTTGATGCGCTTTTTTCGTCCACATGACGCACCAGCAAAACGTCACCTCAGTGACGCGCACCGCGTGTGATGACGTTACCCCGACCAGGCTTCATTCTTCACCGCCAACATTTACGTCATCCAACGTCAAGGACCAGAATCGATGCTAGGAAACTTCGGGTGCACTTTACATAAAAAGTCCCACTTTTTACAGATCGCAGCATTGAAGATGATAGATACCGGTAATGGAACAGACTAACCCAAGCGTTCAACACTGCTAGAACCAGGACATACGATTTTAAACCATTCCATTCCCTCCCCCTGCACCTCACACGTCATCGCCGTAATATTCGCCCTATTACTGTGTATTCCCCTTCCGATTCCGTTGACCGTCTCCCCAAAAGCTTCTACCTCAAAATTCTGTAAGTTATACATTATTTTTATTTCGCAAATAGAAATCCAAACACATCAGGTGAACTCCACAAACCACGAAATTCCTTTTTTACGTAACATCCCAGATAAACCGTTAATTTACATCCCTCGGCACGTCATTTACAAATACACGTCATACGTTATTTCCGGAAAGTAAATAGTCCATGTTTCACATCCAGACAAAACAAGTGGTACAAAAGTGCTTTGATTTTCGATGTCTGGACAGCAGACACTGAAGATCAAAGCAATTTTAACTGACTAACGAGCAATATCGAATTACTACAAGAATCGCGATTTATAAATTCTGACGAAAACTGACGACTTTTGGTACCTAATAATATACGTATCAGCTTCTGTCTACTGGAACTACAAATCTAGATATGAGAAAGTGGTGTTCACTCGAGATGACACCAAAGTCACGATATTTTGTCCAAATGAATTATAAATAATGCTACTTTTGTCTTTTGGTACAGCTATTAAATAGCATACGTACATTTAATGAACAAGTATCCAGTCACTTCCTTAAATATATAGTTCCTCTCTCCGGCCCTCAGTCCTTTCCAAATTACTCCATCTATTACAAGAGTCAGTATAGTAACTAGGCAACAAAGGGGAAGTCCAAGGAATCCTGGTTCTATTCCCGGCACGGTCAAGACTGTTATCTTCTCCAAAGCTTCCTGACCGGCTGTGGGGACCACCCAGCCTTCTGTTCAGTCCATACCGAGGATTGGTCCCTCGCACGAACATCGACGGGGCCGTCTATTGCCGAGGCTAAGAATAAGTGGCGCTATCTTCCACTCCCCCATACGATTCCATGGCGTGTACACGAACAACTCACTCTGCTATAAATTGACCTATACTGTGGGTTTTACCTCGAGGTCAAAGCGACCTATGCGAGAAATCCACTCACTTCCTTCTAAACCTAACGGCTGTATGTGATTCTTTACCTCCGAACACCCCCCTCCTCCAACCACCATTGAGTGTCATGGCGTTTAGGAACAGATAAATTCATCTTTCTCGCGTATACAGTGACATGCATGCTGTAGGCGTTTTCGCCCACGCAGTCCTTACGCTGCTATATTTGCATTTCTTGGTACATACTCACCCGATCACAGTCTAACCAAATTTATGTCAGATTCCGGATCCTCCAAAGAAACAAACAAGATACGACCAACATGCTCTTAAGTATGTTACGAATATCCTAAATGACAAACTCCCACACACAACGTAAAATCAACAAACTACGGGGCTTCTCCCGTCACATGTCGTTCCATGCATCCCCTGCGATTGGTATCCGCGGCAAATTCTTTTGAAGCATTCGGTGTGAAAGTGGGTGCCAGCATTCTTAAGTTAAATGTTCCACGAACCGAAGGAATAATCTGGAAACAAAGATTCACTGCAGGTTAAACTCCAGACTGATTGTTATAATGAAATATGCTGCATCAACCGCGGAAGTTAACGAGCAACTAATTAGGTAAGAAAATTTCCATTATTTGGGACAAGGATAAGATTTTGAAGGTGACAATTGTAGCCTTAAAACGTTCATCTATAACATGCTATAAAGGCACTTAGCGGGGAGTAGAGGTATAGTTTTATCCTTTCGTAACCTCGACGCCAGAGGGGGGTGGGTGGCCAACGCCACACGCCGGCCGCCTTATCTCCTACAAAGACCCGGTACCAATGGTACAGGGGGCTGGATGGGACTCGCGGTCAGTCTGGACGGGTACGGAAAATCTCAACCCCACCGGCCTTCGAACACCGGCAGGGTCAAGTCGTAGCGAGTCGCTGCATAACCCCAATACAAAAATCCAGAACATAAGATTATGGTTTATGATAAACTTGCTCGAGGGCCTCCAACTAAAACAGGGACACTCACTACGCAGACATCGGAACAACACTGCAATTCATTTCAATTTTGTCACTACAGAATTTTCCTCAGGCAGCTCTACAAACCATGGTCAGTTCGAAAGAGTCCCACCATTCCCAAGAGCAAAATTTAAAGTACTGCGTTTATAGTAATTTGCAATGCATGTTCATCAGCGCCGATAAGCGGGACGCTCTTGCACATTTATACCTTACAACAGAGAATGGTTTGCTTTGTTCCTTCCTCCGATACTCCTCACACACACAATGCATACTCAGTCACAGGAGACCGAAATAACTCTCAGTTGTTACCTTATAGTTTCTACACTGCAAAAGTCAATTGACAAGGTGGGAATTTCATGCTCCGCATAACTTATCTTCGGTTACCCACACCATTGTTCATAATTCTGATCGTTTCATACACTTACAAGAGATGAGGTCTCTAGTCCCCAATCAAACCAGTCCAACAAATGTGAATGTTCAGAAGCTTGAAAATCGAATTTTCGTACAGATTTCACTGAAAACACACAAAACCGGACTATATCAAACAGACATAATTAGTTAACGTTGCTGTTACTTCTATAGTAAAACCAACAAGATGCACCAACGTATAAAATTTATTTTATTTTGGAATGACACTCTACATGTTTCGGACGGTCTTTCCGTCCATCATCAGGAGTTCAGGACTGTACATACAGGTCTAGTCGCTATATACTGGAATTATACTGAAAAGAGAAAAACGAAGTACTAGGAGAAAAACTGACCCAGTGCCACTATGCCTAACAGAAATCCCAGACCAGTCTAGTGAGATTTATGGTGGACGTAATGGCAACGGGACAGGGTGTTCTCACGGTACTTTGTTTTCTCGTGTCAGTATCATTCCACAAATGCTCGGTACTCATTCATTCATCTATTACCGGCGATATAATCCTACCAATGGACAGCGTCGTTAAATAACATACTTCGAGGTAAAATCAACAACATGAAGCACAGTCTTCCTGACGACGCCAACAGTCGTTAACTCTTCCACCAACTCTCCCCCATCAGCCTTATGTCATACAGCGGTTCAATATCACGTCCACCCGAAAGTCTCGCCGGTCCCTATGCAATGCCAAATTAATCCAGTCCACACCGTCCACAATTAACTTTCTGATTATCCGACAAAGTCTTTGCATGTATTTCCCATACCTACGCATCCCCACACATCTCAAACTCCTTGATCTGTAATATCGCCATAGTAACAGCCATGCTTCAACTCAACTTAGTCGATTATAGTAACTCCACGCGGCAGGAGTGACAGTTTTAAAGGATAAATATCCCTGGTACAGCCAATTAAGAAGACTTCGTCAGCCATTTAAGAGAATCGTTGTTCATCGTCAAACACACTTTGAATGCCACAGGATGTACTTCAGCAGTTCATGTGCCTTTTCGGTCTGCTTCTGTACTTCCGCTGGTGCGATCTGTGATTCAGAAGCAACGCAAATGTGTCTGATAGCAGCATGCGTCGAATACTCCTTGAATCAGCATGACGCCACGTTTCCTGGGTTCAAGCGGAATTCTTAGAGGAAAACAATTCTTATACAGAACTGTGCTATATTTAACTTCGTGTATCTCACATGCTGAGTAAAGATCACAAATGGACGATGTCTCTGAACAAGCAGCCAAAAGAAATACTTCGACTCAGAGAGAGTGAGAGAGAGACAGAGAGAGAGAGAGAGAGTGAGTGAAGTAATAACACAATACAGGAAAATGCACAGTGAGGAGCTTCAAGATTTGTATTTTTCACCAGATTCTGTTTCTGTGATCAAATCGTTGAGGACGAGATGTGTCAGGTATGTGGCGAGTACGGGCGCAATGGAAAAAGTACCCGTACTGTCGGTACAAAAACTTGATGGAAAGATACAATGTGGGAGACCCAGACGTCGATCGGGGTATAGTATTAAGATGGATCTTATGAAAACAGGGAATGAGGTTGTGAACGGGATTAAAGTGGTTTAGAATAGGATTCAGTGTAAGGCTCTTACCAGAATGGCAATAAACCTTCGGGATGTTTAATAGGAGAGGAATTAATTGATTGGCTACGCACTCATTAGCTTGTCAAGCAAATTCGCTACATGCAGTAGCCTCAGTTTCTTTATTAACTAATCGACGCAGCACACTGGACAATGGATCACTTTAATCTTTCTCGTCTCCGGAGGAAAATATGCTGCAAGCACCAATACAAAATGAACAGAACACAGCTAAAAGCAAGGAAAATTACCCAATCGCTATCCTCAGGTCCGAAGAAACGTGGGTTTGGGACTTACATAAACAAGCATGCGAGAGCTAGTCATATTCAGATCAAGATAGAAAGCTTCCGCGATTTTATTAACCTTTTGGCGCCGGAATTATTTTTTTAATTTTAGCACACCCTGTATATAAAATGTGAATATTCCAGGAACCAAATAAGTTAGAATTATGAAACAAACTGCATTTTGAAGAGGGAAAACCGGAGAGTATATACCATGTTTAAAATATTCCGTACCTATATTTGTTGAATAAATATATAAAATGCAACGTTTAGAGGTTAGCGGTGCGGTACGACCACTATAGTCGTCATTAGGCGTCAAAAGGTTAAACACCTTTACACCATCAGAAGGAACAGTAAGCAAGGAAAATAATAATATGAAACATGTTAAAATCACGGGACAAATTTAAACAGTTCATGCATTGCCCCTGTACACTCACATTCTAAATGTTCAACAATTCTGATAGCCGAACGAGGAGGTGGAATGTATTCGTCTGACTTAGAATATGATTACTTCTGGGCCCTTCTGAACACGGTAATGAACCTTCTGGGAATTTCCAAACCAAGTTCGCTGATAGGATCTGTTAACCACATCATACTGTCACACAGCCTCAATGGTGCATTCATTTACAGTTTTCCTTCATTTCCATTTCATTGAACCATTACTACAATTTACCCATTGCCTTTGCACCTCTGACTTTGCTGTTAAAATGCCGTGCACTTGAGTTTTCCAACGCCAGATCTTGTCACCATCTGTTTCAACGTCAACTTCTGTCCTGAGTCTGCGTCGAACAATTTTAACATTTGTTTCCAGATCCAACTTCACTCTTCGTGGACTACATGGACACAATCAAACGAAGCCTTGTAAGGAACTTCCAGATAGGCAGATAATGTTCATTTAGCCAACAAAATGTTCAACCACCATGGCCATAAAATATCACGGCTGCCCCCCTCCCTACATGTGTGATTGTAAACCAAATGAATTTTGCTGGGATGAGCTGAGACACGTAGCCTGCTTAGATAACAATACTTCCTATGATATAAAGTTTAAAAAATTAGAAGAAATGGTATTTTAAAGCATGGATCAGCTACTGCTGAAGCCAAGAACGGTTACGGCAATCATGTCGAAAAGCTATAAAACTAATTGTTCTAATGCAAAAGAGAAGGAATAATAAAAAAAATACGTAGCACTCTTCGCCGCCAAACTGGACAGCGGATAAAACACTGATCTGAACAGCAATGACTTGCTTTCGGACTGAGATTAAAATAATAATAATAATAATAATAATAACTGAGAGGAAAATAAGTCACTTATTATATATGGATGACATAAAACTGCTAGGTAGAAATGAGGATGATTTGAAGAACGAAATGAAAATTGTGCAAACAATTAGCAAAGATATAAATATGAAGTTTGGTTTAGAAAAATGTGCAAGAATATGTTTAAAAAGAGGTAGTGTACAAAGCAAAATGCATGTAGAAGGCACATTTGAGAACGACATTAAAGAACTGGACCCGAGAAAAACATATAAGTATTTAGGCATAGAAGAGAGTTTTGACATACAGCATAAGAATGAGAAAGAAAAGCTGAATAAGGAATACTTGAGGAGATTGAGACTAGTTTTGAGTACAGAATTAAGTGCAAAGAATAAAATTCAAGCAATTGGATCATTGGCAGTACCAGTACTTAGATACAGTTTTGGAATTATTAACTGG
>Ga0123357_10010589_pt1 | contig 11749 bp, 13 predicted proteins | sample TergutEmb28metaG_FD_89873 | JGI IMG/M metagenome (GOLD analysis project Ga0123357, IMG submission 89873) | Embiratermes neotenicus P4 segment gut microbial communities from Petit-Saut dam, French Guiana - Emb289 P4 | ecosystem: Host-associated > Arthropoda: Insects > Digestive system > Gut ...
CGCTTCAGGCCAGCGAGATCACGACATCACTTGAAGTTTTTGATAAAGTAGGTATCGACAGTGCTTTCGTTTTTACGTTTGTAGATCCGCAACATCCGCATAATGAAAATCCAATAAATGACCTCGATATGGCAAGCTATTCTTTGGTCAAGTACTGCGATGACGGTATGTGTGGTACTATATATAATGATATGAGATGGGATCCAAAGGAGTCATTTGCCGCCGTGGCGGCTTACTATGGCCCCACATAATGGCCTCCTAAGAAGCCAATATTATTTTGGGGTCTCACGGAAGCGGAGAGTGGAGTCATGGGGCCAACGCTTTAATCAATACCGCAGAGCAGCCTGTCCATCAGATTTAAATCGAAAACGCCTAATCACCCTGCAATGAGGGTCTATGTCATCGACAACGGCGGGCAGTGGACGCATCGCGAATGGAGGGTCCTGAGAGATATCGGGGTCGATACCAAGATAGTGCCCAACACCACGCCTTTTGATAAGATCAGCGATGCCGATGCAATCGTGCTTTCCGGCGGAGCCCCCAGCGTCGCGACGGACGCGGCACTGATGGGGAATAATGGAGAGTATCTCGACAAAGCGGAGTTCCCGATCCTGGGGATATGCGCGGGTATGCAGTTCCTTTCGGAGCACTTCGGCGGCGTTTTAGGTCCCGGTACCGTACCCGAGTTCGGAAAGGTCGAATTGAAAGTGACATCTCATGATGATCTTTTCAGAGGCCTTCCGTCGGAATTCAATGTGTGGGCCTCCCACAACGATGAAGTGAAGACGGTCCCGAAAGGGTTCGAGGTCACGGCGGTGTCCCCAACATGTCCGGTCGAAGCGGTACGTTCGCTTACAAGACCCATATACGGGGTGCAGTTCCATCCCGAAGTTGAGAATACGGAGAATGGCCCCAAAATATTCCAGAACTTTTTGGATATCGTCTCGGAATATTGGTCCGATTAAGTGGTTTTATCCGGACTGGGCGCTGAGGACCTCAAGCTGGCTTATGATGTTCCAGATGAGGGTCCTTCCGTGAAGAGGGATGTTCGGATCGTTCGCAAGATCATCAAGTATTATTATGGCACTTGTGGCGCGTACATCCATCGCGTTCTTCGTGTCCATAAGCCTGATCTTTGCGTCCGTTGCGCCTTTTCTGATGTTCCGCGGTACCGACGTATCTTCGGCCAGATTGTCTAGAGTGTCAATTACTTGTTTAATGCGGTCTGCCATAGTGTCCTCCCTGGTCAGATTGACTCGAACTCTTCCTGCAGATCTATCATAAGCTGTTCCAGTACTTCTTCGAAACTTGACGATTTATACTCTCTCATTCCGCCGAGGTCACTCTGTATCCTAGCTATGAAATCGTTGTTGTCCTTAACCAACTCTACGTTGCATAGAATTTCTTCCATTTTGCATCACCTGTGCAAGAATTGAGGAACCAACATATAAGCTGTATATAAGTGTTAGCAGAGGGCCTTTGCCGTCGGGATGGCCATTTGTAGCACTTTATAGACTATATTGATGTGATTTGGCGGATGGCGCGATCCGAAGAGGTTTTTGCGGACTCTTGCGCACCCCGTTTTTCTCCCGGACATTCCGGAACCGCCCCGGGAATGCTTTCCGGACCCCGCTTATATCTTTATAAATATTCAATCGGAGATGTAGGGTGAAGGTAAGTGATTGACATGGCAGCATATCCCAATGATACCGTAAAGTCCATTATGGAGCGCAGAAGCATACGCAAATACAAGCCGCAGCAGATAACCGAAAAAGAGTTGGGCCTGATAATCGACTGCGGGCTGAACGCGCCGAGCGCCATGAACGCGCAGAATTGGCATTTCACCGTTATTCAGAATGCCGATCTGATCTCCGAGATGAACGGCAGGATCAAAGAGAATCTGCCCGCGGAATCCGTCTCCCGTTACAAGAACAGGCAGGGCGGCAGAGAGGACTTCAGCATGTTCTACGATGCGCCGACGATAATCCTGATCAGCGGCGACGCGAAGGATACGTGGACAGAATCCAACTGCGGATATGCCGTGCAGAACATGTGCCTGGCGGCACAGTCGGTCGGGGTCGCATCGATCATCATCGGGATGGCACGCCTTCTGTTCACCGCATCCGACGCGGATGCGTATGCAAAAAAGCTTGGCGTCCCGGACGGTTACAGGCCCCTGTACGCGGTGTGTTTCGGATATGCGGACATGAAGCCGGAGCCGCCCGAGCGCATTCCGGGCAGGGTCAGCTACATCAGATGAAGAGAACCGCATGAAAGAAGGAGGCGGCACAATGAGAATGGACGGAAATACGGTATTGATCACGGGCGGGGCGACGGGCATAGGTCTCTCGATGGCGAAGTTCTTCATCTCGCGGGGGAACAAAGTGATAATATGCGGCCGCAGGGAGGACAGACTGGCACGGGCCGCGGAGGAGCTGCGCGGAATTCATACGATAAGATGTGATGTTTCGGATCCGGGCGAACGCAATGAGTTGCTCGGACAGATGAACGAGAACTTCCCGGAGGTCAACATACTCATCAACAATGCAGGGGTCCAGCGCGACATCGATCTCACGAAAAGGATACCGGACGCCGACGGCGATGAAGTGAGGATCAATCTCGAGGCGCCGATATGTCTTTCTGCGCTGTTCACGCCCCTGCTCTCCGGCAAAGACAATGCGGCCATCGTGAATGTCACATCGGGTTTGGCGTTCATGGTGGAGCGCGCGGCGGGAATGCCGATATACTGCGCAACAAAAGCGGGATTGCATGCATTCTCGATAGCTCAGCGCATACAGCTCGCACCTCTTGGTATAAGGGTCGTGGAAGTGATCCCGCCGATGGTGGAATCCGAACTCAACACAGAAGGCCGCAGAAAGAGGAATGCGCTGAGATCACCCTTCATGATGTCATCCGACGAATTCGTCGAAAAGGCGTTTGCGAAGATGGAACAGGGAATGGACGAGATCAGACTCGAAAGAAATCAGGAGGCGAAGAAATGAACGAAAAAGATGTTCTGCAGTTGATGAAGGAAAGGAGATCATCGAGGGGGCGCTTCGATGAGAAACGTTCGGTGGACCCCGCCGTATTGAAAAACATTCTCGAGGCGGCGACATGGGCGCCGACCGCACATAATATGCAGAATTTCGAGATCGTCGTCGTGGATGACAGATCCATTTTGCAGGAGCTGAGTGAGCTCGAGTCTACGGTCTCGTCCGTATTCGTGCAGGAGAACTATCGGCAGCTCTCTTTCTCCGAAGATGAGCTCAAAAAGAAGAAGACCGGCATTCTGGCAAGTCAGTTCCCGTCCGTGTGGCTCACCCCCGAGGCGCAGCAGGGCAAACTGAAAGATTCGTCATCCGGATTGGGAGGGATGGTGAGCAAAGCATCCGCCCTTCTGCTGATATTGTATGATCCGAACCGCCGCGCTCCCGCTTCCGAGGGAGATTTCCTCGGCGTGATGAGCCTGGGATTCATGATCGAGAACATGTGGCTGATGGCTGCCGCGCAGGGCGTGAGTTTCCACATCATAAGCGCTTTCGGCAATGAGCCGCTGTCCGGCAAGGTTAAAGAGAGGCTCGGTATCCCGTCCTCGCTGGATATTGTGCTCGGCTGCCGCATCGGCTATTCGGCGGCAGACGACCGGAGGCTCCGCGTGCGCCGCGATACGGAAGATTTCGTCAGTTTCAACCGGTATGAAGATTAACGTCGGAGTTTGAAGAATGCTTCATACGGATGCGGGAAGTATACAGTTTAATTAACATGACCGCCATCGGTAAGGCATGGGCAAAGAGGACAGCGGCATCAGAAGATACCAGATAATACTCGGGATTCTGTTCGCCGCGGCATCCGCCGTATATCTTCTGACAGTCCATTTTACCGGGATCGAGACCGAGGCCGTCAAGGTCTACTTCCCCTACGCCGACACGCTGGCGCACGGCGGCATACCGGAGATGGAGTATCCTCAGTTTGCGCTTGTGTTCATGGCCATACCGCGGATATTTGCGTCAACCCCTCTCGGCTATAACATCGCGTTTGTGGCGGAAGTGTTCGTTTTCTTTATGATCGGCCTTGTCGTGATCGGAAAACTTGCAAAAAGATACTATCAGAGCCAGCGCAAGATGATGCTGATCTATACCATACTGATGATGCTGATGTTCGAGTTCGTTGTGGACAGATATGATATCTTCCCGGCGGTGCTGACGCTGACGTCCCTTTACCTTTTTGTCACAAAGAAGTACATGTGGGCATTCGTGCTGCTTTCGGTGGCGATGATGACCAAATTATATCCGGCCGTGCTGTTACCGATATATCTTTTCCCTTTCATAATAAACAGAGACTGGTCGAACGCACTTAAGGGCGGAGGAGTGTTTGTCGCGGTCGCGGCCCTGATAATTCTGCCGTTCCTGATCCTGGACCACGGCTCCGCACTCCATTTCCTGAGCTATAATATGGACCGCCCGCTGCAGATCGAGTCCACTCCGGCGTCCTTCATCGCAGTGGGTTCGATCTTGGGGCTGACCGGCACGTCCATAGGATTCAGTTTCGGTTCCGATAATATGATGGGTTCGTGGCCGGATGCGGTCGCGCCGTACATGATGCCGCTGATGCTGCTTGCAGTGATCGCGGTATACTTCATTCACGTATACATCCTGCTGAGACTGAGAAAAGAGGGGCAGGATAATGAGAATAACAGAATGGTCTTCCTCGGCGGAGCGGTGCTGCTCTCGATCCTGGTATTCATCATATTCGGGAAGGTCTTCTCATCTCAGTATCTGATCTGGATCATCCCTTTCGTTGTTTTCATGATGATGACCTCCATCGATCACACTTCCAAATTATACATACTCATTCTGTCGGCGGTCTCGATCGCTCTCACGCAGCTTAACTTTGCCGTGAATATCGGCATAAGCGGCGGAGGCTCGGGCATAACCGACGCGGGAATGATGATCATACTGGCAAGGAATATTGTGACGATCATTCTGTTCGCGTATGTCATCAAGATATCTGCGGAGAGCGTGAAGAAAAAGCCTTGGTGCGCTAAGTCATCGGGCGAGGACATCTGAGTCATCGGTTTATGGCGGGTCGGTCGGCGGATGTAAGTTTATTCGTATGTTTTTAGATAAAATCTAAAATCGTTTTTGGTTTTTATCTTAAATCTCTTTAAGACAAAAACTATATTAATTGATGGAGTAATCCGTTTTCATGGGTTATGATGATAAGTCCTTGGACCGTTTTGTTAAAGCCCACTACCAAAAGAGGGTCGCTGACGGTAACATATCCAACCTGCTGACGGCATTCGGCGGAATATACATCGAGGGGCCGAAGTGGTGCGGCAAATCATGGACCGGGATGTATCATTCAAACTCATCATTCTTTGTGGATATGGATGACAATGAGGACTATGCCGGAAGACACCCCAAAGAGGCCCTGATGGGAGATCCTCCCCGCCTGATAGATGAGTGGCAGATAGTCCCGAAACTCTGGGACGCTGCGCGCCGTGCGGTGGATTTCAGCGATGATCAGGGGAAGTTCATATTCACGGGTTCCACAACCCCTCCGGAGGAAGAGATGCGGCACAGCGGGATAGGGCGTTTTGCAAAAGTAATGATGCGGCCGATGTCCCTCTTCGAGTCAGGTCGCAGTTCCGGAGCGGTATCGGTCTCAAAGATGTTTGACGGCACTGAGAAGTATGAGGGAAGATCTACGATGACCCCGTCGGAGGCGGCCAGGCTGATCTGCAGAGGAGGGTGGCCGGCGGGACTCAAACTGGACGATGCCATTGCATCGATGATCCCTCTGAACTACATATCCATGATATCCGGCGCGGAAATGAGCCGCATCTATGGAGGATCCTGGCAGCCGAGCATAATGGGCCGCGTGATAAGATCACTGGCGAGGAACAATGCCACGGAAGCAAAAATATCAACGCTGGTCTCCGACATCGCCCGTGAGGAGGATGCGATGTCAGAGCCCACCGCGAAGAAATATCTTGGGATATTGAAAGACCTCTATGTGGTCGTTGAACAGGAAGCATGGGACCCGTCTCCGCGTTCCAGGGTTTTTCTCCGCACATCTCCGAAAAGGCACTTCGTTGACCCATCTCTTGCGGCCGCAGCTCTCAGGGTCGGTCCCGAAAAGCTGATGGCGGACACACGTTTGGCGGGGTTCCTGTTCGAATCGCTTTGCTACAGAGACCTGTGCGTATACGTGGAGAATTCCTACGGGAAGGTTTTTCACTATCGCGACAGGTATAATCGTGAGGTTGACTGCATAGTAGAGTCCGAGGGCGGGAAATGGGGGGCGTTTGAAGTGAAGCTCGGTTCCAATGAATTCGACAAAGCGGCAGTCAATTTACTGGACCTAAAGAAGAGGATGGCTCCCGATATCCCCGAACCCGCATTTCTGGCAATACTGAGCGCAAGCGGGGGCGGGGCATATATGCGCGACGACGGCGTGGCGGTCGTTCCGATAGACTGTCTGGGGCCATGAATATGTCCCCGGCCAACTTTATCGCGTATCGTCCCGATCCCGCAAAGATTCATCGGGATTCCCTTTGTGTCCGTGAACTTTGAACACAAGTCAAGTCTTCTGTCCGGGTATCACCGGCTTTCTACCAGCCGCACCGTTTTGACAAGCGGCGCATAATGATTTATAACCGCGCTATGCGATTACTAACTATGCCCGTGGTTCTCGGTTATGATGGCAAATCCAATACCGAAAAAGCACTTGATTATTCCATAAGGCACGCGGTTGCCCATAACGCTATACTTTATATCGTGTCCTCCGTGGTCACCAAAGACTCTGTTGACAGAGACAACGATTTGCGCAGCGTAAAAGAGTACGTCGAGGCCGCTAGGCAAAGAGCGGCAGACGCCGGCGTGGACGCCCGCTCGCTTATCGAGCTCGGCCCTCCGGCGGAGGCGATCATAGCCGCCGCGCGCAGAGTCGAGGCCGACACAATAATCGTAGGGCGTTTCGATAAGACGGCATTGGACAGGATGATGATCGGAAGCGTTTCTGAGAAAATAATCCGCAATGCTCACTGTACGGTCATCGTCGTCCAGTGAGTCCCAACGCGCTGAGCAGAGCTCTTGTGACCGTATCCGGCGCGGGCGGGCATCCGGGGATGAAAATATCAACGTCAGCGGATCCGTCGATCCCGCCGGAAGTCTCGCCGCCGGAGAACAGCCCGCCGGATATGGCGCATGTACCGGAGGCGATTATGACCTTCGGATCCGGAGTTGTTTCGATCACGCTGCCGAATGCCTCCTTCATATTATCGGTAAGCGGGCCAGTTACCAGAAGAACATCCGCGTGCCTCGGCGAGGCGACCAATTTGAGACCGAATCTCTCTATGTCATAGAAGGGGTTGAAAAGCGAGTTCAATTCGATCTCGCATGCGTTGCATGAACCGGTGTCAACTTTCCTCATATCTATCGATCTTCCAAACACCGCACGTTTGTCTTCGCTGATCATTCCTTTCTCACGTTCCGTGCTCTCCCCCGAACGGAAAATCAGATCCTCTCTGTTCAGAACATAATCGGGTGCATTTACCAGTTTGATCGAACCGTTCTCACAGACCTCCGAGCATCTGCGGCAGAATATGCATCTGCCGAGATCGATCATCCACGCCGCATCCGATATGGATATCGCTTCCGTACGGCAAGCGTCTGCGCATGAGCGGCAGAAAGTGCACGTCCCGTCCGGTAAAGGCATGAGCGCCTTCTTTTCATACAAGATCGGGATGTCCTCCGTCTGGCGCTTCATGAAGAGGAGGTTTTTCAGTGCGGTCATCATCATTCCGTCATTCATTTGAATCCCTCACAGGTCGTTCCCGCTGTATGAAAGGTCAAAACTTTTGTTCACAATGGGAAAATCCGGCACGATGTTTCCAAGCACAGCGCACTCCAGCGCAGGCCAGTTGGGGAAAGAGGCATCCCGGATCTTATATCTGGTTATCTTTCCATCCTCAATATGCGCACAATGGATGGTCTCTCCGCGCGGAGATTCCGTCATTCCGATGAAGAATCCATCCTTTGTTCTTACTTCAGTGCGGATCTGGCCGTCCTTAATCAGATTTATGCATTGAAGTATAATGCTGACGGACTCAATTATCTCCTTTTTTCTGACCACGAGGCGCGCGTATACATCTCCGCTCGGACATAAGGGTATATCCGCCGCCACCTCATCGTATGCGGCATAGGGGTGAGCTTTTCTCACATCGCGGTTTACTCCGCTCGCCCTCGCGACCGGGCCGACGGTGCGGAGCCGTACGGCATCATCATATGACAGCCGCCCCGCAATCTCAACGCGGTCCATAAAGGACGGGGACCTGATGATCAGATCGACAAGCTCTTCCGTATCGAATCTTACCTTCATGGCCTCTTTTTCTATATCTTTAAGCACAGCCTCGGACACATCCTTTGAAAGGCCGCCGATCCTGAGTATACCCCGTAATTGTCTGTGGCCGCATATCCTCTCATTAAGGCGGAGTATGTTCTCCCGGAGGACGTTTCCCCGCGCAGCCGCCACGGGAAGAGCGGCATCCGAGACAACGCCGCCTATCGTTCCCAGATGGTTGTATATGCGTTCCAACTCAGACAGGATCGTTCGAATGTACCTTGCCCTCTCGGGGACATAGGCATCCTGTTCGACCGTCTGCAGATATGCCAGAGAGTGGGCGACGGCGTTGTCGCCGGAGACCCTTTCGGTAAGGATCGTGTTGTCGACCGAGGCGGGGGTCTCCATCAGTTTCTCCGCACCCCTGCGAGAGTAGCCGAGATATGTTCTCATCATCAGTATGGGCTCCCCCGCAACGCTGAATCTGAAGTGGCCGGGACCGATCATACCCGCATGTATCGGCCCCACCGGTATCTCGAATATGCCGCTGCCGATCATGTCGTTATGCGGTATCGCGTTCACTCCGGGCAGATGATACCAGGGCGTTCTGTATCTCAGCGGGCGCATATCACGATTCCCGATGGGAGATAAGCCGTATGTTTCGTAGATCTCCCTTTCGTAAAGCGATGCGCATGGTACATCATATGTAAGCGAGCGGTACGTCAGACCTTCCACCCTGCCGGTGATGTGCTCGACTCTCCCGCCGACCATGACCGCTTCCAGCAGATGCCCCCCGGGTACACCGCGCGCGTACATGCACGCAAGTTCAAGCCCGTCCTTCAGATATTCTTTGATCGTCTGAGACATATCGTCGGTGCCGTTCGTCAAAACACCCCCGTGAACCAGTGCGCTATCGACCACAGGGCATCGTTCATGCGGTCGGGCATGAAGAGGCCGAGGAAAAGGGTGATGAGAAGCAGGATGATCATCGGAAGAATCCTAAGCGCTCCCTTCGGTTCTTTGACTTCCGCTTTCGGGTCCCCGCGCATCATGGAGAATATGTTCCTGGTGAATCCGGCGAACACCATTATGATGAATGCGGCGGTCAGCAGCGCTATCGGATACATTCCGGCGTCCACTGCGCCGCTGAGTATGGTAACCTCACCGACAAAGACTGAGAAAGGCGGCAGACCGATGATCGCCAGCGTTCCCGCGCCAAGCATGAACGCCGTCAGAGGCATGTTTTTGGTCAGGCCTCGCACATCGGTCATTTCCTGCGTGCCGTATCCCTGTATCACATTTCCGGCGGAGAAGAATACCAGAGGTTTTGTGACCGAGTGTGCGATGATGTGGAACAGTGCGCCGAATACCGCAAGCGGCGCTCCTATCCCGAACCCTATCGCGATAATCCCCATATGCTCGATGCTGGAATATGCCAGCATACGCTTTATGTCCTTGGAGATAAGTATGAATGCGGCCGCCACTCCCAGCGACAGAATGCCGAAACCGATCATCATGGCCGACGCGAACCCCGGGACCGTGATATCAGTGATCACCTGGAACCTTAATATTGCGTACAGGGCGCAGTTGAGCAATGCGGCGGAGAGCATCGCGCTCACCGGCGTGGGGGATTGGCCGTGCGCGTCCGGCAGCCATGTATGCATGGGGACCAGCCCCATCTTGGTCCCGAAACCTATGATGATGAATATGAAGGCCATTTTTATCAGTACGGGGTCAAGGCCGGAGGCCGCTCCGAAAAGGACCGGCCAGTTGAGAGCCCCCGAGTCTCCGCCCAATATGTGGATCGATGAGGCATACATCAGAGTTATTCCGACGAGCCCGAGAGTTATCCCCACCGAGCATATCATCAGATATTTCCATGCCGCCTCCAGAGCACTGTTTTTGCGGTAGAATCCGACCAGAAAGGCGGACACCAGCGTGGTCAGTTCTATGGTGATCCACATAATGCCTACCGAGCTCACGACGAACACCGAAAGCATCGCGGCGAGGAAGAGATTGAACATGATATGATATTGGCGGACGTCTTTGGACCCGATCTCTTTCTTTTCTTCGTCGTGTTTCAAATATCCGTATGAGTACATCGCGGACATCAGGCAGACTATGCAGGTTATTATTATGAAGAGGGAAGACAGCCCGTCCACATACCAGAAGCTGTATTCTGTCGCGGTTCCGTCGAATGCGGGTATACAAACGGGCAGCGACAGGATCAGCACTGCCGCCGACCCCAGTATCGATATGTCCGCAGCGACCCTTCCGCTCGGAGATACGGCGGACAGAACAGCCGAGATCACAGGCACCAGAAGCAATAACTCAACACCGAACATCATTCTTTCAGCCTCCTCAGCACGGACGTGTCTATTGAGTCGAACGCCTTGCTTATGCGCAGCGCAAAGAGACCCACGATAACGGCGATCATGAGGACATCAAAGAATATCCCTATCTCAACAACGAGCGGCATGCTGTATGAGATCGATATAACGCCCAGAAACAGGCCGTTCTCCATCATCAGCAGGCCGACCGCCTCCGTCATGGCCTTCCTGCGTGTGACCATCATGAACAGGCCGATCAGTATGACGGACATCGACATGACGAAGCAGTTGCCGGTAATGGTCTCTATGGTACCTATGAGAGGTTCCGTCACCAGATATGCGATGATTATCAGTATCGCGGATATCAGCAAAGACCCCGGTATCCCCATGGTGGAGTCCACTTCCCTTCCGGAATGCATGCGGACGGTAGTTTTTCTCATGGCCCACGGGATCCAGATGACCTTGACCGCGAGGGTGATTGCGCCCGTTATGAATAATTCATTGTGCCCGGTAGAACCTGCGACCACGAATGCGAGGATCGCGAGGAACAGAGACTGTGTGGCGAAGGCGTTCAGAAGCTGAGCCATCCTTGTGGTTGTCATTGCCAGCATAGAAAGGAGAAGCATGGCCACGGCGCACAGGTCGATCAGATTTCCGGATATCGCAGCGTCCATCTTTTTACCTCACAGAATATACAAAGAGATCATCGCCAGCAGAGACAGGGCGAAAGAGGCGGTCAGGAGATTGGGCAGACGGAACAGACGGTATTTTGCGAGGTATGATTCCAACAGGGCTATCGCAAGGGTCACGCAAAGGATCTTTGCGAGTATTGTCATGAGGCCGATCAGGATCGCCAGGGGCGTCGCCGTAAGCGCTATGCCCCACGGGAAGAACAGGGTGCAGAGCATCGATGAGAATATCATCAGGCGCATCATTGAGGAAAGCTCCATAAGACCCAGCCCCCGCCCCGAGTATTCTATTATCATGCCTTCGTGCACCATGGTGAGCTCTAGATGCGTGGCGGGGTTGTCGAACGGGATCCTGGAATTCTCCGCCAGAAGTGTGATGAAGAAAGA
>Ga0123357_10010590_pt1 | contig 11748 bp, 5 predicted proteins | sample TergutEmb28metaG_FD_89873 | JGI IMG/M metagenome (GOLD analysis project Ga0123357, IMG submission 89873) | Embiratermes neotenicus P4 segment gut microbial communities from Petit-Saut dam, French Guiana - Emb289 P4 | ecosystem: Host-associated > Arthropoda: Insects > Digestive system > Gut ...
CAGATAAATACAAAACACATAAACACAGTGTGGACAGAGCCTACATTTGTTGAATTTTAAACCTGTTTGTGGATCACGTAACCAATAGTCTTTAAAAGGTTAATACAATAATTCTCCTGATGACGGTCACATGGCTGCCCGAAACATGTAGAGAATAGAAATAAACATACAAGAAAAATTGTGCGTCGAGTTGGTTATTTACAAGGATCAATAATTCAGAATTACGCTCTACTTCTGATTTCATCTTTCATTCACGCTGTGTAGTTGTCTTATCTCACATTCCTTTATGCAGACTAATCTTGTTATAATGTTCACCAGAACAACAGAGCGGATTGAGCGCTTTGATCGATGAGTAGCGAAGGAAGGTTGATAGCCATCATGATTAACAATTCCCGTACCTACAACCTGTAACTGCCACTGACCATACACTCTCTTCACGACGGAGCGATCTGACTAAAAGAATAAAAGTGCTGGGTTGAAAAGAGAAGAACTAGCAGAAGCAGATCGAAGACTGACAACGAATTTAAAACGGCGCTCTTGTTGCTGTTGTAACAAGCAAAGCAGCGACATTAGGAGGTTCAAACTTCACTTCCCTTCTTGCACATCTTTTCACACGTTTCTCTTGTAACCATGTCTCTCCACTTCTCCGTTCTCTTTGGGTTCCCCAAGGAGGTCTCCTTCTGGTTGACATCAGTAGGCAGGCAAAAGGTTCGCTGCGACAGGAAGAGCGACAAACTGTGAAGGTGTCAAGCCGTTTGTTTGTAAGTTCGTTGGTTTCTTAGTTCGGAGAGTCACGGCGTATGTGAAGTAGACAAAGTTTTAGAGTAAAGTGGCCTATGTTTATTTTAGTAAGGAATAAGTTCTGAAGCCCACATTAGACAGTAAGGAGAACCGTTGCGAGAAGTCGGAATTCCAGCTGTCTTCCGCAGGCAATTAGCCCTTCGTATGCCCCAACTATGAAACGATTTGTGTGCAAAATGTTTGTGAAACTTAATGCTATAACAATAGGTTGTGCATTTAAAACTTTGGTTATAATGAATTCGTTTGGAAATAATTCTTTTGAAGTCTTAGAACAATAGTCGTCAGGTTTTATAGCCGCTGTTTGAAGTAATTCTTTGGTTTTTAACATACGTTTATGGCAGATGTACAATTCGCTAGTTCACTTCTTTCCAAAAGTATGGCCTTGCGAAATAATTAGACAGCAGTGTGATTTCCTTTCTGAAGACACAATAAATATAATTCAAAAACACAAATCACTGCTCATCTACCTGAAGATTGTTAAACCAGTTGTGTTCAATGAGTCATCTAACTCATAAAAATGTAATACTGTTCAACAATTTCAGTTAATAACAAATTAATTTAGGAATTTACTATCGTTTTCACTTCAGTTTCCTTAGATTAACATATAAACCTTCTCAATTTAAACTTCAATTCATAAGATTACATAAAAATAAATATTTTCCCCCATAACGCTGCTACCATTCGTATTTCCTTCGTATTCATGGACGACTCATGTCTCATTTCTTTTGTGGGAGGGGGTAATATTCACAAACTATACTTCGAGCAGGAGTACCTTCCATCGTGCTTAAATAACTTGTTTGGTATCTTCAGTATTGTGTGTCCATACTGTTTGCCGTTCATTTCATAGAGGTCCGCCCTACAACTTAAATGTTGTGACATCTCGTGTTGCCAGCTACTGCTGCCAGGTTACACAACTTCACTGATGCTGTTTCTCACTCTAAACGCCCTCAATTTTTAAGATAAAGAGGAAGAAAAGGGCTAAAATAAGGGAAAGTAGAGGGCAATGGACTGTAAGTTAGGCGGGTGACGAACAAGGGAAAGAAGACAAAGAAATAGAACAGCAGAGAAGCGAAAGGAACAGTAGGGAGGACGAAGAGAAAGAGTAGGGAGGGAATTAGAACAGGGAGGGAAAAAATTAAAAAGATTATTAAATAACATTGTTGTCTTTTAATGTTATAACAATACCTGTAATATTCAGATGATCATCAAACCATAAGAATGGAACAGTGTTTGATGAATTGGTTCTGAACAGTCTCTTATTTTCCTACAATGAAAACTGCATGTGATGGTTTTTTGTTCATTTTTTTGACAGCGCAAATTTCTGTGAAGCTTCCTGCATATTTTACGGAAAATAACATTCGCATTAGAACGAGTGTAACAACAAGTACGTCTTCACGCCTGCATTACATTCGTCTGGTTGAAACAAATTATCAGCCCCGGCTACCACACCTACATCATAAAAATAAACCGTACTGAACGTGAGGAAAGTCGTTATTGCTTCTGGCCATGTTTACTTCTCCTCCGCAACGGAGGAAAGAAATCAGAACAGAGCCGGAACAATTTACGGACTTGGGTAATGACCAATGGGAAATCTTTGAACCCCCTCCTGCGCTCCAGGCACGTTTCCGCCAAGTCACTAAATGAAATATTCCTCTCTGCCCAAAAACTGTGGGTGGAAGAGGGGGGATTTGTCCTTTTTTTTTGACTGACTAAAATTACGGCTTAAAACAATATTAAAAATTTGGAATAAAAAAATGTTAAAAATATTTTATGGAAAACAGAAAATTATGCAGTTATTTAAAGGGTGCCTTACAAGTATTAAGTCTATTTTAAATCAGTATCCTTATTCTTTTGTTACCCCATGAAGGCGGTTCTTTCTGAGAAGCTCATCTACTGACGAAAAATTTGCAGACTTCAGTAATGAATCCTGCAAGTTCATTGCACTCTTTACAACAGCCAGACCTGAAAATGGTTTTTAAATTTTAAAAGGGAAAAAAATGTACGTCAACATATCTTCCATATTTATCTCAGTAATTAACCAACTTGACGCACAAAAATTTTTTTTACAGTAAGTTTATTTCATGCCTCTACATGTTTCGAGCACATGTGCTCATCATCAGGAGGTCAAAATTGCACAGTTTGAGAGAGGACTGCAGTTTTCTCTCAACCTGTGCACAAGACGGCCAAATATAGGTGTGGTGATACCAGAGGCTGTGTAATGCAATTTTGACCTCCTGATGATGAGCACATGTGCTCGAAACATGTAGAGGTATGAAATAAACTTATTGTAAGACAAAAATTTTGTGCATCAAGATGGTTAATTACTGAGATAAATATACTAAGATGCACGGTCAGCAAAACGTCAAAAAACATCTTCCATAATTCCAGAGCACTAGCATTCCTGATGAAATGGTTATACATCTAATGTTGCTGTATGAAAAATTAAATAATGTAAATTATTATCTATATGTCCGTATAACACTTAAATACCTGATAATTTAAACATCGTTGGATTTCTGCAAATATTAGCGCCGTTTCTTTCTTGGGTTCTTCAATATGAAATCAGGTAGGCCTATGTTTTCCACTTGTAGCGTGTTCGTTCCTTGTTGCCATAAGCGTCAAGGACCAAGCTACGATGGTTCTTCTGGCAACATTAGACCAAAATATGCTGAAGAATTTTTCGATTTGCTGATTTATAAAGACTGCATAATGCGGTACTTACAGATATAGTATGACGTCCAAAATCATTAATCAGAAGGTTATAGTTAGCTGCTGGTTCAGTGCTTCTCAAACTGCATTCAGCGGAAGCCCGTAGCGCTCTAAAGGGGTTGCAACTTTTCTGCCACACTTGAATAATCTACATTATCCATTGTCCTGCATTCGTTAGAATGTAGTCAAATTTATGTTACTGCTTCGTTACTTATTTGAAGTCACTGTATTTTTCAGATCTACGCTCTCCAGGGATACTACGCAACCTACAGTGGTAATTCCATACTGACGTTTCGGGACAACGAATCGGTCCAATCTTTAAGGTCCAAGAAATCCAGCAATCCTCTTCTTGTGTCCTTAATCCTTAAATATGTGTCAGACAGGTTGTCCCGAAACGTCGGCAAGGAATTACCGCTACTCGCTGCGTAACATCACAGAAGAGCGCATCTCATCTACTTCGCGGGGGGAAGCCTGAAGCCACGCAAAGTACTTCATCATGCAGGCCTATGGAAAACATATCACATGCATGCGGTCGTTTCGGAGCTACAAGGCATGAATATTCAATTCTTCTGGGACATGGTGCCGTGTAGATTGGTACATACGTTCCGACGTTCCGGAGAAGCTAGCTGCTTCTCTCAGCAGCGAAGTACAAAAAGAGTCCAATTGAGCCTTAATTTCATCCCCATGTCAATAAAGCGGGGAGATCTTAGTTTCGAAGAAAGAATTATGTGTAAATAATACGTTATATACAATACAGTTCATACACACAATCACCAATGCACCGTCAATTATAAGACCAAACGTTAGCACAACGATCACTGTATGTAATATTGTAAGAACTACACAAAATACCGCGTAGTTTCTTAAGACGTTGCAACCGAATCTTCCCTGATCGTGTAATCCCACACAACTGCAGGTGTAATTAATTAAATTCGCTCTGTTACCTGCCATGAAGGTACAGAGAGGGAGTAGCAGTAGGGCCCTGCTCTTTCTTTAACCTCGGCGCTAGATGGGGTGGTTGGCAATCGCCTCGTCCCTGACGCTTTAGCCCCGAGAATTAACCGGTATCCAATGTGTAAGAGGCTGGGTGGCCTCCAGGATCGGTCTGGACGGGTGCGGAAAATTCTCCCGTACCGGAATCCAATCCCAGGACTTTTCAGGCAGTAGCGAGTCGCTATACCGTCTGCGCTATCCCGGGCCGTGCAGGTGTAATTTATACTGTGAAATATGTAATGCCTCTTCACAAGGTTTATATGTTATGAAGGGAAGGCTAGAAGTGATTATATGGCTGGAGAGGAAAGTAGCGATAGAAAGTGTACTTCCTGAATCGACATTTGAATCAAAAGTGTAAACTCCTTTGTACGTTATAAAAAACAGCAATAGTGGTTTTTTTTTGCGTATTTATCTTGAAACAGCAAAAAGTTGTGTAACGAAGGTAGAGCTCACAAAGCGAAAAATGGCTCATGTCGATACACTAAAATTTCTGTTTATAATGCCCTACTGACAATAAAAATATACGGTTCGTGACTTCAGTACGACATTAATGTCCACGCTGTGGAACATTCATCAATTATAGGGTGTTCCTACGGCAAGGTGTTTTCCTATAAGTAGGCTTACACTGGAAAGAGTCCAGTGCAAAATTTAGTTTAGATTCAGCTCATTAGTTTGTGGCGGTAGCCATTTGAATATTACATATTGGCCTACCAAACTCAGTCAAAATCCTTCCCGCATATCTCTGGATGAACCATGCTGCAAGATGGGCAGATGGACATGATAAAAGGGGTACAGCTATTCGTTTGTTTGTGCACAATGTTGAAAGACTGAATAATACCTTACATGGAGAGGTTAAACCAGAGGGGCCTACGCTTCAGAGAGCGTTCGGTAATTTGATGAAGGACTTCTTCCCACGTTGGTGGTGTTCTGTCACGTGAAAGCTAGAGTCCTCTTCTCGCAACGTAGCGCCTGGGAATTAATTTCACTAATCGTGTTTTACTAGAGGCCTCGTGTCTTCGGAGTGCCAGACAGAGACAGGAGGGAATCTAATTGTGCTATTTTGATGTTATGAGATGAGGGACAAACCAAAGGAGACGAGACGATTGACAACCGAAAGCGCTAATAGGATAGGCAGCTAGACGGGAGTGACACCTCGTCTTCTGTCAGTTCCGCACAAACTGTCATGTGCACTTCCATAAACAAACTGTCCTCCCGAAATTAACGCATAAACATTTCTTCACGCCGTTCGCAATAGAATGCTGCGGACTGAAATTTTCACAGCCTAAAATGAAGACAAAATACTTGACAAAGTTGTTTTGAAATATAATTATGAGGTTATCAAATAATTTATTTTGTCACTTTTATTTTTAGCGACAATGATTGTTTCTTTGACACACAGGAATTTGGTCAGAGTTCCCAGAGCATACAAAGAAATTCCTGATTTTCTGTGCTACAATCAGCTTTTCAAGAAGAAATTTGAGTTAGGTATTTCTTCGTGATTTTCTCTCTCCATTAGTGCAGTCAATAAAGTAACCGATAGAATTAGATACAATTACACACAATTCCAGTAGTGATTTCAGAACAATATTTTCGTCACTGTGTTCACAAAACCCCAGACGTCCACCAACTTCCCTGCACTGTTCTGTGTTCTATCTATTTCAAAATATAATGAAATAAAATTATGGTAGATGACGACGGAATTACAGATAAGTCTTTTGTCTTTGCCGTTTCATTAGCGACAGGAAATTAGCCATAGCAATTAACGTAATCAGATTAAGAGAGGGCCAAGTATTTTCTCCACGTCTATTGTAGGGCTTCATGACGCTATGCTTAGACAGGGTGACACTTTCTTTTTTACCGTTTACTCTGTGTGTGTATGTGTGTGTGTGTATGTGTGTATATATATATGTATGTATATATATATATATATATTCGGATTTATTCAAGTAGAATATGAAAGACGTTAAAAAAATCTTCAGTAAAAACGCCGGTTCTGGTAAAAGCCAACAGGTTTATTAATATATAAATTGCACATGGCAACCGCAGTATCTCCTATAAAAGTAATTAGACTTTCATAGACCTAGCTGATCGCAAATTTCGTCCCACCATCTGTGGGAAGCGAAGAGTCGCTAACCTCACAGACCAGCAACGAATTTCAAGTAGAAATAAAAGACTATACTTTGTTATTGTAGACGTCTGAAGTTCTACAATTCTCATATTTTTAAATTCATGTGCGATAACAGAACTTAGTTGTATAACAATAAACGTAATCTGTAATTTAGCTCATGCTGGACCCCTAAGAATACTGTCAAAAATACAATTCCTGAAGAACAAGTATTTTTATTGTCATAATTAAAAAATAATAAATTTATTATTTTGATTGATGGTATTATTGTTAGTTGTGATAACAGTGTAGTATTATCCTGGGGGATGAGGCCTGTTTCTTGGAACTCTTAACTATATGCTTATGTGAACGTTGCAAACAGCCATTTGTTTAAAAACAGAAACATCAGAACAACACATATATATATAGGTTAAGGAAAGGAATAAAACACTGGAGTAGTCATTGGGAGATAAAATATTCGTCACCATAATCTTAGTAATTAACCAACTTAATGCACAATTTCTTGTTTTATAATAAGTTTGAGAGAGGACCTGTGCACCGGACGGCCACCTACAGGTGTGTGATACCAGATGCTGTATAATACAATTTTGACCTCCTGATGATGAGCACAACAGTGTTCGAAACATGTAGAGATGTATAATAAATTTATTATAGAACAAGAATTTAAGTTGGTTAATTACTAAGACTATACTGAAATGCACGGTCAGCAAATCATCAAAATTCGTCACCATATTTGTAAAGAGGGGTTGCTGACGAACCGGGTGGGAGGAGATTCGTCCGCTGAGTATGTGGACAACTGAGCAGCTCACAGATGTGTTCTCTTATCATTGTTACTGTTTTATATAACAGCATTTTAAATTATTAAAGCCATATGGCGTCGAAGGTACATGAGTGAAGCATGAAGATGGGACATCACTAAGGCTACAGTCACGAGAACACAGAATTACTCAGAGAAAACCCCGTCTCAGTGCCCCTTTGTTCACCACATTTCCGACACTGACTTACGTGACTTTTAAGTAGTACTTCAGAAGTAGGCCTAGCGCTGTTGGAGAGCGGCCGAAAGCTGTGAGCTCAGGCGGCCGGTCGCGTGCCACTGCGCCGTATCTCGCCACCAGTCATTCGCGCCAGACAGATCTAGACACGGAAAGACAGTACCTCAACCTCAACCTCAACCTCCCGGAGCAGAAGGCTTAATTCAGCTCTTCTTCCTCCTCCCTTTCTTCTCTGGGGCTGAAGCACGATTCCACCTTCGGTTCTTTGAACGCACATGTGTTCTTAGCATTAAGAATACACCTGGCGGTCATCACATATTTGTAAGACAGGAACACTCTCTCACATCCTGAGCCAAATAAATCCATTCCACGCTTAGTTCAGTAGTATTCACCATTTCTGTAGTTCCGGCTGACAGTTGAGGTACCGAATTTCAGTACATGAATGTAAAAAAAGAGAGAGAAGAAGTAATGGAATATGGGAAGGTTAATACTGATTGCATATCCATATAATGTGACCCAACAGGATGCACTATTTACTACTAATTTATTTCAATAACAATCCTGTACATCTTTATTGTTGCACCGTGCATTTTGTAGAATCACTTTAATTATCACACCAACTAATGCACTTACATAAAATTTCACATTAAAACATCTAAAATCGCCCCAACATGTTTCGATCCTAAGATCATCCTCAGGGAGCTACGTTGTTCCTTGCTAAAGTCATTTTAAAAACACTCATTAATTAATTCCTTTATATTAATGAGTGTTTTTAAAATGACTTTAACAAGGAACAACGTAGCTCCCTGAGGATGATCTTAGGATAGAAATATGTTGGAGCGATTTTAAATGTTTTAATGTGAATTTTATGTATTTGCATTAGTTGGTTTGATAATTAAAGTAAGCCTCTACATATTTCGAGCAGGCTTGCTGCTCATCATCAGGAGGATCGACTCTGTATAAACAGCAATTGGTATAGTCGTGCGTTGTGTTGATTGGCTGCTGCCAGCAGCCAGTCAACACAACGCACGACTATACCAATTGCTGTTTATACAGAGTCGATCCTCCTGATGATGAGCAGCAAGCCTGCTCGAAATATGTAGAGGCTTGTTATTGAAATAAAGTAATAATAAATAGTGCATCCTATTGGTTAAAATTATACTGATATATCACTATATATCAAGGATATATCACGATATACGTTCAACAAAACATTAAAAGCTGACTGCACATTTCATCTGCGAGTCTTATAAAGTACTTTGGTTCCACAGTTCAACGCTTCGCTACAAAAAATAAATAACATAACCTTCATTTTATTTAGAAAGGAGCTCGCCGTGCTTCGTACAAATGCAGTCGAACTTGTTGTTGATAGAGAACAGTTGGATATTTTTAAGATATTCTCTAAGTTATCCGGGAGACCGCGGTAGCACAGTGGCTAAGGTGTTGTGCTTCAAATCGGAAGGTCGCTGGTTCGATTCCAGATGGTGTCACTGGAATGTTTCATTTACATAATCCTTCCGATCGCACTATGGCCCTGGGGTCGACTCAGCCTCTAACAGAAATGAGTACCAGGAGCATTTCCTGGGGGTAAAGGCGGCCGGTGCGTACGGCTGACAACCTTACCACCACCCTGTACCTTTGTCATGTATTCTGGGAACCTTACATTCCTGGAACCCTCTGGGCCACTCCAGGCCTGTAACGCGGACTGATTTACCTTACCTCTAAGTTATCTGCCTGCATCGACACAGTGAGACTCAAAACGGTATCCAAAAGCACACATGAGTCTGGTCTTGTGTCAGTGTCTGATGTCTTTAACGTGCTGAAAGTTACCAAGAAGTAATGTCTTGGTTAAAAAAGAACTCATATTATTCTAGCACGAAACCACAGTAAATTGTCTTACTCAGCGTAGCAGTGTCTTCCGGCAAACACGCAACTTAAGAGTCCGTTTCTGAGACTTGTAAATAGAAAAGTCCTTGTAGACTTCGTGGTCTTCCCTCCTAGGTATGGCAGAAGTGTAACCGACTTCTGAGGTTGGGACGCCCATGAGAAGCGCTTACGTTGTCCCGATGATGTGAGTGGTGATATAGGAGGATGTAGTGCCAGGAGGGCCCTTAAACCTAAATTCTACTAACCTACCCAGACCATGGACTCTGACCACTAAACCACGAGGCTGTTCTGTTTTTCAAAATAAAAATGCACTTTTCAGCTTATGAAACCAAGTGTTTGTGTTATCTGAGGGCGCTATCAAGTGCTGATAAAACAGCGTTGGTTACAGACGATGAATTGGCATGGGACATCCCTGGAATGATAATGACAAGAGAATACTGACATGTTCGGAGAAGAACCTCTCCCAGTGCCAGTTTGCCCACAATACATCCCACGGGCCAGCCTGGAACTGCGGCCGGACCAGCGCTGACAGGCCGGCAACTAAGCGCCTTAGTCGTGGCATAGCCCAAAACTGAGATTTGCTTAACTGAATTGCAGTCTTGACGTAGATCGCTGCATTAAAGAGAAAGGGGGCGAGCGAACTGTCTGTGGTCCGCGGGACGCGGAGCGATTACCACTGTTTCATGTGCTACATGGAAAAGGGAAATAAAAATGTAGGTTTTGCCGCTCATCCATTCTGTGGTCTGTCTTACAGCAGGTCCATAGCCTCTTCCAAACCGAGTTCTCCACAAATTGCGATCTAGTGTTTCCTCCTTCAATTTCCAGTATCCTACCTTTTCCTTTAGGTCATCCAGTAGCTGCTTACGGTTCCTTCCTCACCTTCCCGTCACTTCTACCCTTCCCTCTATCTTTCTCTCATTAACGTGTTTCAGAAGGCAGTTAGTATGCAAGATGTGACCAATCCACTTAACCTCCCTACTCTTCATTTTGTAAGATATTTCTCTCAAACTCCACTCTTTGTAACACTTCTTCTTTTCTCACACGATCGGTCCAACTGATCTCCTCCATCCTTCTCCAGCACCACATTTCAAAACTTTCCAGGTATTTACCGTAAAGGTAAAGTGTTCCTGGTGTGGCCCAGAGGGTGGGTAGAGGTATAGCTCTACTCTTCCATGACCGCGGCACTAGAAGGGGGTGAGTGGTCAGCAGTACACCCCGGCCGCAATTTACCCCCGGGGAAGACCCGGTACCCATTTTACAGGAGACTGGGTGGGCCCCAGGGCCAGGCTGGACGGGCGGAAAATCTCGTATCCACCGGGATTCGATTCCGGATCGTCCAGCCCGTAGCCACTGAGCTACCGGGTCCACTCCAGGCATTTACTACTATCCGAAATTCACAGACCGGTCACACCGAAGTTTTATGCGGCGTCCAAATAATGGTCTTTTCGGGATTTCACAGCGTGTAGGATAAGTTTGTTCCGACGTTTCGGAGAGGTTTCCTGTCCTTCCAGGACGTCGCAACAAAATAGCGCGGCGTGAGAACCCAAAAGACCACAATTTTAGCGACACACTATCATGAGAAATCAAAACTTATATTAAAGACATTTCCAGTGAATGTTAAACTTTGCTAACGTGTGCAGAAGTGGGAAGAATTTCAGTAATATATAATATATTAATGTAATAAAAAAGTCGAACACATCTGAAGCCCCAATTGGTACATTGCACAGGCTTGTACACGGTATTTGAAGGTAATATTTACGATTAAAAGTTTGTCGCTGTGCACAAGCCCCACTTCAAGAAAAAGTTGAGGAAGTGGAAATCAAACTTCGTGTATTCTTCACATCGACACTAGACGAAGGTGGGTTCCAGATAAGAGCTTTGCGAAGCCAGGAACCTCTCAGAGTCCGATAGCAACAGAGGGCAGTTTATTCATGCCGTAAATAAAATTGCGGCTCAAAAGCATAAAATAGGCCTACCAATACTTAAAGTTTTACAACTATAATTTTACTGTGTAAGTTCTGTAACAAAATAAATTTGAGAAATAGTACATCTCGTTGGCTTTTATTATAAGAATGACTGTATAAAATTTGATGTTCTCACAAACCTAAAGCTAAGGCAGACCTTGTTCTTAAGCTTTCGCCGTGTTCTAAATGTAAATTATTCCTTTTTGGGTAATTCCCCGGCGTCTGAGTTCTAATTGCCGACGTTTCGGAACTCACTATCGGTTCCATCTTCATAGGC
>Ga0123357_10010592_pt1 | contig 11746 bp, 42 predicted proteins | sample TergutEmb28metaG_FD_89873 | JGI IMG/M metagenome (GOLD analysis project Ga0123357, IMG submission 89873) | Embiratermes neotenicus P4 segment gut microbial communities from Petit-Saut dam, French Guiana - Emb289 P4 | ecosystem: Host-associated > Arthropoda: Insects > Digestive system > Gut ...
AGTACCTCCATATATCCATTCACCAATACCACTTTACCTCCATATGTCCATTCAACAACACACTCAGTACCTCCATATGTCCATTCACCAACACACACAGTACCTCCATATGTCCATTTATCAACACACACAGTACCTCCATATGTCCATTCACCAACACACTTAGTACCTCCACATGTAAATTCAGCAACACACACAGTACCTCCATATGACCATTCACCAACACACAAAGTACCTCCATTTGTCCATTCAGCAACACACACAGTAACTCCAATTATCCATTCACCAACACAATCAGTACATACACATGTCCATTCAGCAACACACAGAGTACCTTCATATGACCATTGACCAACACACAAAGTACCACCATATGTCCATTCAGCAACACACACAGTACATACACATTTCCATTCAGCAACTCACACAGCACCTCCACATGTCCATTCAGCAACACACACAGTAACTCCATATGTCCATTCACCAACACACTCAGTACCTCCATATGTCCATTCACCAACACACACAGTACCACCATATGTCCATTCAGCAATACACACAGTACCTCCATATGACCATTCAGCAACACACAGTACGTCCATATGTCCATTCAGCAACACACAAAGTACCTCCATATGTCCATTCAAAATCACACATGCAGTACAACCTTATGTCAATTCCCCAACACACAGCGAACTTCCAAATGTCCATTCAACAAAGCAGTGCAGTACCTCTATATTTTCATTCCCAAAACACTCAGTACCTCCATAAGTCCATTCACCAACACACACAGGATCTCCATATTTCCATTCATCAACGCAAATATAGTACCACAATATTTTCATTAGCCAACACACACAATACCTCCATAAGTCCATTCACCAAAACATTAGTAGTACTTCCATATGTCCATTCACCAACAAATACAGTACCACCATATGTCCATTAACCAACACACAGTAACCCCATATGTCCATTCATCAACACAAATGTTTTACCTCCAAATTTTCATTCCCCAACAAACACAGTAACTTCTTATAACCACATACCAACTTCACCAACAAACACAACACCTCTAAATTTCCATTCACCAACGCAAATGTAGTACCTCTATATTTTCATTCCAAAAAACCAGTACCTCCATATTTCCATTCAAAAACACACAATACGTTCATTTGTACAACCCCAACATAAAATACTTCCATATTTTCATTCCCAACACACAGAGTACATCTATATGACATTTCCCCAACACACACAAAAACTTCATATGTCCATTATACAACACACAAAGTACCTACATATGTCCTCTCACCAACTCAAACAATAAATCCATATGTCCATTTTCCACCACACATGCAGTACCTTCATATGTCCATTCACCAACACACACAGTACATCCATATTTCATTCACCAACACACACAGTATATCCATATATACTTTCACCAACACACATATTACCTCCATATGTCCTTCCACCAACACAAACACTATACACATATGTCCATTCTCCAACAAACACCGTACCACCATATGTACATTCAACAACACACAGTACATCCATAAGTCCATTCACCAACACACACAGTAACTCCATATGTCCATTCACCAACACAAAAACTACTTCATTATGTCCATTCAAAAACACACTTAACATACTACTATGTCCATTCAGCAACACACAGAGTACCGCTATATTTCCATTCACCAAAACACCCAGAACCTCCATATGTCCATTTAACTATACATATATTAGTCCCATATGTACTTTCACCAAAACACACATTACACCCATATGTCCTTTCACCAACACACATTACCTCTATATGTCCATTCTCCAACACAGAAAGTACATCTATATGTCCATTCACCAACACACACAGTACCTCCATATTTCCATTCACCAACACACACAGTATATACATTTGTCCAAACACCAACACACACAATATCTCAATATGTAATTTCACCAACACACACAATAATTCCATATGTCCATTCACCAACACACATAGTATATCCATATGTCCATTCAACAAAACTCACAGTACCTTCATATATCCATTCACCAAAATACACACAGTGACTCCATATATCAATTCACCAACACACAGAGTACCTCCATATATTCTTTCACCAACACTCAAAATATCCTTCATTGTCCAGTCACAAATCACACATTAACTCCTTATATCCATTCACCAACACACAAAGTACCTCCACATTTCCAGTCAACAACACACACAGTGCCTTCATTTGTCCATTCAGCAACACACAAATTATCTCCCTATGCCCATACACCAACACACAGGATGCCACCATATTTTCATTCCCCAACAAACAGAATACCTTCATATGTCCATTCACCATCACATACAGTAACTCAAAAAGTCCATTCACCAAAGCAAATGTTGTACCTTCATATTTCCATTCACCAACACACACAGTACCTCCATATGTCCATTAACCAACACACAGATTTCTTCCATATATCCATTCAACAAAACACACAGTACCTACATATTTTCATTGTCCTGCACACACAGAATTTCCATATGTCCATTCAACAACACTCAAGCAGTACCTCCATAATTCTATTCAACAAAATACACAGTAATTCCAAATGTCCAGTCACCAACACACATGCAGTTATTTAATATATCCATTCACCAACAGACACAACACATCCATGTATCCATTCACATCACACATGCAGTATTTCCATATGTCCATTCCCCAACACACATGCATTAACACCATATGTCCATTCTACATCGCAAATTTAATACCTTCATTTTTTCACTCCCCAAAAACACAGTAATTCACTTTGTTCATTCACTAACGCACATATATTACCTCCATATGTGCCTTCACGAACACCCACATTAAATCCATTTGATAATTCATCAACACACATGCAGTAACCCATTATGTCAATTAACCAACACACACAGTAACTCTATATGTCCATGCACCAACCACATGCAGTAATTCTATATGTCCATTCACCAACACATGCAATAATTCCAAATGTCCATACACCAACACAAACTGTACCAACATAATTTCATTCCTCAACACTCCCAGTAACTCCGTATGACCATTCACCAACATACATTCATTTCCTCTATATGTCCTTTCTCCAAAACACACAGTACACCTACATGTCCATTCACCAACACACATGCAGTAAATACAAATTTCCATTCACCAACACACATGAAGTTCCTCCATATGTCCATTCACCAACACACACAATACCTCCATATATCCATTCACCAACACACAGAGTACCTCCATATGTCCATTCACCAACACACACAGTAGCTCCATATATCCATTCACCAACACCACATTACATCCATATGTCCATTCACCAACACACACAGTACCTCCATATATCCATTCACCAAAACCACATTACCTCCATATGTCCATTCACCAACACACACAATACCTCCATATATCCATTCACCAGCACACACAGTAACTTCATATGTCCATTCAGCAACACACACAGTACCTCCACATGTCCATTCACCAAAACACACAGTACCTCCATATGTCCATTCAGCAACACACACAGAATCTCCATATGTCCATTCACCAACACACACAGTAACTCAATATGTCCATTCACCAACACACACAGTATATCCATATGTCCATACACCAACACAAACGGTACTCCCATAAGCCCATTCACTAACACACATGCAGTACATCCATATGTAAATTCAACTACACACATGCAGTACTTCGTCATGTTTACACACAGTATATCCATAAGACCATTCCCCAACACACAAAGTACCACCATATTTCCATTCACCAACACACATATAATACCTCCATTTTTTCATTCCCCAATACAAACAGTACCTCAAATTATCCATTCACCAACACAAACAACACCTCCATATGACTATTCAACAACAAACATGTTTTACCTCCATATTTTCATTCACGAACACACATTCTGTAACTTCACATTTCCATTCAGCAACACAAATACTACCTTCATATGTAAATACAAGAAACACACACAGTACCTATTTATGTCCATTCCGCAACACACACAGCATCAACTTATATCCTTTCACCAACACACACAGTACCTCCATATGTCTATTCAACAACAATCACAGTAAGTCCACATGTACTTTTGCCAACTCACACAATCCTTCCATATTTTCATCCCCAACACACACAGAAACTCAATAAGTCCTTTCAAGAACACACATGCTGTATCCCCATGTGTCTATTCACAATAAATCACAGTAGCTCCATATGTCCATTCAACAACCCACAAATTATACCCATACGACCATTCACCAACACACACTGTACCACAATATTGTCTTTCGCAATCACACACAGTAAAACATTATATCCATTCACCAAAACACATGCAGTATTTCCATAAGTCTATTCACCAACTCTCACTGTATATCCATACGTCCATTCACCAACACACAGAGTAAATGCATGTGTCCATTCACCAACACAAACAATAAATCCATACGCCCAATAACCTACACAAATTCAGTACCTCCGTATTTCCATTCACCAACACAAAAAATAAATCCATACATTCACTCATTTTCACACATGCAGTAACTCAAAATTTCCATTCACCAACACAAACAGTTCGTCCAAATGTCCATTCACAAACACCCATGCTGTACCTCCATAAGTCCATTTACCATTACACATGCAGTACTACCATATGTCCATTCCCCAACGCATATTTAATAGCTCCATATTTTCATTCACCAACACACATTCAGTAATTCCACATGTCCTTTAAACAACAAAAACTGTACCTCCATATGACCATTCCCCAACACAAACAGTACTTCCATATATCCATTCCCAAACTCACAGATTATTTACATATATCCTTCCACCAAAACACACAATACATCCATATGTCCAATCAAAAACACACTTAGTACCTCCATATGTCCATTCACCAACACACACAGTACTTCCAAATTTTCATTCCCAAATACACAGTGCTTCCATATGTCCATTCACCAACTAACATGCAGTACATTCTTATGTCCATTCACCAACACAAACATTACCACCATATGTCCAAACTCTAACGCACATATAGCACTACCCTTTGTCCATTCACACACACACAGTAATTCCAGGTGTCCATTTACAAAAACAAACAAAACTTCCATATTTTCTTTCCCAACACCAACAGTAACACCATATGTGTATTCACCAACTCACATGCAGGACCTCCAAATGTCCATTCATCAACTCACACTGTAAATCTAGATTTCCATTCACCAACACACATGAAATGAAACCATATGTCCATTCACTAACACACATGCAGTAAATCCATAAGTCCATTCACCAAAAAACACAATAACTCAACATGTCCATTCCTCAACACAAATTAACTGCATAAGTCCGTTCACCAACACATATGAAGTACCTACATAAGTCCATTCACCAACACACATTAGCTCCACATGTCCATTCAACAAAACACACAGAACATACTATTGTCCATTCAACAACACACACTACCTCCATACGTCCATTCACCAAAACACACAGTACTTCCACATGTCCATTCACCAACACACAATATAATTCTATATGTCCGATCACAAAAACACACAGTAACTCCACATGTCCCTCCACCAACACACACAGAATCCTCCATATGTTCACTCAACAACACACAAAGTAACATCATATGTCCAATCTCCTATACCCATGCAATAATTCCGTATGACGATTCAAAAACTCACATATAGTAATACTATATGTTCGTTCCCAAACCCACACAGTAACTCCATATGTTCATTCACCAACTCACATATAGTAACTCCATATCTTTAAACTCCAAAACACACAGTACTACCTTATTTCATTCCCCAACTTCCACAGTTTCTCCATATGTACATTCACCATTACTCACAATAACTCAATTTGTCCATTCGACAACGAAAGCAGTACTTCCATATTTCCTTTCCCCAAAACACACAGTAAATCCATAATTACATTCACCAACACACATTCACTACATCAATATGTCCATTCACCAACACACACAGTATATCCATATGTCCATTCTCCAACACACTCAGCATCTCCACTTATCCATTCACAAACACACACAGAACTTCCATATATCCAATCATAAAAACATCCAGAACTACCAAATTTGCCCATTCGACAACACACATACTGTACCTGAATATGTCCATTCACCAACACAATCAGTATATCAACAAGTCTATTCACCAACACACAGAGTAACTGCATATGTCCATTCAACAACAAACCAAGTACAACCATACGTCCATTCACTAGGAAAAATATTACCGCCAAATGTCTATACAACAACACACACATTAACATCATATAATCATTCACCAAACACACAGTACCTCAATACGTTCATTCAACACCACACACAGTACCACCACATGTCCATTCTCAAACACAAACTCTACACCCATATGTCCATTCACCAACACACATGCAGTAACTCCATATGTCCATTCAGATCACAAACAGCACCTACACATGTCCATTCACCAACACACACAGAACTTCCATATGTCCACTCCACAACACACATAGTACCACCATATGTCCATTCTCAAACTCAAATCTAGTACCTCCATATTTTGAAACCCAAACTCACACAGTACCAAATTTTTCCACTCACCAACATACACAATACATCCATATGACATTTCACCAACGCGAATGAAGTAACACCATATTTTCATTCACCACCACACATGCAGGAACTAGATATTTCCATTCAGCAACACAAATCATAACTCCATATGTCCATTCAACAACACACAGTATACCGCCTTATGTCCATTCCCTAACACACACAGAACCTACATATGTCTATTGACCAACACACACATATCGTCAATATGTCCATTCACCAACAAACACAGTATCATCATATGTCCTTTCATCAAAAAACACACTACATCCATATGTTCTTCCCCAACACACACAGTAACTCCATATGTCCATTCACGAACACATATGCAGTACCCACATATGTCTATTCACCTTCACGCATATTACCTCCAATTGTCCAATCACGAACAAATACATTATCTACATATATCCATTCACCAACACACACAGTAACTCCATAAGTCCATTCACCAACAAACGCAGTACTACAATAATTCTTTCACCAAAACACACAGTAAATCAATAATTCCATTCACCAACACAATTGCATTAAACACTTTTGACTATTCACCTCCACACACATTACCTCCATATGTCTATTCACCAACACACATAGTACCTCCATATGTCCATTAACCAACACACATAGTACCTCCATATGTCTCTTTACCAACTCACACTTTTTCTCAATATTTCCATTCTCCAACACACAGAGTACCATCATATGTCCATTTACCAACACACACAATACCTCCATATGTCTATTCACCAACACACACAATAACTCCATATGTCTATTCACCAACACACATAGTACTTCCATATGTCCATTCACCAACACACATAGTACCTCCATATGTCTCCTTACCAACACACACAGTATCTCAATATGTCCATTCTCCAACACACAGAGTACCATCATATGTCCATTTACCAACACACACAATACCACCATATGTCCATTCACCAACACACACAGTAGCTCCATATGTCCATTCACCAACACACACAATACCTCCATATGTCTATTCACCAACACACATAGTACCTCCATATGTCCATTCACCAACACACATTGTACCTCCATATGTCTCTTTACCAACACACACAGTATCTCAATATGTCCATTCTCTAACACACAGAGTACCATCATATGTCAATTTACCAACACACACAATACCTCCATATGTCCATTCACCAACACACACAATACCACCATATGTCTATTCACCAACACACATAGTACCTCCATATGTCCATTCACCAACACACATAGTACCTCCATATGTCTCTTTACCAACACACACAGTATGTCAATATGTCCATTCTCCAACACACAGAGTATCATCATATGTCCATTTACCAACACAAATTGTAACTCCATTCGTCCATTCAACAAATCACATACAGTACCTCCTTATGTCCATATACCAACACACATATTTCGTCCATATGTCCATTTACCAACTCTTATGCAGTAACTACATATGTGCATTCACCAACGCACATGTAATAAATCCAAATATTCATTTACCAACTCACATGCAGAATCTCTACATGTCCTTTCACCAGCAAACACAGCACCTACTTACGTCCATTCACCAACACACACAGTACATTCGTATGTCTATTCCAAAACACACACAGTACCTCCATATATCCATTTACCAACACACACAGTACCTCCATATTTCCATTCACCAACACACAGAGTACCTCCATACGTCCATTCACCAACACACACAGTACATTCGTATGTCTATTCCACAACACACACAATAACTATATTTGTCCATTCACCATCACACTCAGTACCACCCTATTTTCGTTCCCCAAACACACAGTAAATCCATATGTCCATTCACTAACAAACATGCAGTACATCCATGTGTCCATTCACCACAAAACACAGTACCACCTTATGTCCATTCACCAATGCAAAAGTAGTACCTAAACAAGTCCATTCACCAACACACACACACTTCCTCTGAAAGTCCAATCACCAACACACACAATAATTCCAAATAGCCATTCGCCAAAACCCATGCAGTAACTACATATATAAATTCAAAAATGTACATGAAGTACCTCTAGGTTTTCATTCATCAACACACACTGTACCTGCATATGTTCATTCACCAAATCACATAGTGTACCTCCAAATTTTCATTCACCAAACACATATTACCTCCATGGTTTCATTCCCCAACTCACACAGAATTTCCATATGTCCATTCACCAACACTCACAGAATTTCCATATGACCATTCACCAAAACACATTCAGTATATTCATATGTCCATTCACCAACACAAACAGTATATCCATACGTCCATTCACCAATACACCCAGTTCCTCAAATTGTCCATTCACCAACACACACAGTACTTGCATATGTCCATTCAACAAAACACACAGAACCTCCACATGTCCATTCATCAACACACACAGTACTACCAAATGTCCATTCACCAACACAAATGCAGTAACACCATATGTCCATTCACAAAAAAAATCCCAGTACATCCAAATATAATTTCACCAACACACACACACCACTTCAATATGTCCATTCAACAACACACACAGTAACAAATTTTCCATTCACCTACACTCACAATATATCTATATGACAATTCACAAATGCAAATGTATTAACACAATATTTTCGTTCACCAACACACATGAAGGACCTCCACATTTCCATTCAGCATCACAAATCATAACTCCATATGTCCATTCACCAACACACACAGTACCTCCATAAGTCCATTCACCAACACAGAGAGTTCCTCCTTATGTCCATTCAGCAACACACACAGTAACTCCATATGTCCATTCACCAACACACCCAGTACCTCCATATGTCCATACCTCAACACACACAAAATTACATAAGTCTGTTCACCAACACACACAATACCTCAATAAGTAAATTCACCATCAAACACAGTAACCCCATAAGTCCTTTCACAAAAAAACACACTACATCCATATTTTCTTCCCCAACACACACATTGACTCAATATGTCCATTCTCGATACCACATGCAATACCCACATATGTCTATTCTCCTTCAAACACATTATCTCAATAAGTCCGACCTCAAACAAACACAGAAACTCAAATGTCCATTCCCTAACAAACAAAGTATTTCCAAATGTCTTTTCACCAACACACACAGTACCTCAATATGTACATTCAACAACACAAACAGTACTTACATATGTCCATTCACCTACAAACACAGTACCTCCATATACCCATTCGCCAACTCTCACAGTACCTCCATAATTTCATTCAACAACACACACAGTACCAACAAATCTCCATTCAACAATATACACAGTACCTCCATATGTTCCTTCACAAACACATATGCGGTACCTCCATATGTCCATTCACCAACACACATAGTAACACAAAGTGTCCATTCACAAACACACACAGTAACACCATATGCTCATTCCCCAAAACACAGAGTATAAACTTATGTCCATTCAGCAACACACATGTATTACCTACATATTTTCATTCAACAACACACACAATACATCCATTTGTCCATTCAACAAATCACACAATAACACTTTATGTCCATTCATCAAAGAACATATAATACAAGCATATTTTCATTCAGCAACTCACATTCATTACATGCATATGTCTATTCAGCAAAACAAACAGTACCTCCATATGTTCATTCAACAACAATCACAGTGCCTCTTTATGTCCATTTCCCAACACAAATAGTACATTCATATTTTCATCACCAAAGTACACACAGTAACAACATATTTTGATTCACGAACACTCATGCATTAACTCCTTATGTCTATTCAACACCACACACAGTAAGTCATTATGTCCATTCATCAACACACACAATACTTCCATATGTGCATTCACCAACAAACACAGTAACTCCATATGTCCTCTCAACAACACACACATTACATCCATATTTTCATCTCCAACACAAACAGTAACTCCATATGTCCATTCACGTACACACATGCAGTACCTATTTATGTCTATTCATCACCACACACAGTACCTAATTATGTCCATTCACCAACACACACAATAAATCTATATATCCATTCAACAAAACACAGTACGACAATATGTTCCTTCTTGTACTCACCCGTTAAATCCTTAAGACCATTCACCAAAAAACTTGTAGTACCTGCATTTGTCTATTCAACAAAACACACAGTATTTCCATATGTCCATTCAACAACACACGGAATAACATCATGTGTTCTTTCAGCAACACAAACAGTAACTCCATACGTCCATTCAACAACACACATGCAGTTAATTCATATGTCCATTCACCAACACATATAGTTCGTCAATATGTCCATTCACCATCACGCATGCAGTAACTCCATAAGTCTATTTACAAACACACATACAGTATATCCATATGTTCATTCACCAACGCACAATTAATAACCCCATATTTTCATTCACCAAAACACATGATGTAAATCCAAATGTCCATTCACCAACAAACACAGTACCACCATATATCCATTCACCAACAAACATACTACCTCCAAATGTCCATTCCCAACATACACAGTACTTACATATGTCCATCCACCAACCGACACAGTACCTCCATATGTCCTTTCACAAAAAGACACAATATCTGTATAATGTCTTTCACGAACACACATTGTACTTCTATATGTCCATTCACCAACACACATGCAGTACATCCACTGTCCATTCACCATCACATAGAGTACTTAACCCTTTGCCGGCCCTAACGTTCTGAAACGGTCGGAATTTGAACGTCCCCTGCCGGCCTAAACGGTCTAAAACGGTCTTGTTGTCCTCTTCGTAAATCTATTGCGTTGTGTGAACGAAACAGGAGCTCTCTGTTGCCTGACGTGATGACATCACTAAGTAAGCATGTCTGCACATGATCCAAGCATAAACATCGAAATAGGTCATGGAGATTGAAGTTGGAATGTTAGTCTGTCCCTGGGGGCTCAGTCGAGGTTGGAAAATGGCATCTACATGTCGTG